>OGJH01000406.1_pt1 | contig 52894 bp, 41 predicted proteins | sample 1572021 | NCBI WGS metagenome assembly OGJH01 (sample SAMEA2582098, study PRJEB24529) | metagenome | biome: Human gut stool | place: China | collected 2011
GCGCCAACGCTGCGCTCGTCAAGGGTTATCCCAACGGCACCTTCCAGCCCTCCGGCAAGGTCACGGGCTATGAGGTCCTCGCGATGATCCTGCGTGCCATCGGCTACGACCAGAACAATGAGTTCACCGGCCCTGACTGGGCTCTGCATGTTGCGCAGACCGCGCAGCAGGCAAAGATCCTCGCCAACGTCAAGGGCGTTGACCTCAACGCTCCTGCCACCCGTGAGCTCGTTGCCGAGCTGCTGTTCCGCGCCATCGCCGATGCCCCGATGGTCACCTACACCGCTGCGTTCGGTTATCAGACCGTGAGCTTCAACGGCAAGAAGGACAGCAACAAGACCTTCTCCGAGAACGACACCCTCGGCTACAAGAGCTTCAAGCTCAAGTCCGCGAAGGAGGCCGATGAGTTTGGCCGTCCCACCACCAAGTGGACCTATGATGTCGGCGACAAGTCCACCACCGTTGAGGTCGAGGCTCTCGCCACCTACACCGAGGCCGCCAAGAACTGCGACATCTATGCTGACTCCGGCCTGAAGAAGGGCACCAAGCTCGACGTCTACACCAACAGCAAGACCAGCGATGGCACCTACACTGTTGCTGACAACAAGGACGATTCCAAGCAGGCCGATCAGGGCCGTCTGACCCTCGTCTATGAGGATCGTCTCGTCAACATCGACACCTACCTCGCTGAGGTCACCAAGTTCGTTGCTGAGAAGACCGACTCCAAGGGTCACACCACTTCCGCTTACGCTATCGTTGACAAGAATGTCCACGGTTACAAAGGCAAGCTCGACACCAAGTTCGAGACTAAGGACGAGTTCAAGGCTGACGATATGGTTCTGGTCACCATCGCCAACGGCGACATCCAGTCCATGGTCAAGGCTGAGTCCAAGAACGCTGTTCTGACTAACGTTTCCGGCAACAGCAAGAACATCGACAACATCCAGAAGGTCAAGGGCCTCGATAAGGCTGACGCTGCTGTCAACTGCACTGCTACGTTCGCTCCCAAGACCATGACTCTGGGCAAGACCTACAACTTCTACTTCGACACCTATGGCAATGTCATCGGTGCTGATGAGCTTTCCCGCAACTATGCTGTCCTCGATACTCTGTACATCGAGCACAACAAGGGTGTTGACACCGCTTACGGTGATCTGTACTTCTTCGACGGCGACAGAAAGACTGACGCTACCATCGACGAAGTTGCCGGTTCTACCGTTAAGACCTCTGGTAAGAATGCTATCGAAGTTCCCGCTTCCAAGAATGATGGTCGCTACTACACCGTCTATTCTTACAGCATTGACAACGACGGTGCTTATACTCTCTCCGATTCTGAATTCAAGACTGCTAAGGCTGCTTCTTTCCAGAGCGGTGATAAGTATCTGACCATCACCAAGTCTGACAACAAGTCCACCGAGCGTCTGCAGCTCAGCAAGGACAGCCAGATTCTGCTCCAGACTGAAGAGTCCCCGAAGGGCACCTTCCAGAATGTTACCGGTTACGCTGACCTCAAGAGCTTTGAGGGCACTAAGGTTCAGTACGTACTGGACAACAACAACTACGTTGACATGATCTATGTCTACGCTTCCGAGGTCTCCAGCCGCACCGTGTTTATCTACGACACCAAGGCTTATGACTCCAACTGGAACGATGGCAAGCCCTACGCCACCTTCAAGGCTTATGAGCTCGTCGACGGCAAGCTGGAAGACACCAAGGTTGACATCTACTATGCTGACGGTAACGATACCGCTTCCAGCGGCGTCGATTCCGTTGGTCTGTACGAGATCACCATGTCCTCCGATAAGGTCTACAATGTGGTCAAGGAATACTACGCTGAGACCGTGACCAACCTCACCGATGGCAACCGCATCACCACTAAGGATAAGGACGGTGCCGTTCACTACTTCGATCTTGACGGCGCTTCGGTCGCCAAGTTCGAGGGCACTTCCGTAAAGGGTACGGTCGACACTGATTGGACCGCTAAGGACCTGACCAACAACAGCTATGTCTACGTTCAGTATGACAATAGCAAGTCCGGTGACACCCACGATGCCCTTGTCGTTTACGACATGTACACCAAGGTTTCCACCACCGTTGTTGATGGCTCCAAGACGACTGACGTTACCAGCCCCGTTCAGTATGTCGGCAAGGCTTTTGCTGACATCACTGTCGACCTCGCTGCTAACCAGACCGTCACTGATGTTACCATGAAGGACAGCAAGAACACCTTCCAGCCGACCATCAAAAATGAAGCCGGCAAGGCGACCATTTCCAGCACGGATCTGGTCACCGGTGATATCACCATCACTGTTACCACCGATGTCAACACCGCTATCGGCAAGCTCGCTTCCGTCAAGCTCGACGGTGAGACCGTTGATCTTGCTACTGGTTACGATACTCTGGCCGAGGCTCTCGACAAAGCCACTAAGATTAACAAGGCTGATGTGAACCCGCAGTATGTCCTGACTGTTACCACTAAGCAGAACAGCCAGAACACCGGCGCGGTTTGGGGCAATGTTCAGTGGGCCAGCAGCAAGACTGCCGCCGCCAACGTTACTTTTGATAACGATGGTGAGCTCTCCACTGTTACTCTGAGCGGTGCGAACACCGGTACCTATGTCGTGATCAGACTGACCGACTTTGGTGACACCGCTTACTATGCTTACGTGATCGACTAATTCGGTCTCAGATAGCAAGTAATCCCTAATAAAAAGAAGCTCCCCTTTCGGGGAGCTTCTTTTTACTCATTTTTACTTTTTCAACCCATACAGCACGCAGCCCGAACCTTTCAAACCCGTAAACTTGAAGGTCATGCTCTGCATGGCGTTCCAGTTTGCGCTGCCGTTCAAAATCGCGCCGCTGAGACCTTGAAAGCTGTCGTTTCGGTTCTGCGTCGGCGTGTGGTAGCCCGCCGCCACGCCGTACATCGCGGGAAAAATCCACGCGACGGTCGCCGCGTGGCCGCCCATCGCGTCGGCCAGCAGTCCGATGCTCTTGCTGTCGCACAGCAGCTCCACCCTGCCCTTGTCGCTCACGCCCGTGCCCGCCGCGTCCACCGTCGCAAACACCAGAAACGCGCGGTAGTCGGCCATGTTCAGCGCCGACAGGTCGTAGACGATGCTGCCGTTCGCCGCCGTCGTCGTGCGCGGTTCGCCGAGCGACACCAGCTTGATCTCCTGCTCCACCGCCACGATTTGCTCCTGCACCGCCGTGATCTGCGTGCCCACGCTCTCCGCGCTCGCCGCCGCATTTGCCTTGTCGGCGTTTTTCTTCATCTGTGCGTCGATCTTGCCGAACGCGTCGTTGAAGTCGTCCATCTTGATCTGATCCGCCTTGACCCATTGCGGAAGCTTGTAATTTGTTGTCGTCTCCATGCTCTTTCCCCCAAATTTTGATAATGTTGGAAAAGGCACCTCACACCCCCCTGAAAATGGGGGGACACTGCTGCATGATTTGCCTTTTCATGATACGCCGTATCATGAAGCAGCGTTGCACACAACGCGGCAAAAAGTTGTACCGCCCCCGGTATTAGAATTCACGATACCACAAATTGCCGTGTTTTGTGCAACGATCGCCGTTGTGCGCGGGAACTTTTTTACCTATCATGCGTCTATAGAAGTATCCGAAAGAAACGAGGACTGAACGATGAAAAAGCTCCTTTCCCTCCTGCTCCCGCTCGCGCTGGCCCTTTCGCTGACCGCCTGCGGCGAAAAAAGCGCAGACGAGGCCGCGCGCCAAACCCCGCCAACACTGACGGTGACAAGTGCAAACGCTTGCAGCGTCACCCTCAAAAGCAGCAGCTACGACTGGACCTACCCCCAGGGCCTACAGAGCATGACCGTCATTGCCTGCGGCGCCCACCCGCTGGACGAAACCTCCTGTGACATCACGCCTGTGCTGGAAATGCCCTTTACAGTTTCAGCCGCCTATTTCTACACCGTGACCCTCGATTTTGGCGATAATTCGCCTGATTCTGTCAGTCTCCGCTGCTGGCCGTCCGACGCCTGGGGCAGCACCGGCATGCCGTCCGAGACCGTGACCGCCCAGCGGCAGGATAACGGCACATTCCGCGCAGAACTGCCGCAAAGTGACGGCATTTTCGCCGTCGACGCCCTCTGGGACGCCAGTAGTGCGACCTACACCTTCTGCACGCACGCGGAGGGGACAAAAGAGCTCCACACGGGCGCGGTGCTCAGCATCGGCGAGAGCGAAGACATCCGCAAGATCGACATCTCGTGGCGCAGCGGCAGCGTGAACATCTATGCCGCCGAGCAGAGCGCGCAGATCAGCGTGAAGGAGGAATCCACCGCGCCGCTCGCCGAGAGCGAGAAGATGGTCTGCGCGATCGACGGCGACACGCTGCGCATCCACTTCCTCGGCGACGCTTACCGCGGCAGCTACGACGGGGAAAAGTACCTCAACGTAGGACTTCCGAGGGAACTGGTCAGCGCCGGTCACTTTGAGGAGATAAAAGTCGAAACAACGGACGCCTACACCATCGTGGGCGCGGACGTTTCCGGCAGGATCAAGCTTTCGACCGTCGGCGGCGACGCGCGCGTGATGGGTGCAACCTGCCCCACGGTCGAGATCGAGACGGTGAACGGCAGCGTGGGCGTGGTGGACGGCACATGGGGGAAAATCGAGCTCTCGACCGTCTCCGGCGCGATCGAGCTTGCGGGCGAAGCGGAAAATGCCGAGATCGAAACCGCGAGCGGCAAGGTGGATATCGCCGGCGCACTCGGCACGCTGGACGTTGAAAGCGTCAGCGGCGATCTTGTTCTCTCCCTCGACCGCGCGCTGCGCCTCGACGCCGAAACGGTGAGCGGCAGCATCTATCTGACGCTCCCGGCGCAGGACGGCTTCACCCTCGACTACGAAACCGAAAAGGGCTCCTTCGACTCCGCGCTCACCGAGCGCGAGGGCACGCTCATCGCCTGCGGCGAGCGCGAAACGCACTACTCCGTGCCCGCGCTCGACGGCGGCGCGGTGAGCGAGCTGGAAATTTCGACGGTCAGCGGCACGTTGACGATCGATGCCTCCTCCGGCAGCAACTAAAGCGCAAAAAAAGAGAGCGGCAGTGCCGCTCTCTTTTTTCGTTATTTCTCATCGATTGCAAGCCACGTCTGGTCGAAGCCGTAGGGAAGCAGCTCTTTGATGTGCAGGTGCTTTTCCTCGTTGTCCTTGTTCAGGCACACGACCTCCATGTCGGGGCCGAACTCGTAGAGCACCTGACGGCACGCACCGCAGGGGTAGCAGTAGTCGTCGCTGCGCCCAGCGATGACGATGCGCTTGAAGCGCCTGTGCCCCTCGCTCACGGCCTTAAACGCCGCGGTGCGCTCGGCGCAGTTCGTCAGGCCGTAGCTCGAATTTTCGATGTTGCAGCCGGTGAAGACCGCGCCGTCCTCACATTCGAGCGCCGCGCCCACGGGAAAGTGGGAATACGGCACATACGCCATGTCCAGCATGGCGACGGCCTTCGCCTTGAGTTCTTCTAACGTTGCCATAAAAACGCCTCCTCACCAGTCTACGCCAAGATCGGGACGGACTTGCGTATCCATGATATCCTCTGCGTTATAGAATTGCAGATAGCGGCTGCGCGAGTGGCGCAGCGTGGTGCCGTCCGGATGCAGGCGGTCGCAGATGACGGCAGAGATGTCGGGCTTCACATAGCTGAACGAACTCGTACCGACGCTCGCGAAAATGCGGAAGCCCTGGCTTTGCAGGTACTTGAAGCGCTCGCCGGTCGTGTGCCAGTCGTCACCGTCGGGACGGCCACCGTGGGGGTAGAACAGAATTTGCGTCGGACCGACGAGCGAGCCGACCTCGTCCGCCCAGCGCTCGGTGTCGTTGATGACGGTCTGGAGCGACTTGGTGTCGAGGCGGATGTGGCCCCAGGTGTGGCTGCCGAACGTCCAGCCGGTCTCCTTCAGACGCTGAATCACCGGCTTGACCGCTTCGATCTCGCTCGCGCGGTAGGCGTCGAACGCGGGGCGGTCGGGGCTGTCCGCCGCGATATCGCGGTCATCCTGCGTGCGGTAGCCGAGTATCCCCTGATAGCCCGTCAGCGAGAAGATGGCCTTCGCGCCGTTCAGCGAAAAGTCGGGGTGCTCGTAGACAAACTGGTCGAGAATGGGCGTCGCGTCGAGCTCCTTGGTCAAAAAGGTCTCATTTGTGTACGGATCGGTGCACTGCGCCCAGATCTCGCCGTCGTCGCCGACAACGAGCTTGCTCGTGAAGCCCTCGTCGAGCATATAGGGGTAATAGTTCACGTCGTCAAAGCTGATGACGAGCGGCTTTTTGCCCTCTGGCAGCATCAGGGTGTTGCGCACCATGTGCGTGCCGGTCTCGTCCGTCACCTCGCTCCACACGTCCTCCATCGCAACGAGGATGTAGCCGCGGTCATAGACGGACTGCAAGATCTTCTTATACTCGTCCGCCGTGACCATCCAGTCGTCTAAGCCGTAGCGCTGGTCCTGACTGGCATTGCAGTCGTGGAAGGCCCACTGCGGGTAGGCGATGATCGGGTGGAAAAAGAGGTGCTCCACCACCTGATCCGGTCCCCAGGCCTGCGTGAGCTGGTCCTCGGACCAGTAGTTGCGCACGGCGTCATAGGGGTCGGCCGTGTCGTCGGGGGTGTTGTTGTCGGTATCGCCGCCATTCTCGTCCGTGACTGTCTGATCGCTATCGTCAGACGGCGTCACCTTGTCGCCGCAGGCGGTCAGCAGCGACAGCACCATCAGCGCGCTGAGCAGCAGCGCAAAAAAACGTTTCATGTCAAAATCTCCTCTCTCAAAACTGCGCGGTCATTATAGCAGACTTCACTTCTTTTGACTACCCCTTTCGCGCTTTTGTTCCCATTTGTAACTATTTACCACAAATAATCAAAGCGTCACAGCTTTTCGCGTCCGCAGACGCGAAATGATTTCGAATCGTTTTTTGGCGCGACATGCGCGTGCCAAAAAACTCTTCTCGCTCCGCGCGTGTCGAAGCCGCCCTTTGGGCGGCAAGGCACGAAGCGGAGTGTAATTCTCAAAAAACAAGGGACACGGTTTCCGTGTCCCTTGTTTTTTGAAGAATTAGAAGTCTGCGTTGCCCACGGTACGCGGATGCAGCTCCACATCGCGGATGTTGCCGATGCCCGTTAAATACATCACCATGCGCTCGAAGCCGAGGCCGAAGCCCGCGTGACGGCAGGAGCCGTAACGGCGCAGGTCGCAGTACCACCAGTAGTCCTCGGGATTCATGCCGAGCTCGCGGATGCGCTTTTCGAGCAGCTCGATGCGCTCCTCGCGCTGGCTGCCGCCAATGATCTCGCCGATGCCCGGAACGAGGCAGTCCGCCGCGGCGACGGTCTTGCCGTCGTCGTTGAGGCGCATATAGAACGCCTTGATCTCCTGCGGATAGTCCGTGACGAACACGGGGCGCTTGAAGATCTGCTCGGTGAGGTAACGCTCGTGCTCGGTCTGGAGGTCGATGCCCCACTCGACGGGGTAGTCGAACTTCTGGCCGCTCTCCTTTAAGAGCTTGACGGCCTCGGTATACGTCACGCGGCCAAAGTCAGACTCGGCAACGTGCTGGAGGCGCTCAAGAAGGCCCTTGTCGACAAAGCTGTTGAAAAACGCGAGATCGTCCGGGCAGCGCTCCATCACGCGGCGAATGATGTGCTTGACCATCGCCTCCATGACCTCAAGGTCGCCGTCGAGGTCGCAGAACGCCATCTCCGGCTCGATCATCCAGAACTCGGCGGCGTGGCGCGCGGTGTTGGAATTCTCGGCGCGGAACGTGGGGCCGAAGGTGTAAACGTCACCGAACGCCATAGCGAAGTTCTCGGCGTTGAGCTGGCCGGAAACGGTCAGGCTCGTCTTCTTGCCGAAAAAGTCCTTGCTGTAATCGACCTTGCCGTCGGGCGTTCTCGGCGGGTTCTCCAGATCCAGCGTCGTGACCTGGAACATCTCGCCCGCGCCCTCGCAGTCAGAGCCGGTGATGATGGGGGTGTTGACATAGACAAAGCCGCGGCTCTGGAAGAACTCGTGCACGGCGTAGGCCGCCGCGCTTCTCACGCGGAAGGCCGCGGAGAAGAGGTTCGTGCGCGGGCGAAGATGCTGGATGGTGCGCAGATATTCGACGCTGTGGCGCTTTTTCTGCAGGGGATAGTCGGGGGAGGACGCACCCTCGACCTCAATCTCTGTTGCCTTGACCTCGAGCGGCTGCTTGGCCTCGGGCGTCAGCACGACGGTGCCGCGCACGATGAGCGCGGCGCCCACGTTCTGCGCGGCGATCTCCTTATAATTAGAAAGAGAATTCGCATCCATCACGACCTGCAAATTGCGGAAGCACGAGCCGTCGTTCAGCTCGATGAATCCGAAGGTCTTCATATCGCGGATGGTCTTCGCCCAGCCGCATACGGTGACGCTTGCGCCGCCGTACTGCTCTTTGTCGGCGAAGAGCGCGGCAATTCTCACTCGTTCCATAATAATTTTCCTTCCTTTTGTGGGTTTTCACGGGATAATAGAGGTATTATATGCCACTTCCCGTGCAAATTCAAGCCCCGCTTTGTGTTGACTTTTGACAAGTTGTATGTTATGATGCAATCTTACCTCAAAAGGTAAACGTGAAACTTTCACCTATTACTTTACAGGAGGATTTTTAACATGAACAAGTATCTGGATATCGCCCCCGAGGTTGCCGAGGCCCTTGCCGCCGGCAAGCCCGTCGTGGCGCTCGAATCCACCATCATTTCCCACGGCATGCCCTATCCCCAGAACGTGGAGACCGCGCTCAAGGTCGAGCAGATCATCCGCGAGGCGGGCGCCGTGCCCGCGACCATCGCCATCATCGGCGGACGCCTGAAGGCGGGCCTTTCCAAGGAAGAGATCGACTACCTCGGCCGCACCGGCGCGGGCATCCCGAAGGCTTCCCGCCGCGACCTGCCTGTGCTCGTCGCGCAGGGCAAGGACGGCGCGTGCACCGTCACCACCACGATGATGATCGCCGACATGGCGGGCATCCGCGTCTTCGCCACCGGCGGCATCGGCGGCGTGCACCGCGGCGCGCAGGAGACGTTCGACATCTCCGCCGACCTCGAGGAGCTGGCCAACACCTCCGTCATGGTCGTGTGCGCGGGCGCGAAGTCCATTCTCGACCTCGGCCTCACGCTCGAATACCTCGAGACCCACGGCGTGACCGTCATCGGCTACGGCACGAGCGAGCTGCCCGCGTTCTACACGCGCAAGTCGGGCTTTGGCGTCGACTACGAGCTCGACACGCCGGAGCAGCTGGCCAAGGCCTTCCACGTCAAGCGCGAGCTGGGCCTGCGCGGCGGCTTACTCGTCACGAACCCGATCCCCGAGGAGTACTCCATGGACAAGGAAGTCATCGACAAGGCGATTGCCGAGGCCGTGGAGGACGCGAAGAAGGACGGCATTCACGGCAAGGCCACCACGCCGTACCTGCTCGCCAAGATCAAGGACCTGACCGGCGGCGACAGCCTCGATTCCAACATTCAGCTCGTGTTCAACAACGCGCGCCTCGGCGCGGCGGCGGCTGTGGAGCTCAGCAAGCTCGAAAAGTGAGCGTTTTTGTCATCTATCTCGCCGCGATCAATCTAATTACGTTCTGCGTCTACGGCGCAGACAAGCGCCGCGCCAAGATATCGGGCGCGCGGCGCGTGCCCGAAAAGACCTTATTTGCACTCGCGCTGCTGCTCGGCAGCGCGGGTGCTCTTTTCGCAATGAGGGTCTTTCACCACAAAACGCGGCACTGGTACTTCCGGTTCGGCATTCCGGCGATCTTACTTACGCAGATCGCGGCGGGAGTATATGTGTACGTGCGGTTTTTCGCGGCATAAAAAATTTTGAAAAATTTGAGATTTTGTGAAACAAAATCGACGCTTTTTGCGTCTAATAAGTAACACAAGGGGGAGGCGGCAGACAGGAAGATGAAGAATTTATGAATTTTGCATTTTTCTGTTCCCTTATTCCCCGCGGCATGGTAAAATGCCGATGTATGAGAACGGCTCTGTGCGCGCGGGGCCAGATCACAAAAATGAGAAAGGATGAAGAAAATTATGAAGAAATTTCTCTCATCGCTGCTGGCGTTGACTATGATCTTGAGTCTGGTCATCGTTCCGGCGAACGCCGCGACAACCGTAGGAGCAACAGGTTCTTTCACTATCAGTGGTCCGACCACGGCAAGTGAAGGAGATACCGTCAGCTTTAGCATTACCAATCCGAAGATTACCTATAACGGAACGGATTATGCTGCGACAGTTTCCAACTATCAATGGACTGGTTTGGGCGATAGTGTTACCGCCAATACCGAAACCTACTCTGGCACCGTTGGCAATCAAAATCTGTCGATTAACTGCACAGTTACGCTGAATGCAACCGTTGGTTCAGGCGAATCGGCTACACAGGTAACGGTGGAAAATTCCACTTTGACCACAGCGAAGAGTGTTATCGTTACCACCAAGCAGGCTGCTTTTGAAGCTGCTGTCAAACAAGCCACTGTGACCTACAAGGGCAGAACCTATTCATTTAACAACTCCACTTCTGTTACCATCGATAAGTTTAGCGCCGACAGCGAAACGCTTTCAGCAGAAGACTTAAGGCTCAACGTCACCGGTTATAATAGCGCTGTCATTACCAAAAATGGTTATAATTGGGCTGTCAAGTCCAGCAGTGCAGCTGACGCACTGTCTGTCTCCGTTACTGTGAATTACACTCCTGTCACTGGTCAGACCCTTAGCATCTCTGGCACTGGCGTTACGGCCAGTGGCGATAATTACGCTGCTACCGTCTACTCTGGCCAGAGCCTTAAACTGACAGCCAGCTATGCGCGTACCGGAAGTAAAAGCGTCGGTTATGCATGGTCTTCTACTCCGGCTGGTGCAACGCTGAACAATACCGATTCTCAGACCTCGACCTTTATTGCGCCTGATGTCAATGCCAATACGATTTATACTGTCACCTGCATTGCTAAGGAAGGTTCTTCTGAATCTATTCGTAAGACTGTCACCATCACGGTTAAGCCTGACCCCTACTCCCCCAGCCGCAACGGTGAAGATGCAACTAAGACCATTGCTACCAACAATAGCGCTTCTTGCACCATCGCAGCGCCGGTTCTGAAGAGCACCAACGATACCGTTTATTACCAGAGCAGCAATACGGCAAACTTTGATATTACTTGGGCTGTAAAGAGCGGCAGTAACCTCATCAACACGCCTACAAAGAACTCCAACGGCAGCGCTACTGTGACTGCAAAGAGCAGTGCTAAGTCCGGTACGGCTGTTGTTACCGCTACCATCACCTACATGGGCAAGCAGTACCCCGCGCTTGATTACACCGTTGATATCTCTGCTCTTGATGTGAAGCTGAGCTCCATCGTCAATGGCGACAGCGATAGTTACCGCCAGTCCGACATTCAGGATAAACTCGCTGATGCAATCAAGAAGCAGGACAGCAGCTTCCGCTACAACAATGTTAATACCATCACTGTTGTTGGTACGCCCAGCCGCGTCACCCTCAAAGATGGCAAGACCACGCTGAGCAATGGCAGCTCTGTCACTGATGGTTTCACCATCTATGCTGACGAAGCCTATATTGGCGATGCCAGCTTCCAGCTCAAGGTCAACAACAATTATGTTGTCACCATGTACCTGACTGTCGACAGCAAGGGCGAAATCAAGGATACTGTGACCGGCACTTCTGCTGGCAAGTCCGTGACCTTCACCAACAGCGATTACGATTACCTCTACATCTATGAGGGCAGCACCAGCTTCAAGTCCGACATGTACAACGGTGACTGGAGCAGAACCTCTTACGCCCCCAGAAGTTGGAAGCCCGTTGCTCAGAACAAGGACTACACTGTTTCCTCCAGCGCGTTCGACAGAAATGGCAAGGCTACCCTCTATGTTGTCGCTGTTGATGACGACATCGCTTCCACCGGTACGATCACCGTTTCTCAGAAGTCCTACGACATCAACTACAATGTTGTCGCGGGCAAGAGCGTGACCTTCAACCAGAAGGACTTCGAGAGCTTCCTCGAGGATTACGCCGAGGACAATGGCAATTACAACCCCAAGAAGGACGAGATCACCTTTGACCACGCCGTCCTGACCTCCTCCATCCCCAGCGCCAAGAGCGAGGGCACGCTGTACTATGGCAGCACCGAGATCACCTCTTCCAACAAGAGCAAGACTGACATGACCGACATGGACAAGGTCAGCTTCGACTCCGTCTCCAAGCCCAGCAAGGACACCGTCACCCTGACCTTCCGCGTCTATGGCGAGATCGAAAAGCCCAACAGCAGAAAGCCCGACAAGGTCAACTATGACGTCAACGTCGTGATCTCCGTCGTCAAGGAAGACATCGTCTACACCGTCGGCATCGACGATACCGTCCAGCTGACCGCGCGCGACTTTGTCAACTTCCTGCAGGACGCCAAGACCTCTTACCGCAAGGCTGAGCTCGACTATGTCAAGTTCGACGTGAGCGGCAAGAACGTCTCCTCCTACGCTTACGGCGGTCTGTACCGCTCTTACAGCAGCTACTCCACCGGCAAGCTGGCCGACAGCACCGACAAGTTCTACTATGAGCCCTCCCGCACGCAGTATGACCTTGCGGACGTCGCCTACCACACCACCAGATGGGCCGAGGCCGGCAAGACCGTCTACATCCCCTTCACCGTTTACGGCACCAAGAACGAAGAGGCCTCCGGTACGATGGCTATCACCATCGCCCAGACGATGAACTTCATCGACGTCAAGGCGAGCGACTTCTTCTATGAGCCGGTCAAGTGGGCGGTGAACAACAAGATCACCAACGGCACGTCCAGCACGACCTTCTCCCCGTACAAGAACTGCAACCGTGCCGAGATCGTGACCTTCCTGTGGCGCGCCGCCGGTTCTCCCGAGCCGACCAGCACCCGCAACCCGTTCACCGATGTGAACTCCGTCAGAGACGCCAGCTATTACAAGGCCATCCTGTGGGCCAGCCAGAAGGGCATCACCGCCGGTACCAACGCGACGACCTTCTCCCCGTATCAGGAGTGCACGCGCTCTCAGATCGTGACGTTCCTGTACCGCTACGCGGGCAAGCCCAGCGGCTACTACTCCAACCCGTTCAAGGATGTCAGCTCCGTGAACGAGGCGAGCTACTATAACGCCATCCTGTGGGCTGTCGGCAAGGGCATCACCCAGGGCACCAGCACGACCACCTTCTCCCCCTACGCCTCCTGCACGCGCGGCGAGGCCGTGACGTTCCTGTATCGCTACGTCAACGGAGTGAAGTAAATCACTTAAAAAGAAAGCCCCGCTTTGCGGGGCTTTCTTTTTAGGGTTTGCAGGCCGCTGCGCGCAGAATTTGCCCGCCGCAGGCGGGCAAATTCCACACTTGCGGTTTGCGTTTACTCTTTTCTATTCTGTAAACTTTTGTTCAAACGCCTTTACGGGGGTTCAAAAAGCGTGTAGAATGGCAGCATCAAGATTTTAGGAGTGTTTTTTGTGAACAAATTCCGCGATGCCCTTTACCGCTTTATGTATGGCCGCAACGGCGTAGACGCGCTGAACTGGGCGCTCGTGATCCTTGAGCTGGCCGTGAGCATTCTGAGCTCGATCATCCGCGTGCAGGGCGTTTCCCAAGCGCTGTACTTTGTGTCGATGATGCTGATGTTCATCGTGCTCATCCGCATCTTTTCGCGCAATCTCGCGCGCCGTCAGGCCGAGAACGCGAAGTTTCTGACCTGGTGGACGCCGAAGGCCAACGCCATCCGCGGCGCGCAGGCCCGCCGCGCCGACAAGGCGCACAAATACGTCCGCTGCTCCTGCGGCGCGTACTGCCGCGTGCCGAAAAACATCGGCAAGGTCGAGCTCACGTGCCCGAAGTGCGGCAAGAAAAAGGTCGTCAAAACGTGAAAGAAAAAATCCGTCCCGCGGGACGGATTTTTTTGTAAGAAAATCAATTCTCCGCCGTCTTATAGGCAGAAGGGGGGTGAGGGCGCTGACGAATTTTGAAGAGGTGTACGCCGTGTACTTCGACGATGTGTACCGCTATCTTCTCTCGCTGTCCGGGAGCGAGAGCGTCGCCGAGGAGCTGACGAGCGAGACGTTTTTCCGCGCGATGGACGCCCTCGACCGCTTTCGGGGCGAGTGCAGCGTGCGCGTCTGGCTCTGCCAGATCGCGAAGAATCTCTATTATTCGCAGCTGCGGCGCGAGAAGCGGCTTGCCCCGCTCGAAGACTGCCGGATCGCCGAGGAGAGCCACGAGGAGGAGTTAGAAGATCACAGCGAGGCCGCGCGCATCCAGGAATTGCTGCACAGGCTCAGAGAGCCGTACAAGGAGGTCTTCATGTGGCGTGTGTACGGCGAGAAGAGCTTCCGCGACATCGGCGCGCTCTTCGGCAAGACGGAAAACTGGGCATGCGTGACGTATCACCGCGCCAAGCGCATGATCCGCGAGGGATTGGAGGACGACTGAAATGGACAAAACTTGCAGCATCGTGCAGGATCTTTTACCGCTCTACGAGGAGGATATGCTGCGCGAGGAGACGAAGGAATTTGTGGACGGGCATTTAGCGCAGTGCGCGGCCTGCCGCGCCGAACTTGACGCGCTGAAGGCGGACGTGAAGCCCGCGCCCGTCAGCGCGCAGCCGCTGCGCGACTTGAAGCGGCAGCTTCGACGCAAGAAGCTGACCGCCGTACTGCTGGCCGTCACGCTCGCGCTGACGCTGGCGACGGCGGGATTCGCGTATCTCACCGCGCCGCAGTATTTGCCGTACAGCGAGACAGAGTGGGCGATCTCGCGCTCGCCCAGCGCGCTCGCGGACGACGGCTCGGCAGCGGATGGGCTTTCTGATCTCAGCGGCGCGGAGAGCATCTCCGTCAGCCTGCTCGTACCGGTCTCCGGCGCAGAGGTCACGAACACGCAGGACCCTAACAGCGGCAAAACCATCTACTTCATCACCGCATGGCGCACGCCGCTCGACACATGGCGCGGCGCATTTGACGAAGCCAAGGGCGCACCGAGTACGTCGCATACCGCCGAGCGGATGCAGCGCGAGGCAGACGCACTGCAAGGCGTGCTCGCCAAGGCGGAGTCCGCGCGCACGCTCTTCACGCTCGACGCCGCGAACTGTGCGGCGGTCTACTATTCCCAGAACAACGGTCAGGACGACGTGCTGCTCTGCGGCAGCATGAACGGCGGCATCATTTCTCTGCCGCGGCTGGCGTTGGGCTATTACGTTTTGCTATCGTTAGCACTCCTTATTACACTGGGTATTGCATTTTTCGCCTGCCGCAGGAAGAAAACGGGCAAAGCGCTCGGCTATCTCGCGCTCGTTCCCGCGAGCTATCTTGCCGGTCATCTACTCGTCAAGGGTTTCACGACGACGAGCTACCAGATGCAGCGCGATTTCTCGCTCATCATCCTCGCCGCCGCGCTGATCTACGCCGCAGTCCTGCTGGCGATCAACCTCTGGCGGCAGAAGCGGGAGAAGGTGTAAAAGAGGAAGAGACGCATTCGCGTCTCTTCCTCTTTTGCAATCAAATTCGAATGCTCAAGGCCCTTTGAGCAAAGCCGTGATAGTCCGCAAATGCGCTTTGCAGGCCGTCGATTCCCTGCGTTTCCCATCGGTCTGCCAGATACAGCATACCGCACATACAGGCAAACTTTTCATAGTACGATCCGCAGACCGCCTCTTCGAGAAACTGCTTTTGCCTGTCTGGGTCCGTCTCCGTAAGCGCGAGGCGCAGTTTGGCACGGCTTGCTGCTGCGACCTCGGTAAGCTGCGGTGTATGCCAGTCCACACAGTCGATTTCTGTCGCCTGATAGGAGAGAAGATGGGCGAATCCCTCATGAAATGTGTAAGCATCCAATCTTCTCAAATAGTCTGTACTTTCCAATGCGGCATCTGCCGCCGGATAGCGGTGTCCAATCAAGAGATGCGTAATCTCATGCGTCAGCAGATTCCGAATGATGCTGTCGAGCTGGTCGAGCTCCGCATAATTGCACCAACGGATGAGGTCAAAGATGAGATGTGCCTGCCCGTCGGGCGAGTGTGCCGCAACGGCGTCGTAAGGCTCGGGATAACCGACGATCAAATCAAGTGTCGGCTGTACCGCCTCCCAATCGGGGAAAAGCGCGTCCCAAATCGGGCGGTTGACGGGGACAAAGTGCGCAGCCGCTTCACAGATACGGCGTTCGAGCTTGCGCACAGTCTCTCGGAGAGCAAGATCCTCAGGCGGCGGAGTAAATGCATTCCTGCCAAGATCTGACGAAACCGAGGTGTGTTCAAAGAGCCATGAAGCACGAAAAGCGTCGACGCAGCTGCTCTCGATATATGCCTGTGCGATCGAACTGTCAATCAGCATTTTCAGTCCCTCTCTTTACGAAAAACCTCTTTTGCCGTAACAGACAAAAGAGGCTTTTCCTTGGCGCAGCGGGAGGGATTCGAACCCTCGTGAGGTTTCCCTCAAACTGATTTCGAGTCAGCCCCGTTATGACCACTTCGATACCGCTGCATATTCAGTTTGCTGTTATCAGCCAAACTATTATGCCATAACTTTTTGCGTCTTGCAAGGTCTTTTTTCGCATTCGGGGCATATTCTGTGCGTATGAAGACTGTCTATTTATCGGTACGCCTGAAAAATTACGAAAATGCGCTCGCGCTGGTCGGTGCGCCGCTCGCCGAAACGCCGGAGAACGCGGACGTTTTGCTGCTGCCCGGCGGGGGCGACATGCACCCGCGCTTTTACGGTCAAGCGCTGAACGGCTCGGAAGATCTCGACGAAGCACGCGACGCGCGTGAGCTCACGCTGATTGACAACTTCCTGTGCGTGGGAAAGCCTGTCATCGGCATCTGCCGCGGGCTGCAAGTCCTCAACGTCTATTTTGGCGGCACGCTGCGTCAGCACATCGAGGGCCACAGTCAAATTGACGGCGTTGACCGGCTGCATGCCATCAATACCGCGCCGGGCCTTCTGCGCGAGCTGTATGGCACGCGCTGCACGGTCAACAGTGCACACCATCAGGCCGTCTGGCGGCTGGGGACGGGGCTTCAGGTCTTCGCCTGTGCGGAGGACGGCACGGTCGAGGCCGTCGGCCACAGGACGCTCCCTGTCTTTGCCGTGCAGTGGCATCCTGAGCGGCTGTGCGGCGCGTTCGCGCGGCCGGAAAGTGCTGACGGTGCAAGGCTTTTGCGCGCTCTACTCAGATAACATAAAAAAGTGCAGAAAAATTCTGAAAAAACGTTGACAAAACGGGACACTGATGCTATTATAACAGAGCTGACGATTTTTGCGGAGGGCGCATGCAGGTGTAGCACAATGGCTAGGGCACCAGCCTTCCAAGCTGGGGATGCGGGTTCGATTCCCGTCACCTGCTCCATTCAATTCGCGCCAGTAGCTCAGTTGGATAGAGCAACTGCCTTCTAAGCAGTAGGCCGGGGGTTCGAATCCCTCCTGGCGTACCATTTACAAGGCGCCCCTCAGCAAAGCAGCAAATATCGCACGGATACAGAATATGTGGTGGGTGTAGCTCAGTTGGTTAGAGCACCGGATTGTGGTTCCGGGTGTCGAGGGTTCGAGTCCCTTTACCCACCCCACAAAAAGAGAGGGATGGGATTTGGCCCCAGCCCTCTCTTCCCAATAGGGGTGTAGCCAAGCGGTAAGGCAAGGGACTTTGACTCCCTCATTCGCTGGTTCGAGTCCAGCCATCCCTGCCAGATTTTTACCGCTTCGGTGGTTTGGAATAGAATATGCTTCGTTAGCTCAGTTGGCAGAGCACCTGCCTTTTAAGCAGGGTGTCCGGGGTTCGAATCCCCGACGAGGCACCAAAAAAGAGATGGCTTTAAGCTGTCTCTTTTTTTGGATTCCGTTAGAAATTAAAATACTCGGTGCAAATAAACACCTCAGGGCAGCTTCTCTTGCCGCTCTGCGGCAATTCACCTTCTGTCGCGGCAGAAAACGAATTTGAATTTATTTCGTGCCGTGCGCGGCACGAAACTCTACGAGGCTTTTCATTCTACGCCGCCCGCAAAGAACCTTTGCTTGTCTGCTCGTGGCTTTTTTGCTATGATGTGAGCAGCAAGGGAGGTCGATCTATGTCTGATTTCAGTTCCAACCTGCGGCGGCTGCGGAAAAGGGCAGGCCTTTCGCAGGACGCGCTCGCGGAAAAGCTCTCCGTCACCCGCCAGACTGTTTCAAGCTGGGAGCGCGGCAATTCCTACCCGGATCTTGACATGCTGGTGCACATCAGCGACGCGCTCGCGACCGATCCGAACGAGCTGCTTTACCCGAATCAAAAACGCAGGAGCGGCGGCGTGAGCCGCCTTGTGGACGACGACTTTTTTGGCAAGCTCACGGTCGTCATTTGGATCGTGGGGTTCCTGCTCGGCCTGTCCGCCGGCAGTCAAGGCTATGCGTCGGGGCCGAACACCATCTCGTGGCATTTCGTGTTTTCCGACGCGCTGCGATGCTGGGCTCCCGCATTTTTGACCGGCATGGCGTTTCTCGGCCTTCAGAAGATCATCGACCTTTTGAAAGAGCGCGGCGAGTGAGCGGGCATCTTTGCCCAGGCCCTTGCCATTCTCCTCAAAAACGGCTATGATGGACTTACTTTACATGAACAGGAGAAGCGCATTGAACATCACGACCATTTTATTCGACCTGGACGGGACGCTGCTGCCGATGGATCAGGAGGCGTTCACGACCGGATACTTTAAGTTCCTCGCCAAAAAGCTCGCGCCCTACGGCTACGAGCCCAAATCCCTCGTCGACGCCATTTGGGCGGGCACGGCGGCCATGGTCAAAAACGACGGCAGCTGCACGAACGAGCAGGCCTTCTGGAAGAAGTTCGCGGCGATCTACGGCGAGGAAAAGTGCCAAAGCGACCAGGGCCTTTTCGAGGATTTCTACGCCAATGAGTTCAACGCCGCGCGCGACATCTGCGGCTTTAATCCCGCGTCGGTGGAGACGGTCCACAAGCTCAAAGAGTGCGGCTACCGCGTTGCGCTGGCGACAAATCCGATCTTTCCCCACATGGCGACGGAGAACCGCATCCGCTGGGCGGGCCTTGTGCCGGAGGATTTTGAAATTTACACAACCTACGAGGCCTCGACCTTCTGCAAGCCGAATCCTGCTTACTACCTCGAGGTCGCGCGCACGCTCGGCGTCAAGCCGGAGGAGTGCCTGATGGTCGGCAACGACGCGACCGAAGACATGGCCGCGCGCGAGGTCGGGATGGATGTGTTTCTTTTGACCGACTGTCTCATCAACGCGAAAAACCGCGACCTGAACGCCTATCCCCGCGGCGATTTTGCCGCGCTGAACGCTTACATTGACGCACTGCAATAAAAAACTGCCGCCCAAACGGGCGGCAGTTTTTACTTTTCGAACACTACTTTCTGCTTTTCCCGTTCTGCGCGGTGACGAGGCGGAAGATCGTGGACACCAGCAGGATCGCCACGGCGATGCTGCCCGCGACGCCCGCGGTCTCAAGTCCTTTGTGCACCGCGGCCTGCACATCGCCGCCCAGGCCGAGGCTCATCGTGTAGTAAATGCCCGCGCCCGGCACCAGCGGCAGGAGCGAGATGACGAGGTACGACGTGACGGGGTATTTGCGCGAGCGCGCCATAAGCTCAGAATACAGCGCCGAAACGACGGCGGCGAAGAAATTCATGCTGTAAATGCTCATGCCCAGATCACGGCAGAGCAGGTACGTCATCCATGTGAACACGCCGCCGAGCGCGCAGAGAATGCTGCCCCAGTCGTGCACATTGAAGAGAATGAAAAAGCCCGTACAGGCGACGAAGATCATCACGGCCTGTGCCCAGGCGGGATAGCTCGCTGAGCCGGACGCGACCGTCAGCCCGTATACGCCGGACGTGACGCGCCATGCCGCCGCCGTGCCGAGCGCGATGGCGAACGACGAGAGAAGCACCTGCACGATGCGGTTGATGCCGGAGTTCGTATCGCCGTAAATGATGTCGCGCATGGAGGTCGTGATGAGAAGGCCGGGGACCAAGATCATTAAGGTGCCGATGATGACAAAGTCGATATAGTCGACCAGATGGAAGCCCGCGGCGAGATATGCCGGCACCGCCATGGCGAACGCCTCGACGATGGTGCTGAAAAACGGGTTCGTCTCGCGCCTGTCCATCTGGCGCGAGACAAAGCCGATGATAAGGCCAAGAAGGCCCGCGAACAGGCTGTCGCGCAGCGTGCCGCCAAACACCGGGCAAAAGCCCGCCGCGGCGCAGAAATTGCCCAGGTAATAAACGGGCACCGAGTAGTGCCGCCGCCCCTTGAGCGTTTCGTCGAGCCACTGCGCGGCGACGCTCGGGTCAGGCGTTTCGGCGCAGATGCGGCGCGAGAGCGCGTTGAGCTTTTCCACCGACTCGAGGTCATTGCCGTGAAAGCCGACGCGCTTCATCACCATCAAAGGCTTGCCGTTGGCCGCCTCGAGGCTGACCATCACGCAGTTGGGGATGGAAAAGGCCTCGCATTCAATGCCGTAGGCTCCGATGATGCGGCGTATCGTCTCTTCGACGCGGAACGTCTCCGCCCCGCTGAGCGCCAGATGATAGCCGACGCGCGCGGCCAGATCGGTCAAAAGGTAATAATCCATAAAAAGTCCTCATATTTTTGGGAAATTTGCCGTCAGCGGGCCTTATATTACAGCGAAACGACCGTCCTGTCAATGCTGACAGGGCGGTCACGCAAAAAACATTTGCCATTTTGCCGCGGCGGCACTATACTGGTGCTCGGTTAAGCGGAAAACAGAAAGAAATGAGAGAGATCATGGGAACTACAGTCAAAAAGCATGAGATCGACATGCTGCACGGCTCCATCTGGAATAAGCTGCCGCTCTTTGCCCTGCCGGTCGCGGCCACGGCGATCTTGGAGCAGCTCTTCCACGCCTCGGACGTTGCCATCGTCGGCAACTTCACGGGCGATGCGCGCACAGTCGCCGTCGCGGCGGTGGGCGCGAACGGCCCGATCATCGGCCTCATCGTCAACCTTTTCATCGGCATCGCGCTCGGCGCGAACGTCGTCATCGCGAACGCCATCGGCTGCCGCGACGACAATGCCGTCAAGCGCGCGGTGCACACGGCCATCGTGTTTGCCGTGTGCGGCGGCGCGGCGGTCGCATTGCTCGGACAGTTCATCGCCTCGCCGCTGCTCAGCATCTTGAACGTGCCGGAGGACGTGTTCCCCTATGCGCTTTTGTATCTGCGCATTTATCTTCTCGGCATGCCGGTGATATTGCTCTACAACTTTGAAGCCGCGATCTTCCGCAGCATCGGCGACACAAAGGTGCCGCTCGCGGCGCTCGCGATCTCCGGTGTGCTGAACGTGCTGCTGAACCTCTTTTTCGTCATTGTGCTGCATATGACGGTCAACGGCGTCGCCATCGCCACGGTGGCGGCCAACGCCGTGAGCGCGGCACTGCTCTACGTCCGCCTGACGCGCACGGATAAATGCGTGCGCGTGGAGCGCAAAGCGCTGCGCATCGACGGCGCGAGCTTGAAGCGCATTTTGAGCATCGGCCTCCCCGCGGGCGTGCAGAGCGCGGTGTTCTCGTTCGCCAACATCGTCATCCAGTCGGCCATCAACACCCTCGGCACGGTGGCGATCGCGGCGTCGAGCGCGGCGTTCAATGTGGAAATTCTCGCCTATGACGTGCTCAACTCGTTTTCGCAGGCCTGCACGACCTTTGTCGGCCAGAACTACGGCGCAGGGCAGATCAAGCGCTGCAAGAAGACGATGCAGCTCAGCTTTTTGGAGGGAGCCATCGCGACATTTGTCTCGGTCGTTGTCCTGCTGCTGAGCGCAAGGTCGCTGCTCGCCATTTTCAACAGCGATCCCGAGGTCATTGCCATCGGCTATATTCGCCTTGCGACGATCCTGCCGGCGTATGTTTTCTGCCTGATCTACGAAATACTCTCCGGGTATCTGCGCGGCTTCGGCATTTCGCTCGCGCCCGCGCTTTTGACGATGCTCGGCGTGTGCGGTATCCGCATCGCGTGGGTCAAGTTCGTCTTCCCGATGAGCATGACGTTCCAGACCGTCATGTGGGTCTATCCCATCAGCCTTGGCGCGACGGCGATGCTGATCCTCTGCGCCGTGCTGATCTACCGCCCGTCCAGACGCTTTGCGGGCCTTGAAACGGAAGAAGAGGACAAGTGAGGGGGGATCCTCACTTGTCAAAATGCTCCCAGAAGGCGCGCATCGCGGCCTCGTACGCGCCGCGGCCCATATAGTAGCTCATCGCGTGATCCGCACCGGGCACGACGAGCAGCTTGCAGGGCGCGGCGCAGGCGTCGCGGTTTTCAAACGCCATTTTGAGCGGGACGAAGTGGTCGTCCTCGCCGTGGATCAGTAAAATCGGAACATCGGTATTTTTGAGCGCCTCGACGGTGGAGTAGCTGCCGGACGAGGCGTTCAGTCTCTTCTGGCACAGAAGATCGGCGATGACGGTTGCTGCGCGGACAGGAAGATGCAGGTTCTTCCCCATCACGTGCTGCCAGATCGCACGCGGCGAGGTGTAGGCCGAGTCGGCGATCACGCCGTGCACCGCGGCGGGGAGAATATCGCCTGCGGCCATGAGCACCGTCGCCCCGCCGAGCGACACGCCCATAAGGTAAACGGGTAGGCCGGGGAAGCGTTCGGCTGCCCAGTTTGCCCAGTCGACGCAGTCGTAGCGCTCGGTCAGGCCGAAGCCGATGTAGTCGCCCTCGCTCTCGTTCTGCGCGCGCTGCTCCACATAGAGCACGCTGCACTGCTCGCGGCTTAAAAAGTCCGCGAGCAGGCTGAAATCGCGGTACCACGCTGAGCGCCAGCCGTGAAACGCGATCACAAGGCGCTTGGCCTTTTCGCATTCACGAAGATGGCCCACGAGCGTCAAGCCCTTGCGGTTTTCGAGCAGCACTGTCTCCGTTTCCGAAGAGGCGAGCTTTTTCGCGGCGGCGCGCTGCGCCTCGCGGTAGGACTCGTCGCGCTTTTCGCCCGTGAGCTGGGCGCTGCCCTTATTTTTGAGCGCCTTGGGCGCTTCGCGCTTCATCGCGACGTCCATGAGCGTTCTCGTCACGCCGTAGGCCGCCGCGCCGTAGAGTGCCGCCGCAGCCGTGACGAATATAGCCGCCTTTGTCGTTTTTTTCATAACTGTAACCTCCTTGTATCCAAACTGTAAACTCTTATCTTGGGTACTGGACAGGGATATTTTCCCGTGTTATACTCCAAACTAATCTAAGTTCCGGGCGGTTTCGACCGCCCGTCTCTTCTTTCAGCGTAGCAAAAACTCCGGCTTTTTGCTACGTTCAGTTTTTCCCGTTTGTATGCACTTCCTGCCGGAAATTTCAATGATTGGAGGAACGCATTTTCATGAACGAAGTCAAGTCCCCGAAAAAGCCGCTGCTGTACTACTACTTTGTGGCGATGCTGCTTGTGATGCTCTTCAACTTCATCGCCATGCCGTGGATGGCCGAGCATCAGATCAAAGAAGTGGACTACAACACTTTCGTCACCATGACAGAGCAGGGCGAGGTCGGCCGGGTCGAGATCCAGGAGCAGTCCAACCGCATTCTCTTCACCAGCAGCGATGAAAAGACCGTCTACAAGACAGCGATGGTGCCTGACGACGGTTTGGTGCAGCGCCTTTTGGACGCGGGCGTCTCCACCGCGGGTGAGGAGATCGAGCAGACGTCCACACTCGTCAGCATTCTCGCCTGGGTGTTGCCCATCATCATCTTTGTCGCGCTGGGACAGTATATGTCGCGCAAGATGATGGAGAAGATGGGCGGCGGAAATTCCATGATGTTCAACATGGGGAAATCCAACGCCAAGGTGTATGTCAAATCCGCCGAAGGCATCCGCTTCAGCGATGTGGCGGGTGAGGATGAGGCCAAGGAAAATCTTGCCGAGGTCGTCAACTACCTGCACGACCCCAGCAAGTATCAGGAAATCGGCGCGTCGATGCCCAAGGGCATTCTGCTCGTCGGCCCTCCGGGAACCGGTAAAACGATGCTCGCCAAGGCGGTCGCCGGCGAGGCGAATGTGCCGTTCTTCTCGATGTCGGGCTCTGAATTTGTCGAAATGTTCGTCGGCATGGGCGCGAGCAAGGTGCGCGACCTCTTCAAGCAGGCCAAGGAAAAGGCCCCCTGCATCGTCTTCATCGACGAGATCGACGCCATCGGCCAGAAGCGCAGCGGCGGCCAGTACGGCGGCAACGACGAGCGCGAGCAGACCTTGAACCAACTGCTCACCGAAATGGACGGCTTTGAGAGCAACAACGGCGTCATCATCCTCGCCGCCACGAACCGCCCCGAATCCCTCGACCCCGCGCTCACGCGCCCGGGCCGCTTCGACCGCCGCGTGCCGGTCGAGCTGCCAGACCTCAAGGGACGTGAGGCCATTTTGCAGGTCCACGCCAAGAAGATCAAGGTCGCCGAGGACGTTGACTTCAACAAGATCGCGCGCATGGCCTCCGGCGCTTCCGGCGCGGAGCTTGCCAACATTGTGAACGAAGCGGCGCTGCGCGCCGTGCGCGACGGCCACCGCTTTGCCACGCAGGCGGACTTAGAGGAAAGCATCGAAGTCGTCATCGCGGGCTATCAGAAGAAGAACGCCATCATGACCGACGAGGAGAAGAAAATCGTCTCCTACCACGAGATCGGCCACGCGCTCGTGGCGGCGATGCAGACGCACTCCGCCCCCGTGCAGAAGATCACCATTGTGCCGCGCACCTCGGGCGCGCTGGGCTACACGATGCAGGTCGAAGAGGGCAACCATTATCTCATGAGCAAAACCGAGATGGAGAACAAGATCGCCACGCTGACCGGCGGCCGCGCCGCGGAGGAGGTCGTGTTCCACTCCGTCACGACCGGTGCGTCGAACGATATCGAGCAGGCGACGAAGCTCGCCCGCGCGATGATCACGCGCTATGGCATGAGCAACGATTTCGACATGGTCGCGCTTGAGACGGTCAACAATCAGTACCTCGGCGGCGACGAATCGCTCGCTTGCTCTGCCGAAACGCAGACGAAGATCGACCAGCGCGTCGTGGAGCTGGTGAAAGCGCAGCACGAAAAGGCTGTGAACATCCTCACCGAGAACCGCGCGAAGCTCGATGAGCTGGCGCAGTACCTCTACGAGAAAGAGACGATCACAGGCGAAGAGTTCATGCACATCCTGAACGCGAAGTAAACTCCATAAATAGAAAGAAGGCACAGCCAAACGGCTGTGCCTTCTTTTTGCTATTTACAGGTTGCTTTCTTTTCTGCTCGTGCGGCTGCGCAGGTAGTCGCCAAGGTTTGTGATGCAAAGGAGTGTCACGACCAGAAATGCGCCGGGGATGAGCAGGATCCACCACGCGTCGGTCATCAGCGCCTTTTCCGCGAGCGAGAGCATGCTGCCCCAGGTCACGACCTCGATGGGCAGGCCGAGGCCCATGAAGCTGAGCGTCGATTCGTCGATGATGGCGCTGCGCACATTCATCACCACCATGAAGAGGATGGACGAGAAGAAATTCGGCGCAAGGTGACACCGCAGAATGTGGAAAAAGCTGCCGCCCATGCACTTGGCCGCGATGACATACTCGCTCGCGCGCAGCTGCCTGACCTCGGTGCGCACGACCTTGGCGATGCTCGTCCAGCTCGTGAGGCCGATGACGAGCGCGATGCTCCACGCGCTCGGCGTGCCGATGACTGCCTGCAGGAAGATGACAAGCAGCAGGTTCGGCACGCTGAGGAGAATTTCGGTCAGGCGCATCAGCAGTGCGTCGAGCCATTTGGGCGCAAGCCCGCTGACCGCGCCGAATAGAATCGCGAGCAGCGCCGAAATGACGGTCGAGCCGACACCGATGAACAGCGACAGCCGCCCGCCGTACCAGATCATCGAGAAGATATCACGCCCCATCGTGTCCGTGCCGAACAGGAATTCGCGGCACGGCGCAACGGAGCAGTGAGCCAAATCAAGATGCGTTGGATCCTTCGTCATGATAAGCTCGCAGAAAAGACACCCGAGCACGATGAGCGATAAAATCATGGTGGAGGCGACAGGCTTGCCGCGCAGGGAATGTCTGTTTTTCGTGGGTACGGCCTCCGGCAGCGGTCGCGCGCCGACGATTTGGAAGCGATCGTTCATGGCTGCACCTCCGCTTCCCGCACGGCCTGCTCGGCGCGGATGCGCGGGTCGATCTGCTCGTTGATCGTCTGTGCGATGATGCTGCACAGGATCACGAGCGCACCGGAGAGCAGGCTCAGCAGCATCAGCAGGTTGTAGTCCTTGTAGCGCGCGCTCTCATAGGCCAGCGTGCCGAGGCCGGGGTAGGAAAAAACAGTCTCGACGATGTACGTCCCGCCCAGCACGTGAGGGACGGAGATGGCCATGATACTCAGATACGTCGGCATCGTGTTTCGAAGACAGTGGCGCAGCATCACAGCGCGGCGCGTCAGGCCCTTGGCTTTGGCGAGCAGCACATAGTCCGCGCGCATCTCGTCGAGAAGCCTGTTTCGGATCATGTAGGCATAGTACCACAGGTGCCCGAGCACCACGACCGCAAGCGGCAGGATGAGGTGCGCGGCGCGGTCGGCGATGTTATTTTGCTGCCCGATGGAGTAGGCCCCCGAGCTCGGCAGCACGCGCAGTTCTATGGCGAAGATCAGAATGAGCAGCAGCGACAGCCAGAATTCCGGAATGCAGCTCGTGATGGTGCCAAGCTTGCAGACCGCGCGGTCGAAAAGCGCCCCTTCCCGCCGCGCGCAGAACATCCCAAGCAGGAGTGAGAGCGTGAAAATGAGCACAAAGCCGACGCCGCCGAGAAGGAGTGTATTGCCCGCGCGGCTTGCGATGACCTCTGCCGCGGGCATTTTGTACTTATACGAGATGCCGAAATCCCCGCGCAGGGCATTCTGCGCCCAGCGGACATACTGCGTGAAGATAGGCTCGTCGAGGCCGAGCTTTTCCTCCGCCTGCGCGCGCTCCTGCGGCGTCAGCTTCTCTGCACGGTCACCGTAGTAGGAGACGAGCGGGTCGCCCGGGGCGAGGCGTGAGACATAGAACACCGCGAGCGACAGAACAAGAACGCTCAGAAGAAACGCCAGCGCCTTTTTGCCGAAATACAGGATCTTCGATGGCTTTTTCATCGCGCGCCCCCTTCCCGCAAGACGAAATGGTCCGGTTCGACCTCGACAAGCTCGCCCGTCAGCGGAAACTGCTCGGGCGAGAAGTCCGGCAGCGCGCGGTTTCGCTCGATGCGCGGGTCGGGGATCGGCATGGCCGCGAGCAGCGCCTTGGTATAGGGGTGGAGCGAATGGTCGTAAAGCGCGCGCACGGGCGCGACCTCGACAAGCTTGCCGTGGTACAGTACGCCGACGCGGTCGCAGAGGAATTCCACCATCGCAAGGTCGTGCGCGATGAAGAGGAACGAAAAGCCGTGCTCGCGCTGCAAATGGCGGAACAGGTTGACGATCTGTGCCTGAATGGACACATCCAGCGACGCGATCGGTTCGTCCGCCACCAGAAGCTCCGGCTCCATGCACAGCGCCCGTGCGATGGCGACGCGCTGGCGCTGCCCACCGGAGAGCTCAGACGGGTACTTGTCGAGATAGGTTTGTCAAGGCCGACATAATACATCTGGAACTCGGCCTCCTTGCGGTATGTGCCGCGCGGCGGGGCGATGTGGTGGATGCGCATGGGCTCGGCGATGATATCGCAGACTGTCATGCGCGGGTCGAGGCTCGAGGCAGAGTCCTGAAAGATCATCTGGCGTGTGGTTTGCAGCATTTTTTTGTTCGCGCGGCAGGCGGCCCTGTCGCAGAGGTCGACGCCATTGTAAAAGATATGCCCGCCGCTCGGCTGCAAAATGCCCATCGCGCAGCACGCGGCCGTCGACTTGCCCGAGCCGGACTCGCCGACGAGGCCGAAAATCTCCCCGCGGCGAATCTGGAACGAAACATCGTCCAGTGCCTTGACGGAGACTTGCTTTGTCAGCGGAAAGACATGGCTCACGTGCTGCACATCGAGCAGAATGTCATGTTTTGTCATCGCGCACCTCCCACCGGCGGCGTGATCTTCGGCGCGCGTTCGTCGAGCAGCCACGTTGCGGCATAGTGCGTGTCGCTGGCGCGGAACATCGGCGGCACTTCCTCGTAGTCGATGGCGAGGGCGTACTCGTTGCGGGGGGCGAAGGCGTCGCCTTGCGGCGGGTCAATGAGCGTCGGCGGCATGCCGGGGATGATCGGCAGCGTCTTCTTTCCGCGCGAGAGCGCGGGCAGCGAGCGCAGCAGCCCCCACGTATAGGGGTGGCGCGGGTCGTAAAAGATCTCCTCCGCCGTGCCAGTCTCGACGATCTTGCCCGCGTACATCACGGCCACGCGGTCGGCGACGCGCGCGACGACGCCGAGGTCGTGCGTGACAAACACCGTCGCCGTGCCGAGCTTTCGCTGCACGTCGCGCAGCAGATCTAAGATCTGCGCTTGAATGGTCACATCCAGCGCGGTCGTCGGCTCGTCGGCAAATAAAATGCGCGGGTTCCCCGCGAGCGCAATGGCCAGCACCACGCGCTGGCGCATCCCGCCGGAAAAGTTGTGGGGATAAAGTGCCATGCGTTCTTGCGCGCGGTCGATGCCGACAAGCTCAAGCAGTTCGATCACGCGCGCTCTTACGGCGCTTTTTTCGAGCTTTGGCCTGTGCGCAAGTACTGCTTCGGCGATTTGTGCGCCGATCGTCATCGTGGGATCGAGCGCGGTCATCGGGTCCTGGAACACCATGGAAAAGAGCGAGCCGCGCAGCGCTGTCATTTCGCGCTCGCGGTAAGCCGTAATGTCCGTGCCGTCTACGATGATCTTGCCGGACTTGATTTTTGCCATCTGCGGCAGAAGATGCAGGATGCTCTTGCACAGTGCGCTCTTGCCGCAGCCCGATTCGCCGACGATGGCGAGCACCTCGCCCGCTTTCAGCGAAAAGCTCACGTCGCGCACCGCCTGCACCTCGCCCGCAGGGGTGAAAAAGCTGACGGAAAGGTGCTCGACGTTCAATAAATCTGCCATGAAAAATGCCCTCTTTATGCAAGACAAAGGGGCTGAAGCCAGCCCCTCGTCAAAGATGTCAACGGCGTTTACTCGCCGATCGTCCAGTCCTGAATGTTCCAGAAAATGCCGACGCCGTGATGCCCAAGCACCGTGTCCGCATCGATGCCGTGGATGGTGGATTTGGCGACATAGTTCGCGTCGATGTAGCAGATAAAGGCGTAGGCCGGATCGTCCGCGAGCGCGTGCAGGAATTTGCTGTAATACTCTTTGCGGACGGCGTCGTCGCTGCTCTGGCGCGCGAGCGTCAGATATTCGTCCACCAGCGCGTTCGAGTAGCCCGAGTAGTTCGCGCCCTTGTCCGTGCCGAAGACCTTGTAGGTGTGGTCATCGGCGTCAAACGGGCTGCCCCAGCCGATGAGACACGCCATCTGGTCGCTCCAGTCCATCTGCGCGGGGATGTCCACCGTGCAGTGGATGCCAACTTCTCTAAGCTGCTGCGCCGCGGCCTGCGCGATGTCGATGCGGTCCTGCTCGCCGGACATGACGCTGATGACGAAGCCGATCTCCTCGCCGTTTCGCTCGTAGTAGCCGCTTTCACCCATCGTGCAGCCGACGGATTCGAGAATCTCATTCGCTTTTGCGGGATCGTAGTCGTAGTGGTTCACGGTCTCGTCGTTGTAGACATTGCACTGGAGCGGGCTGTACGCCGCCATGCCCTGCCCGAGCAGCACCGAGTCGACGATGGCCTGACGGTCGATGGCGTAGCAGACGGCGGGGATGATGTCGCGGTTTTCCGTCCAGTAGGGGTTGTTGAAGTTGAAGAGAATGCCGCGGTAGTCCGCGGTGGTCATGTCGTAGCAGGTGTAGCCCTCCTTGTCCGCAAAGTTCTGCGCGTTTTTCGGGTCAAGCAGCGCAAGGTCGATCTCGCCGGACTCAAGCTGCATGGCCTGCGCGTTGTCGTCGGGTACGATCTTGAAGATGACGCGCTCGATGTTCGGCGCGCCCAAGAAATAGTCCTCGTTGCGCACGAGCACGATGGACTGGCCCGCGTCCCAGCTTTCGAGCTTGTAGGGCCCTGTGCCGACGGGGGCGCGGAAAAAGACGGATTCCTGCATGTCCTCGCCCTCGAGCAAATGCTGCGGCAAAATCGCCATCGTCATGTATTCCAGAAACGCGGCGTTCGGCTCAGACAAACGGAACGAGACCGTCTGGTCGTCAAGCACCGTGATCTCCTGCACGTCCTCGTAATTCGGCGCGTTTTCCGAGCCGTTGTCGGGGGCCATGATGGCTTCGATCGTGAATTTGACGTCCTGCGCCGTGAACGGCTCGCCGTCGTGCCATTTGACGTCCTCGCGCAGATAGAAGGTGTAGGTGCAGTTTGCCTCGTCATAGTCCCAGCGCTCGGCGAGGGCGGGAACGATCTGGTCATTGCCGTCGTGCGCGGTCAGGCCGTTGAAGAGCAGCAGGTTGATCTCGCAGTGCTCGTCCATCGCGGGATCGATGCGCGTGTAGTCGGCAGAGCCGTAGACGAGCGTGGACGGCGCGTCGTCGGTCGAGTCGCCGCCGCTCCGGCCGCAGGCGGCGAGGGAGAAGAGCATCGCGAGGGACAGCAGAAGAGTCAGCGCTTTTTTCATGGGAAACTCCTTTTCAGGGAAAAATTGGGAAACACCGCGCCGTCGGATGCGGCGAAAAATGCAATCATTTGTAGTATAGGGGAAATTCGCACCCGCCACAAGCCGGGTGGGGGATATGATGGGCAAAGTTTTTCCAAAAAATCACGGCGCGCGACGGAAATTTCCCGATTTTTGACCTTTTTGGCCTTTTTGCGAATCGCGCTTGCACTTTCCACGCGGCAATGGTACAATATTATGCCGAAAATACAGCAAAGGAGTTTGCTTTTTATGAAATTAGGTATCGTCGAAAGTGAGCCTGTTTCTGAAACTCTCCGCAAACGCACAAATGCTGATAAAGCTTGATAGGACAGGTATTTTCGGATGAAGCCAAAACATAAAAGTTCCTATTTCCCTACGCATCCCCACGCAGAAATGGCGTAAAAATGGCGTAGAGGAACCGGCGGTACACAGTTGCGAAAATCGCCTGCTGCAACATTACTAAGAATATTCAAGCTGCCCTGCGCACAAGCAGGGCAGCTTTTTTATCTGCGCACCGGCGCAGAGAGATACAAGGCGTTTCACTTCGCGTCGCAGCGTCCTGCGTGAAGTGTTTCCGCCGCGGGAAGCGGTCGCAGAACGCCCAGTGCTTTTCATAAAACGTGAAAAATTGTCCGATGACATATGCTTGTCCTTTTATATCTGACGCATTATGTTAAGATGTGCAGTAGATGTTCCATTTTACCATCCCACTCTCTGCTGGAATCGGCGCACTCTTTCAGCTCAGTTTCGATTTCAGTATATAAATCGTTCAAACTTTCCTTTCTGACACACAGTTTAGCTTTTCCTCTTGCAAAAACAAGAAGCTGCCGATACAACAAAGAAAAAACGACTTGTACCGAATGCACAAGCCGAAGAAGGAGGCAGACCGTGGAGGAAAAACGCTGGGAATCGTGCAATGCAGAGGCGCTACTGGATGAGTTCTTTTCGCAGGACAATCTCCGGCAGCTGGCGCTGAGCACGGGGGAGCTGCTGGGCTGCCCGCTTCTGGTGCTGGATGACACCTTTCATGGCACGGCGCACCACCTGCCGCTCGGCTTTTCCGATGCGCTCTTTGAAACCGCCGTACGCTGCGGCGAGATCACCTACGAGGCCGGCGCAATCATCAGCAAAAATGCGATGCTCACAGCTGGTTGGGCGGACTATGTCCAGCTGGCTGATAGCCCCTATCGGCGGCGTTTTGCACCTCTCATCAGCGCGGGCGTGCGCCTCGGCTGCCTCATCTGCGTGGATACCGACGGACATTTGGAAAAGATCCCGCCGCAGACCTGGGAGCTGGTGGAGCACATCCTCGCCAAGCAGCTGTTCATGGAGGTGAGCCGTCAGGACAAGCCCTCCGAGACGGCGGAGGACATTCTCATGCACCTGCTGGACGGCGGTTTTTCCTCCGCCGCGCACTTCCAGCTTCAGGCGTCCGGCACCTACCTGGCGGATTTCCACCCGCTGACCTTTGCCCTCATTGATCTTGAGACGTACCATAACGCGTACATGGGGAAGCGGCATCTGAAAGAGGAGCTGGAAGCGCAGATTGCGGATTCCCACCCGTTTTTGTATCAGGGGGACGTTTTCCTCTTTCTGCACAGAGAGGGGGATGCGGACACGCTTTCCGCGCTGGCAAAGGAGTTTCAGCTCAAGATCCTCGTGTCCGAGCCGCTGGATGTGCTGTTCGATCTTCCGGGGCTTTACCGCACGGCTCGTGAGGCGCTGGAGCTGATGACGGACGAGCGCTTTCACGGGGAGCCGGTCTGTTCCGTGGCGCAGCTGCGCACCCCGCTGCTGCTGAAAAATCTGGAGGGGCGCGGCGACCTGATCCCGATCGCGCTGCGCCGCCTTGCCGCCCACGACCGCGAAAAGGACACCCAGTACTGTGAAACGCTCTACCATTACCTCACCTGCTGCCACTCGCTGAAAAAGACCAGCGACGCGCTCTATACCCACCGCAACACCGTGCTCTACCGCATTCGCAGATTGCAGGAGAATTTCGCGATCCCGCTGGAGGAGCCGTCCCAGCACGCCGACCTGCTGTTGGGCGTGTCGCTCATTCTGTTTGATACCAAGGGGCCGGACTTCTTCCTCAGTGCGCCGCAAGCTGAAGTATAATACGCCAAAACTTTCGCAAACAGAAAAGGATGATATCACAATGAAAGAAAACCGTAAGCTTTTGAGAGAAGTCCTCAAGGACATCCGCCACGATATGACGGACGAGGAAGTGCTGAACCTGCTGGCGGACAGTAAGATTTCCGAAAATCTCGCAGGCGAAAAGGAAAAATACACCATTGGCCAGCGCGCGGCAGACGCCATCGCGAAATTTGCGGGCAGCTGGTCGTTCATCTTCGCCTTCACCGGCGTACTGATCCTCTGGATGCTCGTCAACACGCTGCTGGCGGCAAAGGCGTTCGACCCCTATCCTTTCATTCTGCTGAACCTCGTGCTCTCGTGCGTCGCGGCCATTCAAGCGCCGCTCATCATGATGAGCCAGAACCGGCAGGAGGAAAAGGACCGCCGCCGTGCAGAGAACGATTATAAGGTCAACCTCAAGACAGAGATCATGATCGAAGACCTCTACGACAAGGTCAATGCCATCCTCGCCAGACAGACCGCACTGGAAAAACAGCTGACGGAGAAGAGCGAAAGCGCAGGGCAAAAATGAGGGAGGACAGAGCCGTCCTCCCTCATTTTTTGCTGTTTTTGCGCAACGCGGAATCCTCCTCCGCAAACCTGCGCGCTTTTGTTGAGATGCCTCTCCGGCGCGTAAAGCCCTTATACGTGCAAGACTCTATGTTGCTTTACAGCCGGAAGTGCTTCTTAAGTTCTTGGTTTTCCCCCAGCACCAGCAGCGTCATATCAGCGTCCAGCACAGTTTCCGGTGAGACATTCACATCGGTCTTGCCGTTCCGCTTCACGCCGAGGATGTTGACGCCATAGCGCCTGCGGATTTCCAACTCACCGATGCTGCGGCCCTGCCAATCCCCCGGCACGGCAACCTCGATAATGGCGTGCTGCTCGTCCAGCTCAATGTAGCTGAAAATATGGTCGGAGGTATAGCGGATGGCCGCCCACTTCGCCAGCTGCTTTTCCGGGTAGGCGACCGCGTCCGCGCCGTTGCGCAGCAGAAATTTCGCCTGCACATCCCGCTCAGCGCGGGATACCACATATTTTGCTCCCAGCTCCTTGAGCAGCGACGTCGTCTCCAGCGAATTCTGAAAATTTCCGCTGATGGTGACATAGCAGACATCGTAATTACTCACGCCCAGCGAGCGCAGAAAGTCCACACGGGTGCTGTCGCCGATCTGCGCGTTGGTGACAAAGGACATGCACTCGTTGACGCGCTCCTCGTCCCTGTCTACTGCCATCACCTGATGGCCCAGCTCGTTGAGCTGCATGGCAAGATGCCGCCCGAAGCGGCCCAGTCCGATCAATAATACCGTTTTCATCGTGTGCTCCTTTCAGCCTACGGTAATTTTCTCCTGCGGATAGCGGGCGTAAGTCAGATCATGCCCGGAGAATGCGGCGTAGATCAAGGTCAATCCGCCGACGCGCCCGAAATACATCAGCAGGATGAGAATGCTCTGCGACAGGACTCCCAGCTGCGGCGTCAGCCCCAGCGTCAGGCCCACCGTACCGGCGGCGGACGCTGTTTCATAGAGACAGGCACCGAGGGGAAGCTCCTCCGCTGTGCTGATGACCGCCGCCCCCGCAAAGGTCAGCCCCAGATACAGCAGCAGAATGGCGGCGGCGTTGCGGACAGTGGATGTCTCCAATCTGCGGTGGAAGAGCTGCAGATCCTCTCGCCTGCGGAAGGCGGCGACGGCGTTGGCGATCAGGACGGCCAGCGTTGTGACCTTCATGCCGCCCGCCGTGGAGCCGGGGGCCCCGCCGGTGAGCATCAGCAGAATGGTGACCGCCTGAGAGGCATCCGTCATCTCCGTCAGATCCACTGTGTTATAGCCGGCCGTCCGCGGCGTGACCGACTGAAAAAGGGAGGCCAATATCCGCTCTCCTATCGGCAGGTCCGCAAAATCCGTCAGGAAAAAGAGGACCGCCGGGAGCGCGATCAGCAGGGCCGTGGCGCTCAGAATGACCTTGCTCTGCATCCGGTACTGCCGCAGGTGCAGACCGTGCGTACAGACATCGTCCCACGTTAGAAAGCCGATGCCGCCCACGATGATCAGTAGCATGATCACAATGTTGACCAGCGGGTCGGCGGCATACGCCGTCAGCGAGGGGTAGAAGGAATCCGTCCGCCCCAGAATATCGAAGCCCGCATTGCAGAAAGCGGAAACGGAATGGAAAACGGACATCCATACGCCCCGCAGTCCATAATCCCGGCAAAAGGCTGGCAGCAGCGCCAGCGCGCCCAGCAGCTCGACCAGAAAGGTCCCCTTGAGGATAAATCTCGTCAGGCGCACGATGCCGCCCACCGCGGGAGCGGAGATGGCGTCCTGCATGGCGCTGCGCTCCTTGAGCGTGATGTTCCGTCCGGCGAGCATCAGGAAGGTCACCGCACCGGTGATCACCCCAAGCCCGCCAATCTGGATCAGCAACAATATGACTGTTTGACCGAAGGCGGACCAATAACTGCCGGTATCCTGCACCACCAGCCCCGTCACGCAGACAGCGGAAGTGGAGGTAAACAGTGCCTCATGAAACGGCGTCCAGACCCGCTGTACTGTGGCGATGGGCAGCATCAGCACCAGCGCCCCCAATAGAATCACGCCCGCAAAGCCGAGGATCATAATTTGAAAAGAAGTCAGATGCCGCTTTAAGCGAAACACAGTCTCCGTCACATCACACACCTCCTTGAAACAATGGTACTCTCAATTTTCCGTACAGTATAACACGGCTTTTGCAATGTGTCTGTATGTATTTTGTAAAATTTTCAGGTGCAGAGTTCTTATGTGCAGCCCAGAGGCGGGCTGCAAAGCTACGGTTGACAGACTTTGGTGCATAGAATTCTCCGCGTGACCTGTAAATCTTTCCTGATTTTTTACAGGAACCCTTGCCTTTTTTTAATATTTGTTCTAAGATAAGCTCTCTATCTGTCATATTCAGCTGAAATTCTACGAAGCTTTTTAAAAAAGCCCCAACGGGAGAACTAATATGCTCAAAGAAAAAACATCCGATGTATCCATGACAAATACAAATCAAGGCTCTGGCACTGCTGCTGAAGCGGCAGTGCCCATGAGCCATGGCCTTTGGAATACGTGGTGCAAAAATCTCCTGCTGTTCTGCCTGACCGGCGTTTATGTGGAGCTGTGCCTGCATCTGTGCGTATTCGGCTCGATGGACCGGTACGCGGGATATCCTGTCCTGTTTGGCCTGCTGGGTGGCGCACTCTGCACGCTGGTAGTCTCAAGCCTGCCAAAGGTTCTGCGCCAGATCACAGGGGTTTTCCTGGTCGCGGCACAGGTGCTGCTGGCCGAGGTGCAGCTGGTCTATCACTGCATCTTCGGAGATTTCATGCCCGTCAGCCAGATCGGCATGGGCGGAAATGTGATCGTCAATTTCAACTCGCAGCTTCTCTATGGGATCCGCCAAAATCTGCTGAAGATCCTGCTCCTCCTGCTGCCGCTGGTTGTCGTGATCCTCTGCCTTATCTTGCGGAGGGCGCAGGTGCTGAAGCTGCGGCTGCGCTGGAAACAGACTATGGCCTCCTTTGCCGTGCTCCTCGCACTGCTGCTGACGGTCACGGGACTCATGTATGTTGGACGGGACAAAGCCTTCTCCGTCTATCATACCTTTACCAATGTGGACACCTCCACTGACAGCAGCTACAAAAAAATCGGCATGCTGGCCACCACGGCGCAGGAGCTTCGATACATGCTCTTCGGCGGCAGCGGCAGCATTATGATCACGCCGTCGTCCTTGAATATAAGCGATGTTCCGCGGACATACAGCAGCAACTCCTATAACGTGATCGAAAGCATCGATTTTACGGCTCTTGCAGACAGTACCGACAGCGATATTCTCAAGGCCACAGACGAGTATCTATCAAATGCAACACCCACCCGCAAAAACAACTACACAGGACTTCTTAAGGACTATAACCTCATCACCATCTGCGCCGAGAGCTTCTGCCCGTGGTTTATCAGCGAGGAGCTGACGCCGACACTCTACAAGCTGAGCCATACGGGTATTCTCTTTGAAAATTACTACGGCACGTTCCAGTCCGTCACCACCAACGGCGAATACACCATGTGCATGGGGCTTTATCCGGATATGTCCCGCACGAAGACGGATTCCAGCTTCAATGTGGCGGGCACCAACTATCTGCCGTTCTGCCTGGGCAATGCGCTCAAGGGCATGGGCTATCAGACCTGGGCCTATCACGACTACATCGGGGATTTCTACAACCGGAATATCACCCACGCCAACATGGGCTACACGTTCAAGGCGGCGGATTCCGGTCTGGCCATGAAGATCGACTGGCCCTCCTCCGATCTGGAGATGATGGAGGCCTCCGTAGACGACTACATCAACAGCGGAGAACCCTTCCACGCCTATTACATGACCTTCAGCGGTCACTACCAGTACAACTGGGACAACGCCATGAGCGCCAAAAACCGCGACGCGGTGAAAGATCTGCCCTATTCTGAGCCGGTGAAGGCGTACATTGCCTGCAATCTGGAGCTGGAGTATGCGCTGGAGTACCTGATGCAGCGGCTGGAGGAAGCTGGCGTTGCCGACAAGACCTGCATCGTCCTGACCAACGACCACTACCCCTACGGCCTGACCGAAGACGAGTACAACGAGCTGGCAGGGCAGACGTTGGACACGACCTTTGAAAAGTACCGCAACAGTTTTATCTGCTATGTCCCCGGCCTTTCGGAGAACATCGTGGTGGATGAATACTGCTCCACGGCAGACATTCTGCCGACGCTGCTGAACCTCTTCGGTGTGGACTATGATTCCCGTCTGCTGGCGGGCACCGATGTACTCTCCAGCGGCCTCCATGTAGCGGTGCTGTCGGATAAGTCCTTTCTGACGAAGACCTTCCGCTATGACGCCGGTACGGAAACCGTGATCCCCGCCGACGAGAATACCACAGTCTCCGGCAAGCTGGCGGAAGCCTACCGGCTCTATGTGGACAGCCGGTTCCAGCTCTCCGGCAACATTCTCAACAGCGATTACTACGCCCACGTCTTTTCCAAAGAGTCCAGCGGCGGGAGCCTTGCAGACACGGTGGTATTCACGGACATCAAGAGCATTTTCAATCAGGCCAGCGTTCTCTACATGTACCGCAAGGGCTATGTGGATCCGGAAACACCGGACACCTTCGGCGGCAAGGCCACGGCAAGGCTGGGCGAGTTTATCGATGTGCTCTACCGCATCGCGGGTCGGCCGGAAACGGACAACACCGCCCTGCCGTCCGACTGTGAAGACGAAGAATTCAATGCCGCGTATCCCTACTATAATGCCGTATGCTGGGCCTATCAGGCAAGACTGCTCCGGCAAAATGATCCCAATACCGAATACGATGACAAGGTGGACTATCAGACGGCATGCGTACTGATTCGCCGCTACGCGATCATGGCAGGCGTTGATACCGGCGTGGATCAGACGCAGCTCAGGCAGCTCCTTCGAGATAACCCCGATCTCAACAGAGAGGCAGCCAAAGCGATGCTCTGGTGCGATGAAAAGGACATCACCACCCGGGACAGCAGCCTTGACGAGCTGCTGGCATCCGCTGGCACCCGCATCAGCCGCTACCAGATGACGTCGTTCCTGTTCTACCTCTGCACCTACGAGCTGGATATTGGCAGCTGAGCATGCGGCGCAGATTCTGCCGGAGAAGTGTTCCGCGACCGATTCGCAAAAAGAGTCGCCTTTCTCGGCGGTGCACCGGAAGATACCCATTCGATGTCACACTACGCTTAACGTTGGAATAAGTAAACATACTCACAAGCATTACACTCAGTGTAGACCTAACGTAAATTCAGATCATTCTGTGTTTACGAAAGTTTACATTGAGTGTAATTTTTTCTGCCTTGAGTGGGTGGTCAAACAGGGCCGGTTTTCTACATTTATTACGAAGGGATGAGACATCCACCCCCCTATTCTCACACGAAAGAAGGAGTTTGATTTGAGCAAACGAAAACACGGACCTACGATTGTACCGGCCTTATCCGCCAAGGTGGATAACAAAGAAAAACGATTCATTCAGGTTGGAAACTCACTGCTCCTCTCCAAGCAGTTCCACGCACTCAGCACCGGCAGCCGGTTTCTCTATTTCTGCATGGCCATGGAGAGCGGCGGAAGGAAGAATTTCATTCTTCCACAAAAGGACGCAAAAAAGTACGGGATCGCGCCCTCCAGTCTGCGGAAGCACATCAACGAGCTGGAAGCCGCTCGTTTTATCAGAGTCCATTCCGGGAAGCCGACTCGCGAGCCAAACCGATATGAGTTTTGCCTGAGCTGGAAGCTGCCGCCGTCACCCCTTTGCTCGCGTACCCCCATGGCTATATGTAGTAAATCTGTCTCGGATGGAAACAAGGGCGGTCCGTAAAAAATCTCACTGGTTGTGTCTTTTAGAGCGAGTGCCGGCTGACAGAACGGAGGTTACTTGTGCTGTTTTGATACAAGATTGGCATTTCTCTTGCGCAAAAATGAACCAGCCGAAATGTCGGTTTATTATCTTGGCGACGGCAACTTGCTTTGGTCGGAGGAGGCAGAGCGGATGTTTCTCGACCGGGTTGCTTCCTCGCCGTTAGGATATGGCCGGACATGCGGAAGCTCGATCCTTCTTGGTGACAAGTGGGACCTGATCGAAAATCTGATGGCTCAGGGGGTAAACCCGCGTAGCCGTCTGATCCATTTCAGCAAGAACAGCAGCTTTCATTATTTCACCGTCGATGAGATGGGCCTGCGGCTGATGAAGCTGGCGCTGGATGAAATGGCGCTGTATCAGTTTCAGCGGTACTTGCAGCAAAACGGCATTTGCAAAGCATCTATGCTTCCGCTGTATCTGTTCAGTCTGGAGCTGCTTTCGGAGGCGTATGCCTTGAAAAAGGGGAAGCAAATGCGGGCAGAGCTGGATAGAGGCGCATTGTTTTCGTGCCAGGCAGATGTTGTAAAACGGATCTGCAACACAGGACCCAATCTGATCACGATCCCAGACAAATAGCTGCTGGACTTGGATACGGAAAGAGATGATAGCTCAGACGAACTCTTACTTTCCCCAAATGCTACGTTTCTAAGTCAACAGTCCGGAATGTAACACACAGGTGGTAACAGTATGGTCGAGGAATTGCAAGTGCCGATCCATCTCAAAATGACACTGACCACCAAGGAGGCGGCAGAATACAGCAATATCGGCATCAACAAGATTGACAGTATGCTGAGAACGCCCAACTGCCCGTTCGTGCTTTTCGTCGGCACAAAGAAACTGGTCAAGCGAAAGGAATTTGAACAGTTCATCAGTGAAAAACTGGTGATATAAGTGGCTTCGGAAGATTTGTAAATAAGAGGAGAGTTTTTTTCACGCAACGGCTTGAGAAAAAGGACGTTATATGCTATAATTTATATGTAGTAGTGCGTCCTTTTTCGCAAGCGTGGAAAGGATACAATCTATGGGTAAGAATCTAAAAGGCAAAGAATGTGGTAAGGGTATCTGCCAAAGAAAGGACGGTTTATATTACGCACGGTTCGTAGATAAAACAGGAAAGCGGCATGAGAAGTATCTTCCGACGCTCCCCGAAGCTCGCAACTGGATTGAAGAATCAAAATACGCCGATGCGCACGAGGATGTTTTCGTAGCCACTGATACGACGGTGGATCAATGGTTTGACTTCTGGATTGAGAATATTGTGGGTGATTTAGCCCCTAATACGCTCCGCAATTATCGGGAGCGGTATGTCCACAATATTCAGCCTGTTATGGGCAAAATGATGATTGCCAATGTCAAGCCGATGCACTGCAAAAAAGTGTTCATTCAGATGGATGCTGACTATGCGGGTTCCACCATCCGTCAAGCTTATATCACAATGGGTACGATGTTCAAGGCTGCGAAGATGAATGACCTGATTGCCAAGCACCCAATGGACGGTGTGCGGTTTACAAAGCCGGTTCGTGCGACAGACGATATTAAGTTCCTCACCCGTGACGAGCGGCGCGTGTTTCTTGAAACAGCGAAACGCTCCCGCAACTACAATCAGTACGCACTGATTCTTGAAACCGGCTTGCGTACCGGCGAGATGATCGGACTGACGTGGGACGCGATTGACTTTGAAAAGCGCACGCTCACGGTCAACAAAACATTGGAGTTTCGACACGGTGAACAGTATTGGCGTGCGGGTCCTCCGAAAACGCAGCACAGCTACCGCACAATACCTTTGACGGATCGGGCTTATGAAATCCTCAAAGGTATTTGGGATAACCGCCCGGAGCAAAAGGAGTCACCGACGCTGGACAAAACACTTGAGTACATAGACAGACGTACAGGCGTTTCTTCTCGGCTTGTCATGCGTGATCTTGTTTTTATCAACTGGCGAACAGGAGAGCCAGCGAAGAACAGTTCCTATGATACCCACTTATATAAGCTCTGCGATGAAGCAGGGATCAAACACTTTTGTATGCATGCTCTGCGACATACCTACGCTACAAGAGCAATCGAAAGCGGTATGCAGCCGAAGGTGCTGCAAAAACTGCTGGGTCATGCCAGCATCAAAACAACAATGGATCGGTATGTTCATGTGACGAATGATTCCATGTCAAAAGCCGTATTACAATTTGAAAAAGTGCAGCAAAACCAAAATGGTACAGTAAGCGCCGTTCAAGTGCCGAAAACCCTTGAAAAATAAGGAGATAGAGAAAACTATGAAATTAGGTATCGTCGGACTGCCGAACGTCGGCAAGTCCACTCTCTTCAACGCGATCACCAACGCGGGCGCGGAGAGCGCCAACTACCCCTTCTGCACCATTGAGCCGAACGTCGGCATGGTGGCCGTTCCCGATGAGCGCCTCGATAAGCTCGCCGAGATGTACCACCCCAAGAAGAAGACTCCCGCCGTCATCGAATTTGTCGACATCGCGGGTCTTGTCAAGGGCGCGAGCCAGGGTGCGGGCCTCGGCAACAAGTTCCTCGAGAACATCCGCCGCACGGACGCCATCGTGCACGTTGTGCGCTGCTTTGACGATGAAAACATCATGCACGTCGTGGCCGACGCAAGCACGAACGTCCCCGTCGATCCCCTCGGCGACATTGAGACGATCGACTTGGAGCTCATCATGGCCGACCTTGAGATGGTCAACCGCCGCGTCGAAAAGGCGACGAAGATGGCCAAGGGCGACAAGAAGTTCCTGCACGAGGTCGAACTCTTCTCTGACCTCGCAAAGCACCTCGACGCGGGCAAGAGCGCGCGCACGTTCGAGGTTTCGTCCGACGACGCTGAGCTCATCGCGACCGCCGATCTTTTGAGCCTCAAGCCCATCATCTACGCCGCGAACATGGACGAGGACGGCTTTGCGAATCAGGACGGCAACCGGTATCTCCAGCAGGTCAAGGAGCTCGCCGACCGCGAGGGTGCGCAGGTTTTGCCGATCTGCGCCAAGCTCGAGCAGGACATTGCCGAGCTCGACGGCGACGACCGCGCAATGTTCCTCGAGGAGCTCGGCATCGAGGAATCTGGCCTCGACCGCCTCATCAAGTGCTCGTACGCGCTGCTCGGCCTCATCTCGTTCCTGACCTACGGCGAGGACGAGTGCCGCGCCTGGACCATCAAAAACGGCACCAAGGCCCCGCAGGCCGCGGGCAAGATCCACTCCGACATCGAGCGCGGCTTCATCCGCGCCGAAACGATCAATTTCGACGACATGATCCGCTGCGGCAGCGTCGCGGCGGCAAAGGAAAAGGGATTGCTGCGCAGCGAGGGCAAGGAGTACGTCGTCAAGGACGGCGACATGATCTACTTCCGCTTCAACGTGTAAAATTTCAAAAATTCCATCATAAATTTCCGAAGACGGTGCAGTTCAGCTGCACCGTCTTTTTTTAAGCGAAACGGGTGCGCTACCATGGTAGCGATTCTGCAAACCGTTGGTATCACAGGGAAAAACGCACTTTAAATTTTTGGACCGCTACCAAACCGCTACCACGATAAGCCCGCAAAGCGCTGGAATATAAGGAAAGGCGAATATCCTAAGGGGATGCGATATCCACCGAATCGAACGATTTCGCGTTGATTCTGCTGAATTTTTCTTATTTTCAATTGTTTTTGCAATAATTTGAGAATTTACGGATTTTGGCGGCAACCACGGGAAAGCGGGAGGTCCGGCGGGTGTTCGGCTCCAAGGGGATGGAAATTTATGAAAGGAGAGTAACATCTATGAAAAAGTTACTCGCAATGGTGCTGGCTCTGGTCATGACTCTGTCTCTGGCCGTCAGCGCCAGTGCCTTCAAGGATGACAAGGACGTCAGCGCCGATTACGCTGAGGCCGTTGCCGTTCTGAATGGCATGGATGTGTTCAAGGGTTATGAAGATGGTTCCTTCAAGCCCCAGGGCAACATCACCCGTGCAGAAGTGGCTACGATCATCTATCGTATCTACACCGGCGACGTCGCTAAGAACGACAAGTCCGGTCTGTACTCCACCTACAACAAGTTCAGCGACATGACCGGTGCCGGTTGGGCTGCCGGTTACATCGGCTACTGCGCCAACGCTGAGCTGGTCAAGGGCTATCCCGATGGTACCTTCAAGCCGTCCGGCAAGATCACCGGCTATGAAGTCCTCGCCATGATCCTCCGCGCTGTCGGTTACGACAAGAACGGTGAGTTCTCCGGCGCTGACTGGGCTCTGAACGTTGCCAAGTATGCCGAGCAGCTCGGTATCCTGAAGAACGTTGCCAAGACCACCAACCTCGGCGCTCCTGCTACCCGTGAGCTCGTTGCCGAGATGCTGTTCCGTGCTATCCAGTCCCCCGTGGTGACCTACACTCCGGCTTTCGGCTATCAGACCGATAAGGTCCAGAAGCTCGACCAGACCACGCTGGGCTACAAGAACTTCAAGCTCGCCGACGCTGACGACGAGGATGTCTGGGGCCGTCCCACCACCAAGTGGTACAAGGACAGCGACAAGGATCTCAAGTACGACTCTGACGAGACCGTTTACGCTGAGATCACTGCCACTCCCGATGCCTCCTTCAACGTTGAGACCTCTGAGTGCGACATCTGCGAGGCTCTCGGTGTGAAGAAGACCACCACTGTTGTTGACACCTACACCAATGGCGTGAAGGACACCAAGGATGTGACTTACACCGCTACCGCCACCAAGGCTATGGTTGGTGCTCAGGGCCAGCAGCTCGAGTTCTACGAGGTTGACGGCGGCTATCGTCTGGTCGTCATCGACACTTACCTTGCCAAGGTCGACTCCGTCAAGGATGAGAAGACCGATACCAAGGGTCATGTTACCAGCGATGCTTACATGAACCTCACCGTCTACACCAACTATGCTGGTGTTGACTATGTCGTCAAGGGCGATGATTACGCCAAGGGCGATTATGTTCTCGTGAACGTTAATAAGGACACTGACAATAACGTCAAGATCGTTGGCTTCACTGCCAAGCAGCCCCTCGTTGAGATCGTCGGCAAGGCTGAGTCCTTCGACGGCGCTCAGAGCAAGCTGTGGCGCAACTCCAACAAGCACACCATTGCCGACAAGGATTACATGGATGCTGTTGAGTTCAACCACGACGAGGCTCAGAAGAGCACCATCAAGTTCACCTGGTTCCTCGACCAGTTCGGCAACCTGATCGGTTCCGTCGCTCTGGATCGCAGCAACTACGCTGTCCTCAAGGACATCATCTGGAACGTTGGCCGCCCCGGCTCTGCTGAGGCTACCCTGATCAGCATGGTCGACGGCAAGGAGTACACCGCTACTGTCGATACGTTCGATGGCTTCTCCGCTAAGGATGGCCAGACTGCTGGCTATTGGATGGCTGACAAGAACGACGAAGACCCGTATCACACCAGCTCCAGCCGCAATACCTTCGGTTATGTTGGTGAAGAGCTCTCCGACAACGATATGTATCGTGGTCTGGCTATGTATCGCGTTGACACCAACGATGACGGTACTGTCAACCTCGAGGGTATCGAATCCGTTAAGAAGAACGACCAGAATAAAATTGTCGTTGACAAGCTCTATGTCAACTATGTTGAGAACGTCTCCGTTGATGTCAAGACCAGCGCTATCGTTAAGGGCGGTTCCGAAGAGGCTTCCCTGACCAAGAGCACCAACTTCATCATCCGCGATGGCAAGGGCACCAAGGCCGATCCCTTCACCTATGAGCTGAAGACCGGCACCAAGGAGCTCCCCGCGATGAAGAACGTTGACCTGTTCTATGTCGACTCCGATAAGGACGGTTTCGTTGACTTTGTTTACGTCGTCGACTACATCTCCGCTACGCTCGATCCTTCCTACGTCTTCGCTTATACCACGGAGGCTTCTGAGGACTTCGATGCTGACATCTTCACCGTGAACGTTTACGTCAACGGCGAAAAGCAGGACATCGACTTCAATGCTGCTACCTACAAGACCCTCAAGAACAACCTCAACAAGCTGTTTGTTGCTGAGTTCAACGCGACTACTGGTGTTGTTGATACTCTGACCCTCGTCACCGAGGACAACGATCGCACTCTTAACAAGGTTGAGGATACGGTCGTTGACTATGTTACTGGCGACTTCACCGTCAGCAATGATAACGAGACCATCAAGAACGTTGAGACCACCGACGGTACGATGACTTACGTTGTCGCTGAGAACGGCTTCAAGTTCGTCTCCACCGTCAACGGTTATGATTCTCTCGCTGACCTCGCCAAGCTCGACGCCAAGGATCTCAAGACTCTGGGCATCGGTGTTTGGGTTGTCGCTGAGAAGGACGGCACTCACAAGCAGGCTACCACCGTTTATGTCGGTGACAGACTGACCAGCACGGCCACCAGCGCTGTTGACGTTCTCAACAACCTGGATCTCGGCACCATCACTCTGACCGACGCCACTCAGGACACCCTGAACGACGCGTTTGTTGATGCTGCCAAGAAGGCTCTTTCCGACGCTGGTTACAGCGATGTGACCGTTAAGATCGGTTCCACCAAGCCGACCGTTCCTGCCATCGGCACGACCGCTACTGCTTGGGCTCAGATCGATGTTAACGACGGTGACGGCTATGTGACCGCTAACGGCGTCCACGCCAGCGTTGTCAACAATTACAGTGAGACCTCTCTGAAGGCTGCCGTCAAGGCCAAGATCGACAGTGTTGAGGCCAAGAAGGCTACCTACGCCACCAAGGAAGCATGGATTGCTGCTGCTGAGAATGCTGTCAAGACCATTGACGGTATGACCTCCTGCACGCTGACTCTGACCCCGACTTCTCAGCTCGGTTGGTCTGACGGTGCTACCTATGATGTTGCGTACTCCGTCGTCTACAAGACTGTTACCTACACCGGTACTACCAGCATCTCTGTTGTTGCGTAATTCGGTATAGAAAACACAAAAAAGGAGACCCCTTTGGGGGTCTCCTTTTTTGCGCTTATTCACTTAACTCCGAGTTTTTATCATAACCGAGCACAGTGTAATAGTAGACGGTGCCACCGGTATTGAGTTGGTGCGTCTCCTTGCCGGATGTGACATACCACGAAATGCCGTCATCCGCCCATGTGACCTTGATCGCGACGGGCTCTGACGTGCCAGCATAGGGGCTGTTTGCCACCGTGCGCGGACGCAGGAAAAAATGCGGCCGATTGGACGAGTTTGCGCGCGTTGCCGACGCCACCACAAGCAGCACCGGATAAAAGTCGAAATTCAGCACGTTCGGGTTGTCCGCCCCCGTCGTGCCCATTCCCGTGTACTCGCCAAACGCGATGCGGCAGTTGTGCCCCGCCGTGCCAAGGTTCTTCGTCAGGGCAGCGAGCGCCGCGCTCGTCGCCGCGCCGTCGGCCTTGCCGCCCGCCGCGTCGGCGTTGGCTTTGAGCGCCGCGTCGGTCTTTTGCGTCAGGTCGTTGAAGTCCGACATTTGGATGAAGTCCGATTTTTCCCATGTGGGAAGAGCGTAGTTTGTAGTCCGTTTCATAGCAATCTCCTTAAAAACAGTAAAAATAAAACCCCCGGAAAACCGGGGGTTCATGCTTGTTCAGCATGAAAGGAGTTGTTGGACGAAGGACGGCAACCAACTGAAAATTTTACAGATCGCCGGACATGAAGCCGCCGCGGAGCCAGTTGGCGAGCTCGGCGGGGGTGCCGGGGACGCCGACGGTGGCGAATTCCGTGCGCGAGGGGACCATCTGCGCGTTGTCCGAGCTCTCCGCCCACTGGACGCGCTGCAAAATGTGCTCCGTGCAGTGCTCGAGCGGGCCGTCAGGCGCGGGCTTATATTGGAGGAGGATGGTCACGCAGCGGTTGTCGGACGTCCAGCGGCCGAAGTTCGTCGTGGGCTTGCGCCACTTCCAGAGGCACTTGTCGCCGCGCTGCTTTTTGAGCTTCAAATAGCCGTTTTCGATGTCCTGCGTGCAGCGCATGAGCCAGATGACGTGGTAGCCCGCGCGCTGGAAGTGGGAGCAGACGTCGAAAAAGTGCTCTTCCATGAGTAAGCCGTCCTGGAGCATCATCACGAAATGGTTGATCTGCACGTAGGCGGTGACGGTGCGGCCGTCGACGGTGACGGGGACATCGCGGCACTCGGGCGGGACGATCGCGCGCCACTGCTCGCGCCACGCGGAGGCGGAGGACTGGACGAGCGGGGGCGTTTTCTTCTTCCAAAACAGCATGGGAGCTCCTTTTCGCAATTTTTGTTCCATTATAGCGAAAACGGGATGAAAAGGCAAGGAATATTGGTGCTTTACGGGAATTTGACAGAGCGGCGGGCGACGGGCGCTTGCTATTTTGGCGAAAACATGATATTCTACTGTGATTCTAAGGAAATCGACTTTTCTTTGCAAGGAGAACGGCTATGAAGCTTGACCACAAGCGCACGGTGCTGGTGGGGCTGGCGTTTTTGTCCATCTGCGCGTTCTGGCAGATGTACGACAACATCATCCCGCTGATCTTGACGAACACGTTCCACTTAGACGAGACCATTTCCGGCGCGATCATGGCGGCGGACAATGTGCTGGCGCTGTTTTTGCTGCCGTTCTTCGGCGCGCTGAGCGATCGGACGAACACGAAGATCGGGCGGCGGATGCCGTTTATCCTCGGCGGCACGGCAGCTGCGGTGATCCTGATGAATCTGCTGCCGCTTTTTGACAACGGCTACGCAAATGGCGCGAGCACGGGTAAGCTCGCGATGTTCGTCGTCACGCTGGGGCTGCTGCTCGTGGCGATGGGGACCTACCGCTCACCCGCGGTGGCGCTGATGCCGGACGTGACGCCCAAGCCCATAAGATCGCGCGCGAACGCGATCATCAACCTGATGGGCGCGGTCGGCGGCATTTCGTATCTGATCGTGGCGGCGGTGCTGTATCCGAACAGCAGGACGGCGGGGGCCGAGCATGTGAACTACCAACCGCTGTTTGTCGTCGTGTCGGTGCTGATGGCGGTTTCGGTCATCGTGCTGTACTTCACGACAAACGAGCCGAAGCTCGCGGCGGCGGAGAAGGAATACGAGGCCGAGCATCCAGAGCAGCAGCTCGTGGAGGAGGAGCCGGACGGCAGTGAGGAGCTGCCCAAAGAGGTGAAGCGCAGCCTTGTGATGCTGCTGTGCTCGATTGCGCTGTGGTACATCGGCTACAACGGCGTGACGACGTGGTGGACGACGTATGTCGGGCGCGTGATGGGGCAGGGCCTCGGCGGCGCGTCGACGTGTTTGCTCGTCGCGACGGGCGGGGCCATCGTTTCTTACATTCCGGTGGGGCAGCTCGCCTCGAGGATCGGCAGAAAGAAGACCATTCAGGGCGGCGTCATCCTGCTTGCGGCGTGCTTTGCGTCGGCGTACTTTTTGACGACGCATTATCAGAGCATCAACGCCGTGATGTTTGTCGTGTTTGCGCTCGTCGGCCTTGCGTGGGCGGCGATCAACGTCAACTCGCTGCCGATGGTCGTTGAAATGTGCAAGGGCAGCGACATCGGCAAGTTCACGGGCTACTACTACACGTTTTCGATGGCGGCGCAGGTCGTGACGCCGATTTTGGCGGGCACGCTCTTGAAGCACATCAGCTACAGCATGCTGTTCCCGTATGCGGCGTTCTTCGTGGCGTGCAGCTTTGTGACGATGTGCTTCGTGCGCCACGGCGACTGCAAGGTGGAGGCCAAGGCTGGCCTTGCGGCGTTTGAGGACATGGATGCGGACTAAATCGAATACAAGAAGTGATCTAAAATGAAAATTTTACGGATCGTTGTCGGAATTTGCCTGATTCTGGCGGTCGCGTGGGCGGTTTTACTGCGCGCGCGGCGCGGGACGGAGTCGATGGCGGCGCTGCGGAAATTCCGCTATGCGCACCGCGGGCTCTACGATAAGGAGGCGGGCATTCCCGAAAATTCGCTGCCGGCATTCTCGCGCGCGATCGCGCGGGGCTTCGGCGCGGAGCTCGACGTGCACCTGCTGCGCGACGGGACGCTTGCCGTGTTCCACGACAGCGATGTGAAGCGCATGACGGGCCGCGAGGGGTATCTCGAAGACCTGAGCGCGGACGAGCTCAAGGACTATGCGCTGGACGGGACGAAGGAGACCATCCCGCAGTTCAAGGATGTGCTCGCGCTGTTTGCGGGCACGGGGCTACCGCTCATTGTGGAGGTCAAGAGCTTTCGCGACAATTTCGCCGAGCTCACCGAGCGCACGATGGCAGAGCTCGATAAGTTTGACGTCAAGTACTGCGTGGAGTCGTTCGACCCGCGGTGCGTGGCGTGGCTGAAAAAGCACCGGCCAGAGGTCATCCGCGGGCAGTTGAGCTGCGACTTTTTGAAAGAGCGCGGCAATTTGAGCCTGCCGATGGCGTTTGCGACGACGAATCTGCTGGGCAACATCATGGCACAGCCGGATTTTGTCGCCTACAAATTTGAAGATAAGAAAAACTGGGCGCCGCGTTTATGCCGTAAGCTCTACGGCGCGCAGGGTGTTTACTGGACCATCCGGTCGAAAGAAGACTTGGAGACGGCGGAGCGCGAGGGCGCGATCGCCATTTTTGAGCGGTTTATTCCCTGAGAGGGATCCCACTTGTGGAAGGGTGGGGGAAAAGAAGCAAAACCGAAAGAAAAGGAAGAAGGCTTTATGGCAGAACAGAAAAGACGCTGGGGCGACCGGCGCGACGCAACACTGCTGCGGGATGTGGATTCGCTGCACTTTATCATGGGCATCATCTATCCCAACCGCGCGGACAACGAGGCGTATATCGCAGAGCGCGTGAATTTGGAGCCCATCAAGGACTACATTGCGACGAAAAACTATGAGGGCATTCCGTTCAAGTACACGTTTTTCCACGTGATCCTGACGGCGCTCGTTAAGACGGTCATTTTGCGGCCGAAGCTCAACCGCTTTTACGCGAATGAAAACTACTATCAGCGCAATAAGGTGACAGCGGGCTTTGTCATCAAAAAGGAGTTTGCCGACGGCAGCGAAGAGGCCATGGCTCTGCTGGAGATAAAGCCTGAGAGCACCATCGAAACGATCCACGAGGAGATCCACCAGGAGGTTGCGGCCTGCCGCGAGCAGAAGAAGGTCAACACGACCGACAACAGCATGAATGTGCTCAACAGCCTGCCGCGCTTTTTGTCCAAGGCGGCGGTGCGATTTATCCGCTGGCTCGACAAGCACGGCTGGTGCCCCGATTTCCTGATCGGCAAAGACCCGAACTATAGTTCGGTGTTCATCTCCAACCTCGGTTCCATTCATCTCAAAAGCGGCTACCACCACCTGACGAACTGGGGCACGAGCTCGCTGTTCTGCATCATCGGCGAAAAGAAGTGGACGCCGCTGTACGACGAGCACGGCCTTGTCGAAATGCAGGAGACGGTGGACCTTGGCCTCACCGTGGATGAGCGCATTGCCGACGGCTACTATTACGCAAAGAGCGTGCGCCTTTTCAAATATCTGTTAGAACACCCCACCCTTTTGGAACGACCGCTATCGGAGGAAGTAGAATATGAGTGATTCCATTGTCAGAACGCCCTGGAAAGACTATATGGGCGAGGTGCCGATGCACCTTGAATACTTCGACGGCTCGATGTTCGAGGCCGTGGAGCAGATCGCTAAGAAATATCCGGGCAACATCGCTTTTACGTTCATGGGAAAGTCGACGACCTACCGCCAGATGATCCGCGAGATCGAGCAGTGCGCCAAGGCGCTCAAGACCATCGGCGTGCGCGAGGGTGACAAGGTGACCATTGCCATGCCGAACTGCCCGCAGGCCATCTATATGTTCTACGCGGTCAACCTCGTCGGCGGCATTGCGAACATGATCCATCCGCTGTCGGCAGAGAAGGAGATCGAATTTTACCTGAACGCCTCGGAAAGCGTGGCGGCGGTGACGCTCGACCAGTTCTACAACAAGTTTGAAAAGGTGCGCGAGCGCACAAAGGTCGTGAACATGATCATCGCAAGCGTGCGCGACGCGCTGTCCCCGACGATCAAGGCGGGTTATATGCTCACCGAGGGACGCAAGATCGAGAAGATTCCCGAGGACGCGCCGGTCATCATGTGGAAGGACTTCATGAAGCTCTCCCGCTCCTGCTACTATAAGACCTATAAGGTCAAGCGTGAGGGCGCGGACCCCGCTGTGATCCTCTATTCCGGCGGTACGACCGGCACAACAAAGGGCATCGTGCTGACGAACAAGAATTTCAACGCTCTCGGCCAGCAGGTTATCGCGGCGAACCCGATGTTCCGCCCCGGCGACCGCATGCTCGCGGCGATGCCGCTGTTTCACGGCTTCGGCCTGGGCGTGTGCGTGCACACGATGCTCTCGCAGGGCGGCCGCTGCATCCTGATCCCGCGCTTCACGGCCAAGAGCTACGCCAAGCAGATCGTGAAGTACAAGTGCAACTTCATCGCGGGTGTACCGACGCTCTACGAGGCGCTGCTGCGCCTGCCGAGCATGGACGGGGCGAACCTCAGCTCGCTCAAGGGCGTATTCTCCGGCGGCGACAGCCTGTCGATCGAGCTGAAGAAGAAGTTCGACAAGTTCCTCTACGACCATAAGGCGTCCATTCAGGTGCGCGAGGGCTACGGCACGACCGAGACGGTCACGGCCTGCTGCCTGACACCGCCGCACATGTTCAAGGAGGGCTCCATCGGCCTGCCGTTCCCGGATACCTACATCAAGATCGTCGAGCCGGACACTGACCGGGAGGTTCCCTACGGGCAGGAGGGCGAGATCCTGCTCGCGGGCCCGACCGTGATGAAGGAGTACATGAACAATCCCGAGGAGACGGCGCAGACGCTTCGCACGCACGCCGACGGCCTGACGTGGGTCTACACGGGCGACCTGGGCATGATGGACGAGCAGGGCTTTGTCTACTTCCGCGGCCGTGCCAAGCGCATGATCATTTCGTCCGGCTACAATGTCTATCCCGGCCAGATCGAAAATATCCTCGACGCGCACGAGTACGTGCAGATGAGCTGCGTGATCGGCGTGCCCGATCCCTACAAGATGCAGAAGGTCAAGGCGTTCGTCAAGCTCGCACAGGGCGTGCCCGCGACCGAGGAGACCAAGCAGGTGCTTCTGGCCTACTGCCGCAAGAATGTGGCGAAGTACGCCATGCCGTATGACATCGAGTTCAAGGAGGATATGCCCAAGACTCTGGTTGGTAAGGTGGCGTATCGCCAGCTGGAGGAAGAAGAACTCGCCAAGATCAAGGCGGCGGAGGAGAAGTAAGTTCTTCTGCGTTGACGCGGGCAATATGTTCCCCTGCACCGTGCAGGGGACGCGGGAAAGGGGGTCATTCTCTCACGTGAGAGAATGACCCCCTTAGACCCCCAAGAGAACGCGAGGGGAGAACCCCTCGACCCCCGACATTGGCAGTTTGCAGCTTGAAGAACTGCACGCGCTGCGCAATCGGGTGCGGCGTACATGGCTTCGCCATGAATCCCTGCGAGTCGTTACCGGTTGCACACGCGCCTTACTACCGTGAGGCGCGTGTGACGTTAGAACGGCGGCAGACTGCCTGCCGAATGCGGCATTGCTGCGCTCGCCGCATTGAGGAGTGCCGCGGTAGACGGATATTAGTCTGCACTCCTACAAGATCAGCAGAGCGGCAGCGGATAATAGAAGCAGAGGCAAATCG
>OGJH01000414.1_pt1 | contig 52306 bp, 61 predicted proteins | sample 1572021 | NCBI WGS metagenome assembly OGJH01 (sample SAMEA2582098, study PRJEB24529) | metagenome | biome: Human gut stool | place: China | collected 2011
CAGCACCTGGCACGGCTGGGACGGAAGTCGCTGTCGTTCTCAAAATCGGTGGAGCAGCATGACAAAGTCATCGGGCATTATCTGAACATAAAACGCTATCAATAAGTTGGAGTCATTACCGGGCCAAATCGATAAATCGCTCGATGAAGCCTCACTCAGCCTGCGCGCCGGTTCCCTGCGTACCATTACGCACATCCTGCTGCCGCTGCTGCGCCCGGCGATCCTCTCGGCGCTGATTTACAGCTTTGTGCGCGCCATTACCACCGTCAGCGCCATTGTGTTCCTCGTCACGCCGGATACCCGCGTAGCGACGGCTTACATCCTCAACCGCGTGGAAGATGGCGAATACGGTGTAGCGATTGCCTACGGTTCCATTCTGATCGTGGTGATGCTGGCGATTATTTTCATCTTTGACTGGCTGATCGGTGAATCACGTACCTCCCGTTCAAAAGCCAAAAACCAGGCGTAATGGAGCGCACTATGACTCAGAAAAATTTCGTTGAACTGCGCAACGTCACTAAACGATTTGGCAGTAATACGGTAATCGACAATATCAACCTCACCATCCCGCAGGGGCAAATGGTGACGCTGCTCGGCCCGTCCGGCTGCGGCAAAATCACTATTTTGCGCCTGGTTGCCGGGCTGGAAAAACCGAGTGAAGGGCAAATTTTCATTGATGGCGAAGACGTCACCCATCGCTCTATTCAGCAGCGCGATATCTGTATGGTGTTTCAGTCCTATGCCCTGTTCCCGCATATGTCGCTGGGAGAGAATGTCGGTTATGGCCTGAAAATGCTCGGCGTACCGCGCGCAGAGCTGAAAGCCCGCGTCAAAGAGGCGTTGGCGATGGTGGATCTGGAAGGATTCGAAGACCGCTTTGTCGATCAGATCTCCGGCGGGCAGCAGCAGCGCGTGGCGCTGGCCCGCGCGCTGATCCTCAAGCCGAAAGTGCTGCTGTTTGATGAGCCGTTGAGTAACCTCGACGCCAACCTGCGTCGCAGCATGCGCGACAAGATCCGCGAGTTGCAAAAGCAGTTTGATATCACCTCGCTGTACGTCACCCACGATCAGAGCGAAGCCTTTGCGGTTTCTGATACTGTGCTGGTGATGAACAAGGGACACATCATGCAGATCGGCTCACCGCAGGATCTTTACCGCCAGCCCGCCTCCCGCTTTATGGCGAGCTTTATGGGCGATGCCAACCTGTTCCCGGCAACCTTCAGCGACGGATACGTTGATATCTACGGCTATCATCTGCCGCGCCCGCTGCACTTTGGTACACAGGGTGAAGGGATGGTCGGTGTGCGCCCGGAAGCGATCGCGGCGAAGAGAGCCAGCGCTGCGTGATCCGCCATGTCGCCTATATGGGGCCGCAGTATGAAGTGACGGTGGAATGGCACGGGCAGGAGATATTATTGCAGGTCAACGCTACGCGTCTGCAACCGGACGTCGGCGAGCAGTATTATCTTGAAATCCATCCGTACGGCATGTTTGTTCTGGCGGATGCGGCATAACGTTTTGTGGTTTTGTAGGCCGGATAAGGCGCTTGTGCCGCCATCCGGCAATGCCTGATGCGCTGCGCTTATCAGGCCTACAATGAACGATGTAGACCCGATAAACCCTCAGCTTCGCGCTTTTAACGCGGCGATATCCGCAGGCGTGGTGCGACAGCACCCGCCAATCAACCGTGCGCCAGCGGCCTGCCACTGCGGCAGATAATCCGCCAGCTGCGCGCAATGTTCACCGTGATGATGCCAGGTTTTGCTCACGGCATCGTAATGCTCGCCCGAGTTCGGATACACCACCAGCGGCAGCACCGTTAAACCGTGTAAATGCTGCAACGCAGCGGTGGTGTTTTCCAGCGCAATACAGTTAATGCCTAGCGCCACCACCTGCGGATAACCCGCCAGCAACGCAACCACGTCACGCAGCGGCGTACCGTCGCTCAGGTGTTCGCTGTCGCGCAGGGTAAATGAGAACCACGCCCGCGCACGCGGATATGCGGTCAACAGCTCGGCCAACGCCTCAATCTCGGAAAAATTCGGCAGGGTTTCGCAGGCCAGCAGATCGGCCCCGGCATCCAGCAAGGCTTCCACGCGCGGGCGATGAAACGCCTGAAATGCCTCAACGCTACAATGATAATCGCCACGGTATTCAGAGCCATCCGCCAGATACGCGCCGTAAGGCCCGACGGATCCCGCCACCAGAAGCGTTCCCGCCTGCGGGTTCTCTGCCAGATACGCTTCACGGGCTTTACGCGCCAGCTCCACGCTTTTGCCAATCAGCGCTTTCGACTGCGCTTCATCCAGACCTCGCGCGGCGAAGCCCGCCGGCGTCGCCTGATAGCTGGCAGTGATCGCGCATTGCGCCCCCGCCCGGTAGTAATCAAGATGCACTTCGCGGATAAGCTCCGGGTTTTCTACCAGCACTTTGGCTGACCACAGGCTGTCGGCTAAGTTACACCCTCGCGCTTCCAGCTCCGTCGCCATCGCGCCATCCAGCAGCAGGATATCCTGTTTATCAAGAAGAGCGCGTAACGGATTATTCTGCGACATGTTCTGGCTCCTGTTTTGCGTTTCGGGGTTGAGTAAGGAAATAAGCACCATAGCACAACGCAACAAACGGTAACCCGCACCACAACGCAATTCTCTGCGCTGGATCGAATGCCAGCCCAACACAGGCCACCAGGCACAGCACAAAACCTAATACTGGCACCAGCGGATACCACGGCGCGCGATAATGTAATTCACTCAATGCCTTACCTTGTTGCAGATGACGGCGACGAAAAACAAAATGCGAGGCGCAGATACTCAGCCACACCGCTACCACCGCAAACCCGGAGATTGCCGACAGCGCAACAAATACCGTGTCCGGGGCCACCACGCTGGAAAACAGCGCCAGCACACCACCGAGCATACTGACCGACAGCGCCGTCAGTGGCACGCCGTTTTTCGTTACTCGCGCAAAACAGGCCGGTAGCGTACGTTCATTCGACAACGACCACAGCATGCGCCCGGAGGCATATAACCCGGAGTTCGCTGCAGAAAGAATAGCCGTCAGGATCACGAAGTTAAAAATATCAGCGGCGTACGGGATCCCTACTTTCTCAAATACCAGCACAAACGGGCTTTTCTCCACGCCCGCCTGCTGCATCGGGATCAGCGCTGCCAGCACAAACACGGTGCCGATAAAGAAAATAATCAGTCGCGCGATGGTAGTACGAATCGCTACCGGGATAACTTTGCGCGGGTTTTCCGTTTCACCGGCGGCAATGCCGATAAGCTCGGTACCCGAAAAAGCAAAGTTCACTGCCACCATAGTCATCAAAATCGGTAAGCCACCGTGCGGGAACCAGCCTTCTGCCGTGATATTACTCAGCCCCGGCGCGGGCGAGCCATCCTGCATCGGAATAAAGCCGAAAATCGCCGCCCCACCGAGGATGATAAAGGCGATGATAGTGACCACTTTGACCAGCGAGAACCAGAACTCCCCTTCGGCAAAAAAGCGCGTGGAGATAACATTCAGACCAAAAATAATCGCGCAGAACACCACGCACCAGACCCATACCGGCACCTGTGGAAACCAGTACTGCATACAGAATCCAGCGGCGGTAAAGCTCGAACCCAGCGCCACGGTCCAGGTCAGCCAGTAAAGCCAGGCCACGGTATACCCGGTAGCCGGACCAAGATAGCGCGCGGCATAAACGTGAAACGCTCCGGTCTCCGGCATCGCGACCGACAGCTCGCCCAGACACTGCATAACCAGCCAGACCACCAGCGCACCAATCAGATAGGCCAGCAGCGTTCCCGCCGCTCCAGTGGTGGAAATGATGTACCCGGTATTGAAGAATAATCCTGTGCCAATCACGCCGCCCAAGGAAAGCATAATCAGGTGACGCGTTTTCATTGTGCGCTTCAGTGGCGCATTTTGTTGTGTTGTTTGCATATAACCTTCTAAACGTATGGACATCTAAACATCCAAAGAAGGTTTGTTATACCGCGTTTGTTAACAGAATGCAAAGTCAACCCTGCACCAGACGCAGATGCCCGCGCCGGGCGCTTAATAGCGGGTGGGGATTAATAATCAGATACAAAAAGGGCCGCCAGCTCATAACGCCTCCGTTGCCATGTTTTATCTAAACTTTGGCACCACAGTTGACTGACGGCGTTAACCCGGAAGTGGGAATCAAATCTCCCCACTCCCACAACCGGATGAATGCTTAAGCACCGCTGGCCGGGATCGGCATCTGTGATTTGCGGCTCATCAGAATAAATACCGCCAGGCCTGCCAGCAAAATGCCCGGCGCAGAAGCCGCCATCACCCCTACCGTTCCGGTACCGAGCGCTAACATTTTCCCTGCCAGCAGCGGACCGCTCATCGCCCCCAGACGCCCGACTGCGACGGCGGTTCCCACGCCTGTGGCGCGGATCTGCGTGCTGTAAAACAGCGGCGCCAGCGCATACAACACACTTTGCCCGCCGGTGGCGAACATCCCCGCCACAAATCCCGCCATTAGCATGCCGCTCAATGACGACACCGTACCCAGCGCCAGCAGTGAAGCCAACATCCCGGTGTAGATCAGCAGCGACATCACCACCGGGCGCAGTTTATCCATTAACGCCCCGAGAATTAACGTGCCGCTGGCCGCGCCAATTTGCAGAGCAAACATTACGCCTGCCGCCTGCGATGGCCGAAAGCCCTGCTCCACCAGCAGCATCGGCAGCCAGTTGATCAGCATATACACCACCAGCAGGATGAAGAAATAGCACAACCACAGCAGCAGCGTGGCACTCGCCGTCGCTGGCGCAAACAGGGCGCGCAACGGTGCGGCGGCCACCTGCGTTTGTTGGGTATAAACCTGAGATTCCGGCAGCCAGCGCATCAACAGCGGCACCAGCAGCAGCGGGATCACCCCGCCTACCCAGAACACCGTTTGCCAGGCGGAGGCCAGGCCGCTAAACCCGAGCGCTGCCGCCAGCGCCGCGCCAATCGGCACACCGCAGTACATCAGGCTCACCGCCGTACCGCGAAAACGCGGGCCCGCCGCCTCGGAAGTCAGCGCGATCAGATTCGGCAACGCCGCGCCCAGCCCGACGCCGGTCATCAGACGGGCAAACACCAGCGATGAGAAATCCCAGGAAATCGCCGTCGCCAGCGAGAACAGGCCGAACAGCGCCACAGAGGCAATGAGAATACGCTTGCGGCCATAGCGGTCGGCCAGCATGCCGCCCACCAGCGCGCCGGGCAGCAGCCCGAGAATGCCCGCACTGAAGATCCAGCCCATCTGCATTTTATCCAGCGCAAACGCGTGGGCGATACCGACGGCAGCGATACCGGCGGCCTGTAAATCCAGCCCTTCCATCAGGGCAACTAAAAAGCAAAGCCCAACGGTCAACGTCAGGCGGTAAGATGCGGAGGTACGGGTCGTCATAAGATGTCCCTCTGAGGTCACGATGCAGGTGAATCGCGGCTGATACGTTGCCAGCCGCGTAATCATTTTTTATTTGCGGTTGTGCAGGTCCAGCGCTACGTCGACGATCATATCTTCCTAGCCGCCCACCATCCGACGTTTGCCCAGTTCCACCAGAATATCTACTGCGCTCAGGCCATAACGTGCTGCCGCCACTTCGCAATGACGCAGAAAACTGGAGTACACCCCGGCATAGCCCAGCGCCAGCGTTTCACGATCCACCCGCACCGGGCGGTCTTGTAGTGGACGCACTAAATCGTCGGCGGCGTCCATCAGTGCGTAGAGATCGGTTCCGTGCTGCCAACCAAGCTTATCCGCAGCGGCGATAAATACCTCCAATGGTGCGTTGCCCGCGCCTGCGCCCATCCCTGCCAGGCTGGCGTCGACACGGTCACACCCCTCTTCTACTGCGGCAATCGAGTTCGTCACCCCAAGACTCAGGTTGTGATGCGCATGCATTCCGGTTTCTGTTTCAGGCTTCAGCACCGCTTTCAGTGCGCGGAAGCGGGCGCGAATATCGCTCATGTTCATTGCGCCGCCGGAATCGACCACATAAATACAGGTCGCGCCGTAGTTTTCCATCAGCTTCGCCTGCTGTGCCAGGTTCTCCGGTGTGGTCATATGGCTCATCATCAGAAAACCGATGGTATCCATGCCAAGCTCACGCGCATACTGAATATGCTGGGCCGACACATCCGCTTCAGTGCAGTGGGTCGCCACGCGCACTACCCGTGCGCCGGCCTGATATGCATTTTTCAGGTCATGAATAGTGCCGATACCCGGCAGCAACAGCGTGGCAATTTTGGCATGCTTCACCACGTCCGCCGCCGCTTCAATCCACTCCAGGTCGCTGTGTGCACCAAAGCCGTAGTTGAAGCTGGAACCTTGTAAACCGTCGCCGTGGGCCACTTCAATAGAATCAACCCGTGCGTCGTCCAGCGCTTTGGCTATCTGGCGCACATTCTCCAGCGAATATTGATGACGGATAGCGTGCATACCGTCGCGCAGGGTCACGTCAGAGATATAGAGTTTTTTACCGTTCATGCTGCTTCTCCTGCCTGACGAGCGAGGGACTGCGCCATCTTCTCAGCGGTCGCCAGCGCGCTGGAGGTCATAATGTCGAGGTTGCCCGCGTAGGCGGGTAAATAGTGCGCCGCGCCTTCCACTTCCAGATACACCGCGGTTTTCAGCCCAGAGAACTGGCCGATACCCGGCAGATTCACCGGTTTATCTTCCGGGATGACTTCAAACTGGACACGCTGTTTCAGGCGATAGCCCGGCACGTAGGCCTGTACCGCCACCGCCATCTCATTAATCGACGCTTCAACTTCAACCTCAGAGGCCGCTTCGCTCAGCACATACACCGTGTCACGCATCATCAGCGGCGGTTCGGCCGGGTTAAGGACAATAATGGCTTTGCCTTTTGCCGCGCCGCCGACCACTTCAATCGCCTTCGAGGTAGTTTCGGTAAACTCGTCGATATTGGCGCGGGTACCCGGCCCCGCCGATTTACTGGCGATCGAGGCGATAATCTCGGCGTAATGGACTTTTGCCACGCGAGAAACTGCCGCCACCATTGGGATGGTCGCCTGTCCGCCGCAGGTCACCATATTGACGTTCTGCTGATCAACGTTGGCTGCCAGATTCACCACCGGCACGCAGTAAGGACCGATTGCCGCGGGCGTCAGGTCGATCAGGCGGATGCCAGGTTTAACGGCACGTAGCGCGGCGTCGTTCTTCACATGCGCGCCTGCACTGGTGGCGTCAAACACGATGTCGATATCGGCGAATTCCGGCATGGCGATAAGCCCTGTCACCCCTTCATGGGTGGTGGCAACGCCCATGCGTCGAGCACGCGCCAGGCCATCAGATTCTGGATCGATACCAACCATCACAGCCATTTCCAGATGCACGCCGTGACGCAGAATTTTTATCATCAAATCGGTACCGATGTTGCCGGAGCCGATAATGGCGGCTTTACGCTTACTCATGACTGACTTCCTTTTGTAACCGCCGCTGAAAAGGTGGCGGCGACTGAACCAATACCGTCGATATGGGCTTCGAAACGATCGCCCGCATTCACCGCCACCATCGGACCTAACGCTCCGGTGAGAATAATGTCTCCGGCACGCAGCGGCTCGCCGAGGCTGGCCATTTTGCGCGCCAGCCAGACGGCGGCGTTGATCGGATGTCCCAGGCATTCGCTGCCGCGCCCGCTGGAGACCTCTTCGTTGTTGCGCGTCATTTTCATCGCGCAGTTTTTCAGATCTAATCCTGCCGGACGCTGTGCCGGACCGCCGACCACATACACGCCACAGGAGGCGTTATCCGCCACGGTATCAACAAATTTGATCGACCAGTCGCGGATACGGCTGCCGACCACTTCCAGCGCGGGAAGTACCCACTCTATGGCGTTGTAAAGCTCGTCAAAAGTGGTGTCGGTATTGGGCAGATCGCGGTTCAGCACCAGCGCAATTTCGGCTTCAATACGCGGTTGCAGCACACGGGAAAACGGGATGGTTTCGTTATCGCCATAACACATATCAGCAAACAGCGTACCGAAGTCCGGTTGATCGACACCCAGCTGTTGCTGCACTTTCGGGTGCGTCAGCCCCACTTTGCGCCCGACCACGCGACGGCCGCGCGCCACGTCGTACTGCACGTTGATGCGCTGAATGGCGTAGGCCGCTTCGGCGTTATCCACACCAATCAATTCACGCAGTGGGGCGATGGCTTCCCCTTTTTCTTCAGCCTGACGTAAATCGGCGGCTAGCTGCTCAAGATTACGATTCGTCATGTCCGTTCCTTAAGGGCGTGTGAGGAAATTCAGCACCAGTTGGTTAAAGGCATCCGCATGTTCCCACTGCGCCCAGTGCCCGCAGTCGCGGTAGATGTGCAGTTCAGAACCGGCAATCCCAGAAAGCAGGCGCAGACCGGCATCCATCGGCACAAAGCGGTCATTGCGTCCCCAGACAATCAGGGTCTGGGCTTTGATTTCACCCAGACGCGGGCTGAAATCCGGGAACTGTTTCGGGTTGGCCTCCAGACTCTGGACAAAGTTTTCCAGGTGATCGCGACGCGACAGCATGTTATTCAGGCGCGCCTTAAACAACGCCTCGGTCAGGTCGCTGGTGTCGAAGACAAAGATCTCCATCATCAGCTTCAGGTTCTCGATGGTCGGCTCACGATACAGCTGATTCAGGCGCTTGATACCTTCGGTCGGCACCGGGGTAAACAGGCTCATGCCGCCCGTTCCGCCGCCCATTAATACCAGTTTGCCCACGCGCTCCGGCCAGCTCAGGGTAAACGCCACAGCACTGTGACCGCCCATCGAGTTACCCAGCAGGTGGACTGTTTGAATATCCAACTGATCGACCACGCTTTTCAGGATGCGGGCGTTGAGATCGGATCGCGAACCGCGGTTAACGATCCCATCGCTTTTGCCCCAGCCAGGACAATCCAGCAGGATCACCCGGTATCCGGCCTGTACCAACGGATCGATATTACGGCTGAAGTTTGCCCAGCCCGTCGCGCCAGGACCAGAGCCATGCAACAGCACGACGGTCTCATCGCCCTGCCCACAGTCATTGAAATGCACGCGTAGGGTTTCGCCTGCTTCCTGCACTTCCAGAAAACGACTGGTAGCGGCTTCGGTTTGCGGTTGGTAAGTCATGATGTTCTCCTGCATATTCAGTTCTGTTTTAGTTCTGTGTAGTGGCGCTCAGGGAGCCGAATCCGGCGATCCACTCCGGGATCGGGCGGTAATAACGGCCTTCGCTGCGCCAGTTGCCAAAAGCAGAAATGGCGGCAAAGGCGGCAAAGGCGGCAACCCAGGTTTTCACTTCGTGCGTTGATTTGCCCGCCATCGCGGACAGCTCTTCGTTACTGACCGCGTCCAGCCCCTGCAAACGCCCCTGCTCAAGCAGGGACATAAAACGGTTATCCCAGACAGGGTTAAGCGGGTGTAGCGTGTTTTGATCGACCACAAACTTCTCGGCGGCGCTGATCACCCGCTGCTGGCGCAGCTCGCGCTCGTTTTCAGGTAACTGTTTGCCACTGCCGAGCAGGCGGTCACGCATATGGGCATCAGCCTTCGCCAGCTCCGGTACCGGCGGCTGATGCGATAGCCCGCCGGAGCCTAAAAACAGCACGCGCTTATTCAGCGAGCTGGCGAAACGGCCAATCACTTCACCGAGCATGCGGGTACGCTGAAAGCCCGGCAGCGGCGTTGCGACGCCGTTAATAAACACTGGCAGCACCGGCACCTTATCCAGGCCGCCGAGCAAAAACTCCAGCGGCTGCGCGAAGCCATGATCGACCTGCATGTTGTAGGACACGGCGAGATCGATACCGCTTTTCATTACCGCGTGGGCGCAGGCTTCAGCCAGATCTGTCGGCACCGGTAATTCCCCCGCCGCGCTACCAAAATCGCCGATCGCCGTAGCGCCAACGCCTAAACAGAACGGCGGCATCACGTCGTAGAAAAATCCGTTGTAGTGATCGGGGGCAAACAGCACGACCAGTTCAGGTTCGAACGCCGCAATACGTGCCCGAGCGCTGGCGATCACGCCATTAACCTCGTCGAGCACAGCCTGTGCCGGGTCGACATAGCCCACCAGCGGCGAGTGGGAAAGACAGTGAAGATAAGCGTGCATATCAGGCAACCTTTTCAACAGGAATGTCGGCAGTAGCGCGAGTGAGCGTCATCACCGACGCCAGTTTATTCAGGGTGCTGCCCAGGGTTTGCGGAATGGCGATGGCGGCCACGAAGCGGTCCGGGCGCATGACTACCAGCGCGGCGTTGTGCTGGGCAAACCACGCGCGCAGGCGGTTTTGCGTATCGCCTATGCGGGTAACGCCGTCGTGGTTATCCTGATCGGTATGTATCTGCGTATCCGGCACGACCTGGATAAAACGCGTCCCCAGCGCCTGCCACTGTTGGATCTGCGCCTCGCTCATGCCCCATAGTGGGTTACAGCCCCAGCCAATCACCGCAAAATTCGGTCCGATGACGTTGTCGAGCAACGTCACTTCGCCCGATTCCAGCGTCACCTTCGGCTGGATAAACATCTTGCCGACCGGTGAAGTTTTCGCGTCGCCTTCACGCACCAGCGCCCCGGCGTGGTACTGCGGCATCGGCTTAAACCGCATTTCAAGGAAGTAGCGTTTGACCGGCGGAATATAGTTCAACAGCCAGGAAACCCCATCGCGTACCGCGCCGTGCCAGCGTTTGGGCGGCGCAAGTACGTTGCCAGCGGTCACGGAGAGGTCGATCATCGCTTTGGCGTGGTCGCGGCGTTCCTGCTGGTAGGTATCCAACAGCGCATCGTCGGCTTTACCGTTAATCACCAGCGCCAGTTTCCATGCCAGGTTGAAAGCATCGCGCATGCCGCTGTTGTATCCCTGACCCTGCCAGACCGGCATAATGTGCGCCGCATCGCCCGCCAGCAGCACGCGGTCAATACGAAAACGTTCGGCCAGACGAGCATTATGGGTATACACGCGCTGGCGGATCAGCTCGACGTTGTCCGGGTTCGGCAGCACTTTGCTCAGTAACTGGCGCATATTCTGCGGCTCGCTAAGCTGCGCTTCGGTTTCCCCCGGCATAACCATAAACTCAAAACGGCGCACCGCGTGCGGCAGCGCGGCAGAGACATACGGGCGCACCGGATCGCAGCATAAATACACATGCGGCGTGCTGAGCGGATCGTTGGCGATATCCACCACAATCCACTGATTCGGCGCGGTTTTACCTTCAAACGGCACGTTCAGAGAACGTCTGACGTTGCTGCCGCCGCCGTCGCAGGCCACCAGCCACTGAGCCTTCACCGTTTCACGTTGACCGTCTGGCGCTTTCAGATTTAGCGTCACTTCGCCGTTTTGTTGGCTGAAGGCCTCCAGCTCGCGGGAGAACAGGCAGCGCACGTTGGGAAAACGCGACAACCCTTCCAACATCACCGCGTCCACCTGCGGCTGAATAAACGCATTACGACGCGACCAGCCAAATTCGTCGGTCATCGGCTGGATATCAGCAAAGCAACCGCGCTCTTGATGTCAGACTCCCTGAACAGTTCTCGATAATCGGGAAACTCAGGGCGCGTTATCCTGTGGCCACTCTCTGCCATGTGTTCGGGGTCCATCGCAGCAGCTACAAATACTGGAAAAACCGTCCTGAAAAGCCAGACGGCAGACGGGCTGTATTACGCAGCCAGGTACTTGAACTGCATGGCATCAGCCACGGCTCTGCCGGAGCAAGAAGCATCGCCACAATGGCAACCCAGAGAGGCTACCAGATGGGGCGCTGGCTTGCTGGCAGACTCATGAAAGAGCTGGGGCTGGTCAGTTGCCAGCAGCCGACTCACCGGTATAAGCGTGGCGGTCATGAGCACGTTGCTATCCCGAATCATCTTGAGCAACAGTTCGCCGTAACGGAACCAAATCAGGTGTGGTGCGGTGATGTGACCTATATCTGGACGGGTAAGCGCTGGTCGTACCTCGCCGTTGTTCTCGACCTGTTCGCAAGAAAACCAGTGGGCTGGGCCATGTCGTTCTCGCCGGACAGCAGGCTTACCATGAAAGCACTGGAAATGGCATGGGAAACCCGTGGTAAGCCCGTCGGGGTGATGTTCCACAGCGATCAAGGCAGTCATTATACGAGCAGGCAGTTCCGGCAGTTACTGTGGCGATACCGGATCAGGCAGAGTATGAGTCGGCGTGGAAACTGCTGGGATAACAGCCCAATGGAGCGCTTCTTCAGGAGTCTGAAGAACGAATGGGTGCCAGCGACGGGCTATGTAAGCTTCAGCGATGCAGCTCACGCAATAACGGACTATATCGTTGGATATTACAGCGCACTAAGACCGCACGAATATAATGGTGGGTTACCACCAAACGAATCAGAAAACCGATACTGGAAAAACTCTAACGCGGTGGCCAGTTTTAGTTGACCACAACAGTCACCGAACTCGATAATAAAGCGACTCATGGCTATCCGCCAGTCCTGAAGTGGCATCGTCCATTTCTGTGATGCTGACTGGATAGCCAGCCTCATCACTTTTTTCACCGATTCATCTATCGGGAACACTTTCCGTTTCTTTATCGCATGTCTGATGACGCTATTCAGCGATTCGATTGCGTTAGTGGTGTAGATAACCTTGCGGATCGCCTCCGAATACACGAAGAAGGTGGCAACATTCGGCCAGTTTGCCCGCCAGCTGCGACTTATCTGCGGGTACCGTGCATCCCATTCCTTCCCGAACGCATCCAGCGCCTGCAACGCGCCTTCTTCCGTGGCTGCGCGGTAAACCTGTTTCAGGTCACGGGTTACCGCTTTATAGTCTTTCCACGCCAAGAACCGCAGGCTGTTGCGTGCCATGTGTACTATGCACAACTGGATCTGCGTCTCCGGGTAGACGGCATTAATCGCTTCCGGGAAGCCTTTCAGGCCGTCCACACAGGCGATAAGGATATCGTTCAGCCCGCGATTTTTCAGTTCCGTCAGTACATTCAGCCAGAACTTTGCACCTTCATTTTCGGCCAGCCACATACCTGGCAGCTCTTTCTGACCATCAAGGTTAATACCCAGAGCCAGGAACACCGCTCTGTTGATAACCCGGCTGTCCTGCCGTACTTTCAGGACAATACATTCAAGATAAACAATGGGATAAATCGCATCCAGAGGACGGTTTTGCCATTCTACAACCTGGTCGATTGCGGCATCGGTGACTTTCGATATCAGCGCCGGAGAGACGCCTGCATCGTACATTTCTTTGAAGACTGAGGTAATTTCGCGGGTAGTCATCCCTCTGGCATACAGCGCCAGGATCTGGTTGTCCATGCCGGTAATGCGGGTCTGATTTTTCTTCACCAGTTGTGGTTCGAAGGAACCATCACGATCACGTGGAGTACGTAATTCCATCGGCCCGTCGGTAGTGGTGACGGTTTTCGTGGAATAGCCATTACGGGAGTTGGTTCCCAATTTGGGCTGATTTTTATCATGTCCCAGATGGTGAGTCAGTTCAGCGTTGAGAGCAGCCTCAACACTGATTTTCTTGAGCAGGCGATCGAACTGACTGAGATCTTCAGGGGTTTTGAGATTTTTGGCCAGTTCGTTAGCCAGAGCCTGCAATTGTTTGTCGTCCATAATTTAACCTTCATTTGATGTTGAATTGAACATATCAAAATCAGGCAATTACACAAATATGTGTACAGGCTCGCACCTGGGCTTGCCTGACTGACCGCAGGCCGGCGACGACAAGGTGGAAAAGTTCGGCGTGTGGCTCTGGCGGCAACGATCCCGCGAAGGGCGGACGGTGCTTGAGCTGTTGAACGTAAGCATGCGGGCAAACCATCTTGCGCGACTATGCCGGATGCCACCTATGCGGCAGCAGCTCTGCAATCTCACTAGCTCGCTGCGTCGGCAACCGTCTCAGCACATCCTTGAGATAGGCATACGGATCGTGCCCATTATTACGGGCCGACTGGATCAAACTCATGATCGCAGCAGCGCGCTTGAGCATGCGAACCCGCGCCGAGCATTTGAGAAGGCAACGGGATGAACGCTGGCTGGATAGCCGTGGTTTTCTGGGTAAGCTGGCGAATCCATTTGTGGACGAGGTTGGCATTGAGGCTGTAGCCCAAGGCGATGTTTGCGATGGAGGCACCGGGTTCAGAACACTCCTGAATGACCTGGGCCTTGAAAGATTTGCTGTAGGTACGGCGCTGAGGGCGCATGGAAAATCCGCTTGATGGGCCATGGCCTTCGGCGGCGGTGTCGGGAAGGTGTGTTGGCCGGACGGATACTGTTGAACTACGTTGTCTGGGGCAACGGAAGTGTTTCGGCCCGACTCTGGAACGCGATCCGCAGCGACGACTGGGCAATTCCGCACGTTGGCCTGAGCAGCCTCGGGGAAATCGTCGTCTGGGCGCGCCCAGACGAGTTTCCGCCAAGGAACATGCAGACAAGCAAGGGGCTGCGGGCACTCGGCTACAACGTGAGGATCGGTGTTTGATCGAGGCGCCTGTGGCACACGCAGGCTGAGGAGCCAGGCGCTGTCCATTGCCTGATCAGGCCGCCCCCCTGTGCCTTGCCTGAGCAGTTGACCTGCATCAATGGGGCGGGAGAACGCTGCACATTGACTCTTGACTCTTGACTCTTGAAGTTTTTCATAGCAGGTCTAGTATTACAAAGTATTGCAAGGATTTCCTTGGCCGGAACCGCAAAGCGACGCGATTGGAGAGGGTGAGATGAAAGCGCACCTACAGGTGATTTTCACGCTCGATGAATTGGCTGCGTACTTGAAAGTCGGCAAGCGGACGCTTTATCGGCTCGCCGCACACGGGGAAATTCCGGCTTTCAAGGTGGGCGGGACGTGGCGGCTTCGTCAAAGTGAAATCGATCAGTGCATCAATGATCAGACCCGAGCCGGAGCAAAGAAGGAGGTGATGCGCAAGCGTGAACAGCAGAAGTCATCCGAGCAGCCCGTGTCGCCTGGGCGCACTGCCCGTCGCAGCAGGCAAAGGGCTTGAGTAACTCGTTTTCCAATTTTTCTGGAGGTATGACATGGACATCGATTTCAAGAAGTTGGCTCCCTGGAACTGGTTCAAGAACGAGCAGCAAGAGCAGCAGACCGCCTCTTCCCTGCCGGTGCAGCGCAATGACCTGCCAGCGGCGAGCGGGCCAGTCAGCCCGCTCCTGCAACTGCATCGGGAAATCGACCGGCTGTTCGATGACGCATTCCGGGGCTTCGGTTTTCCGGCGTTGAACATGCCGCAGTGGCCATCCGATTGGTCGGGCATGCTGAAGCCGGCCCTGGACATCCAGGAAACCGACAAGCAGTACAAGATTGCCCTGGAAGTGCCCGGTGTCGAGGAGAAGGACATCCAGATCACCCTCGACAACGACGTGCTGATGGTGCGTGGCGAGAAGCGCCAGGAACAGGAGAAGAAGGAAGGTGGCTTCCACCGTGTGGAGCGCTCCTACGGCAGCTTTCAGCGTACCTTGAACCTGCCTGACGACGCCAACCAGGATTCGATCAAGGCATCGTTCAAGAACGGGGTGCTCACGGTCACGATCGACAAGCGCGAGGTCAGCGCGCCGAAGCAGGGACGCTCGATCCCGATCAACGGCTGACGTCGCCGGCTCGTTCGTCACAAGAAAAACCCGGCCCGAGACGAGGTGTCGCGGCTCGCGATGCCTCGTCGCCTCAACCTTTTCAACCTTCTAAGGAGCATCAGCATGGCAAGAAAACAATGCCAGGTCTGCGGCCAACCCGCTACCGTGCGGGTGGAAGCCAATCTCAACGGTCGTCACAGCACCATGCTGTTGTGCGACGACCATTACCGGCAATTAGTGCGCCAGCAAAAGCGCACCGTTTCGCCGCTGGAAGCCTTGTTCGGTTCGCGCAGCGGCCTGTTCGAGGACTTCCTCGGCAGTGACTTCTTCCGCATCGGCGACGACGCGACGCCAGTTGCCGCCGATACCGATGACGTGGTCGATGCCTCGTTTGGCGAGCCCGCCGCCGCAGGTTCGGGTGCGCCGCGCCGTCGCGGCAGTGGGCTGGCCAGCCGCATCAGCGAACAGTCGGAAGCCTTGTTGCAGGAGGCCGCCAAACACGCTGCCGAATTTGGCCGCTCCGAGGTGGATACCGAACATCTGCTGCTGGCGCTGGCCGACAGCGACGTGGTCAAGACCATCCTGGGTCAGTTCAAGATCAAGGTCGATGACCTCAAGCGGCAGATCGAGTCTGAGGCCAAGCGCGGGGACAAGCCCTTCGAGGGCGAGATCGGCGTGTCGCCGCGCGTGAAGGATGCGCTCAGCCGCGCCTTCGTGGCCTCCAATGAACTCGGCCATTCTTATGTCGGTCCAGAGCATTTCCTGATTGGTCTGGCCGAGGAAGGCGAAGGGCTGGCCGCCAACCTGCTGCGCCGCTACGGCCTGACGCCTCAGGCGCTGCGCCAACAGGTCAGCAAGGTGGTCGGCAAGGGCGCCGAGGATGGACGCGCTGAGACGCCGACCAACACGCCAGAACTCGACAAGTACTCGCGCGACCTGACCAAGATGGCGCGCGACGGCAAGCTCGACCCGGTGATCGGCCGCGCGCAGGAGATCGAAACCACCATCGAGGTGCTGGCCCGGCGCAAGAAGAACAACCCGGTGCTGATCGGCGAGCCGGGTGTGGGCAAGACCGCCATCGTCGAAGGGCTGGCGCAGCGCATGGTGGCGGGTGAAGTGCCCGAGACCTTGCGCGACAAGCGCCTGGTGGAACTCAACATCAACGCCATGGTGGCCGGCGCCAAATATCGCGGCGAGTTCGAGGAGCGCGTGCAGAAGGTGCTGAAGGAGGTGACCGAGCACCAGGGCGAGCTGATTTTGTTCATCGACGAGGTGCACACCATCGTCGGTGCCGGCCAGGGCGGTGGCGAAGGCGGGCTGGACGTGGCCAACGTATTCAAACCGATGATGGCGCGCGGTGAACTCAACCTGATCGGCGCCACGACGCTGAACGAGTACCAGAAATACATCGAGAAGGATGCCGCACTGGAGCGGCGCTTCCAGCCGGTGACGGTGCCCGAGCCGACGGTGGCCCAGACCATCATGATTCTGCGCGGCCTGCGCGACACCTTCGAGGCGCACCACAAGGTCAGCATCTCCGAGGACGCGATCATCGCGGCGGCCGAGTTGTCCGACCGCTACATCACGGCGCGCTTCCTGCCGGACAAGGCGATCGACCTGCTCGACCAGGCGGCCGCGCGCGTGAAGCTGTCGGCCACGGCCCGGCCGGTGGCCGTGCAGGAGCTGGAGTCCGAACTGCACCAGCTGCGGCGTGAACAGGATTACGTGGCCGCGCGCAAGCAGTACGACCAGGCCGCCGAGCTCGGCAAGCGCATCGAAGCCAAGGAGGCCGAGCTCAAGAAGCTCGTCGAGAACTGGGAGCGGGAGCGGGCCTCCGGCAGTGCAGAGGTCAAGGCGGAACACGTGGCGCAGATCGTCTCGCGCCTGACCGGCATCCCGGTCAACGAGTTGACGGTGGAAGAGCGCGAAAAGCTGCTGCACTTGGAACAACGGCTGCACGAACGCCTGGTGGGACAAGACGAGGCGGTCCGTGCCGTGGCCGATGCCGTGCGGCTGTCCCGCGCCGGCCTGCGCGAAGGCAGCAAACCGGTGGCTACCTTCCTGTTTCTGGGCCCGACCGGGGTGGGCAAGACCGAGCTCGCCAAGGCATTGGCCGAATCGATCTACGGCGATGAGCACGCCCTGTTGCGCATCGACATGTCGGAATATGGCGAACGCCATACCGTGGCGCGGCTGGTGGGCGCGCCTCCGGGCTATGTCGGTTACGACGAAGGCGGTCAGCTCACCGAGAAGGTGCGGCGCAAGCCCTACAGCGTGCTGCTGCTCGACGAGATCGAGAAGGCACACCCTGACGTCTACAACATCCTGCTGCAAGTGTTCGACGACGGTCGCCTCACCGACGGCAAGGGCCGGGTGGTGGATTTCACCAACACCATCATCATCGCCACGTCCAACCTGGGTTCGGACATCATCCAGCGACGGCTGAAGGCGCGTGGGGCGGCCGACGAGGAGTACGAAAAGACCAAGGCCGAGGTCATGGACGTGCTGCGCGGCCACTTCCGGCCCGAGTTCCTCAACCGCATCGACGAGATCATCGTCTTCCATGCGCTGGGTAAGGAGGAGATCCGCCACATCGTCGGCCTGCAGCTCGATCGCGTGGCGCGCAGCGCCGCCAGCCAGGGCGTGACGCTCACTTTCGATCAGACGCTGATCGACCATTTCGCGGAAGAAGGCTACAAACCCGAGTTCGGTGCGCGTGAACTCAAGCGCCTGATCCGCAGCGAGCTGGAAACTGCGCTGGCGCGCGAGATGCTCGGTGGCGGCATCGGCAAGGGCGATCACGCCAGCGCACGCTGGGACGACAAGGCCGAACGCGTGGTGTTCGAACGCAAAGAGCCACTGCAGACCCCGGCCGAGCCGGAGCAGCCGGATGCCGCGAAGGCGACCGAGACGCCGCACGGCGACGCTGGCAAAGGCTCGCGCAAGAAGAAGTCGGCGAGCGACGCATCTTGATGGCGGGCGAGGCTGCCGTGTCCGACCCCAAGGGCCTGGCATGGGCAGCCTCCCTGGCCTCGATCGCGGTGGCGTTCGTGGCCGCGGGTCACGCGGTCGTCTACAAGCGTGATCCGCGGTCGACCACGCCGTGGGGGCTGCTCATCAGCGGCGGCACTGCCCTCCCGCTCTCTGGCCATCCGTTTGCGTGACGGTGCGGCCCGTCTGTTCACCTGATCCTCTGGCAACTCGACTTTCGAGGAACACAGCCCATGGAAAAAAAGAATCAATGGAATACCGGCTACTGGATCGTTGCCCTCCTGCTGTTGTTGAGTTTGCAGAGCTACTGGCAGACGGCGAAAACCGTCGAGCCGGTGCCCTACAGCGAGTTCGAGAAGGCGCTGGCCGAGGGGCGCGTGGCCGAAGTGCTGGTGTCGGATCGTACGGTGACCGGGCGCCTGAAGTCGCCGGACAGCCGGGGCAAGACGACGATCGTGGCAACGAGGGTCGAACCCGATCTTGCCGATCGCCTGTCGAAGTACGACGTGCCCTATGCCCGCGTGTTGGAGAGCACCTGGCTGCGCGATGTGCTGTCGTGGATCCTGCCAGCGGTAGCCTTCTTTGGCGTCTGGTTCTTCCTGTTCCGCCGCTTCGCCGAGAAGCAGGGCATGGGCGGGTTTCTCAACATCGGTAAGAGCCGCGCCAAGGTGTTCGTGGAAAAGAACACCGGTGTGACGTTCGCCGATGTCGCGGGGGGGGGATGAGGCCAAGGCGGAGCTGGTCGAGATCGTCGATTTCCTGAAGAATCCGCAGGACTATGGCCGTCTCGGGGCGCGCATTCCCAAGGGCGTGTTGCTGGTCGGCCCACCGGGCACCGGCAAGACATTGCTGGCCAAGGCTGTTGCCGGCGAGGCGGCGGTGCCCTTCTTCTCCATCTCCGGATCAGAGTTTGTCGAGATGTTCGTCGGCGTGGGTGCGGGCCGCACGCGCGGCGTCGGCGGCCACGACGAGAGCGAGCAGACCCTCAACCAACTGCTCACGGAGATGGACGGCTTCGACAGCTCGGTCGGGCTGATCATCCTCGCCGCCACCAACCGCCCCGAAATCCTCGACCAGGCTCTGCTGCGTGCCGGCCGCTTCGACCGCCAGGTGCTGGTGGACCGGCCCGACAAGAAGGGGCGGCTGGACATCCTGAAGGTTCATGTCAAGAAGGTGACGCTGGCCCAGGATGTAGGCCTCGAACAGGTAGCAGCACTGACCACGGGCTTTTCCGGCGCGGACCTCGCCAATAGGGTCAACGAGGCGGCGCTGGCGGCGAGGAGACGCCGTGCGTCCGCCGTGGAATTGCAGGACTTCACCGCGACCATCGAGCGCATCGTGGCGGGCCTGGAAAAGAAGAGCCGCGTGCTCAATCCCAAGGAGCGGGAAACCGTGGCCCATCACGAGATGGGCCATGCGCTGGTGGCGCTGGCGCTGCCCGAAACCGACCCCGTACACAAGATCTCGATCATCCCGCGCGGCATCGGCGCGCTGGGCTACACCTTGCAGCGCCCCACCGAAGACCGCTTCCTGATGACGCGTACCGATCTCGAGCACAAGATCGCCGTACTGCTGGGCGGGCGTGCCGCCGAAAAGCTGGTGTTCGGCGAGTTGTCTACCGGGGCGGCGGACGATCTGGCGCGAGCCACCGACATCGCCCGCGACATGATCACCCGCTTTGGCATGGACGAGGGCCTGGGCTACATCGCCTTCGAGGCGCAGCGGCCCCGCTTTCTCGATACACCGGAACTGGCCCACGGCGGTTGCCGGGTGGCCGAATCGACCCAGGCGCGCATCGATCAGGCTATCCGCGACATCGTGATGGGCGTGTTCGAGCGCGCCTACCGGATTCTCGACATCAACCGCGCGGTGCTGGAGCGCTGCGCGCGCGAGCTGCTGGCGCGGGAAACGCTCGACGAAAGCGATATCCGTCAATTGACTCAAGGACTTGTTCGGAACTGAAAACAGTAGTAGGTGCCATTCAGAGTAAACCGACGGCTCTGTTCAGTGCGTCATCCAATTCGTCGGCATTGTTCAAGGAGAACCGATATGTCTGCATTGACTCCGTGGGACCCCTTCCGGGAACTGGATGAATTGCAAAACCGCCTGGCGACGATGTTCGGACGAATACCCCAGCGACAGGGCGCCCGTACCGGCAACGAAGCCATGACCACGGCGGACTGGGCTCCAATGGCGGACATCAGCGAGGATGAGAACGCATTCCTCCTCAAGCTGGATCTGCCGGAGGTCCCCAGGGATGCCGTGCGCGTCAGCGCGGAAAACGGTGTGCTCACCATCAGCGGCGAGCGCAAACTGGAAAAAGAGGAGCAGGGCAAGAAGTTCCACCGCATCGAACGTGCCTATGGCCGCTTTGTGCGCAGCTTTGTCTTGCCTGACAACGTTGATCCGACCAAGGTGACGGCTTCCATGAAAGACGGCGTGCTGGAAGTGCGGCTTGTCAAGGCCGAGCAAGCCAAACCGAAACAGATTGAAATCTCAGTCAACTAACTTCAATCAGGAGCCCAAGATCATGAATATCAAACAGCCACAATACACCTTCTCCGCACTTGCCCTGGCGGTCGTCGTCGGACTGAGCGGACCGGCTCTGGCCCAATCGGCGGCAGGTTCTAGCCCAGGTGCTGCAGCACCCTCTGCCGCATCCAAGGCGGCACAGCCACAGGTAGATGACAAGGCCGCCCGGGAAGCCGATAAAAAGCGTGCCGAGCTCACTCAAGACGCCATCACGGCGCTCACCAAGACCCAGGAGGCTTTGACCCTCCTTGATGCAAACAAGACCAAGGAGGCGCTTGCTGCGCTGGAACTGGCCAGCGGAAAGCTGGAACTGGTATTGGCACGCGACGCCAAACTTGCTTTGGCGCCGGTCGATGTACGCGTCATCACCCACGATATCCACGCCAACGTGGAATCGGTAAAGAAAGCGGTCAAGTTGTCTCGGGAGTTGTTGGGTGATGGCGAGGTGCAAAAGGCCCGGCCCATCGTTGCTAATCTGGCCAGCGAAATCGTAATCCAAACCGACAACCTTCCGATGGCAACGTACCCGGCAGCGATCAAGTCGGCCGCACGGCTCATCGACAGCGGCAAGATCGACAACGCCAAAGCGGAACTCGCCCGAGCACTGAACACGCTGGTGGTGACCTCGGTCGCCTTTCCTCTGCCCGTGCTACGGGCCGAAGCCGCGATGGCAAAAGCTGAAAAGCTGGCCGAGACCGACAGGCGCGATGCCAAGCAGAACGAGGAGCTCAGCACCTTGCTGTCGTCCGTGCGCACGGAGATCGAGATGGCGCAGATCCTGGGTTATGGCAAGAAGGCGGACTTCAAACCCATCTTCGATCAGGTGAAGTCCATTGAGCAAAAGTCGGCTGGTGGCAAAAGCGGCAAGGGATGGTTCGACGAGTTGAAGACGCGCATCCAAAAGCTGTTTTGAGGTGATGAAGGGGCTGACTGCTCTGTCGGTCATTCTCGCGATGTTCGCATTCAGCCCCAATAGATTCGCCTATTTTCACTATCTCATACGAGGCATATCACCATGAATGAGCAAACACCGAATCCCAATGCGACGAACGAAGGAATAAACGAACAGGCCGCGGTAAGCAGCCTTCCTGTCAGTCCAGAGTCCAAGCCTGAAGTCGTCACGGAGGTACAGCCTGAGGTTCAGAAAGAAACGGACTCGCAGGCGGCAGACAAACGTAAACAAGTCCTCGATGAGGCAGTCTCGGCCTTGTCGCTGACCAAATCAGCGCTGGCCGCACTTGACGGCAAGGACACTGCACGCGCATTGGCAACGATGGCCGAAGTGACGGGAAAGCTGGAGCTGATCGTCGCGCGCGAACCCACGCTCGCCCTGGCCTGCGTTGATGTGCGCACCATCGTGCACGACTTGTTCGCCAACACGGAAACCATTGAGGCGATGACCGACGAGGCGCTGGATGCCCTCAAACATGGCGAGGTGCAACAGGCTCGCCACGTGCTGGCTTTGCTGGCCAGTGAAATCGTGATCACGGTCACCAACATCCCTTTGGCGTCCTATCCCGCAGCCGTGAAGGCAGTCGTGCCGCTGATCGATCAGGGCAAGATCGAAGAAGCCAAAGCCGCGCTGCAGTCAGCGCTCAGCACGCTGGTCGAGGAGCGCAGCGTGCTTCCGCTGCCCGTCCTGCGTGCGAAGCTGCTCCTGAAGCGCGCCGAGCCTCTGGTAGAAGATGGTCAGCGCAGCGAAGCATCCAATGAGCGCCTGGAGACATTGTTGAACGAAGCCCGGCAGCAGTTGGAAATGGCAGAACTGCTGGGCTATGGAAAAAGGAAGGACTTTGAGCCCCTGTACGCTGAACTCAAGAAAATCAAGGAAAAGACGGGAGGGGGAGGCTTCGGAAAAGGCTGGCTCGATGAAGTCAAGGCAAAACTGTCCAAGTTGTTCTGAAACCGCTGGAGAGGGGGCGCATAGCGCCCCCTCTCTTGTCCCATGAGTGTTTGATTTTTTATTTTGTATAGATCTTTAGGAGATATTGTATGAACACAGACACCATCGCCAATTCCAATGCGGATGACCCCACCAAAGCACTGTGTTCGCTGAGCCAAAATTGGTGGCTTTTTGTGCTGCGCGGTGTCTTGGCATTGATTTTTGCAGCCCTCGCGTTCTGGATGCCACAATCGGCTCTGTTGGCCATGACCATCATGTTCGGCGCATTTTCCTTGGTCAATGGCGCGTTCAACTTGTTTGCAGCGGTGCGCCATATCCAGAAAAAAGAGCGCTGGGGCTGGTTGTTGTTCAGCGGCATTGTCGGCATACTTACGGGCGTCGTCGTCCTGGTTGCTCCTTGGGTCGCCACGATAGTCTTGGCTTCTTTTTTGTGGGCTAGCGTGGGCTTCTGGGCGATTTTCACCGGTGTGCTGGAGATATCCGCCGCCGTTCGGCTGCGTCGGGAAATCAAGGGTGAAATCTGGCTTGCCCTCAGTGGACTGCTCTCGATTATCCTTGGTGCTATCGTCTTGTGGATATTTTTTACCCGTCCGGTCGAGTCATTCGTGGCCGCAGGCTGGCTGTTGGGTTTCCATGCGGCAGTCTATGGCGTCACGCTTTTGTTCTTGAGTTGGAGTCTTCGCAAAACGCGCCTGGGGTAAGAGCGTGCCAAACCAAAATCTATGGATATGAGCATCCTCGATTCATGCCTCCATAGAAATGACATCGAAGGAGTCATACATGCAGATACAATATAGCTATCGAGCTATCGACAAAGAGTTTCATGAACCTTGGCAGAGAGCTTTGGGAAATGTGATCGAGCACGCCCTCAAGCCATTGCTCGACAAACACACTAAAGATTCAGCGCGACTTCAAATCGTCCTTGATCGCGACAAGATCAAGCGGCAATTTCTGGCCAGTGGCTATATGCACCTGCCCGGCAAAAAGATTGTCAGTGTTACTGCATCACATGACGAGCTGACGCCCCTCGCGCAGATGCTCGCAAAGTCGTTGTTCCGTCAGGCCAAGAAGCATTTTGACCGACTGCATGCTCAGGATCAAATCAAGCGCAAAGCACGACGCGAGCGCTTGCGCGAGCTCAAGGTGCGGATTGCCGCAAAACCCGCATCAGCCGCCCATGAGGCCGAGGTGATCCGAATGCCTCTACTGTCGAAACTTGAGGCTGTCGCAAGGCGTGAGCTGGCTTATCTGCGGGCCGTCGGCGATTTACCGCGCGATTATCCGACGCTGCGCGACGTGGTGGATGAAGCGATTGTCCGAGCTAAGGTGGAATGGCAATCCGTGCCGGGGGAAAAAGAGGCTTACACCGGTCTTTTGAAGCATCTGTTCGCCGTCCTGGATAACGAAGTGGCAAGCAGCCGGCAATTTGGCGAATTCGTTTCTCTGGACGCGCCGGTCGAACCGGATGCCCAAGACGTGGCCGAGGCCATGGTGGAAGAGGAAATCTTCGAATTTTATCAGCACGATGACACACTCAAGCTGGCCGATATTTTCGCTGGCAGTCAGCATCCCGATGTCGCAACGATCGCGGAACAGGAGGAGCTGATTGATCGGACGAGCGAGTTCGCTTTTGCATTTGACCTGCTGAAGGACATGCCGCGTTTGTGGCGGCGCATTTTTCTGCTTATCCGTGTGGACGGGCTGAATGCCAGCAGCGTCTCTGAAATCCTGCTGATTCCTAGTAAGGAAGATGCTGTCCGAAGGTGGCTCATGCAGGCCGAAGCATTCATCGCTGCTCATCTGGAAGAGGCCGGAGTAAGCAAAAACGGGAACGATTGGCTCCAAGGCGTTGATTGGTCGGCATTGTCTGTGACCCGAAGCGAGGCAGACTCACTGTGGTCCAAGGAGGCGAACCATGAAGAATGATCTTCACCTCGTCTGCCCGCATTGCCAGTCCATCAACCGCGTACCGACTGCGAAGCTATCGGAACATCCCAACTGTGGCCGCTGCCAGCAGCCCTTGTTCACGGGCGAGCCCATCGAGTTGACCACGGCGACGTTCTCGCGCCACGTGGAGCGCAGCGATCTGCCGCTGCTGGTCGATTTCTGGGCGCCATGGTGCGGGCCGTGCAAGATGATGGCGCCACAGTTCCAGCAAGCGGCGCACCAGCTCGAACCGAGGATCCGGCTGGCGAAGGTGAATACCGAGGCTGAGCCCCACCTGGCCACGCAGTTCGGTATCCGCAGCATCCCGACGCTCGCCCTGTTCCAGGGTGGGCGGGAGATCGCCCGTCAGGCCGGCGTGATGGGCGCGCAGGACATCGTGCGCTGGACGTCGACGCAAGTGGGACGCTGACCGATGCAGGGCTTGCTCGGCACTACACTAATCCTGCTGGCGGCTTGCAGCCTGGCGGCGATGGCGACGGCGGCGTTCAGAGTGCCCGCCTTGCTGGGGTATCTCTCTGTCGGCGTTGTACTGGGCCCCTCAGTCATCGGCGTGATCGCGCCGGGGGAGACGCTGAGCTTTCTGTCCGAGCTGGGCGTGGCGCTGCTGTTGTTCATGGTCGGACTGGAATTCTCCCTCGGAGACTTCTGGCTCGCCCGCAGGACGGTGCTGATGGCGGGCGCTCTGCAGATGATCGCCGTAGCCCCGCCGCTGATCCTGCTATTGATGTGGCTGGGGCAGCCCGGCCAGAGCGCCGCGCTGCTCGGCACTGCGGCGGCCATGTCGTCCACGGCGCTGGTCAGCCGACAACTGGCCGACCAAGGTGAGCTCACCACCCGCCACGGACGCAGTGCCATCGCCGTGCTGGTCTTTCAGGACCTGGCCAGCGTGCCCCTGCTGGCCTTGCTGGCGATCTGGGCGCGCGGCGAGTCGCCGAAGATCGAGCATGTGCTGCTCGAAGTATTCGGTGTGCTGCTGCTGTTCGCGGCAGCGGCCCTCGCCTCGCGCCGTCTGTTGCATGGCCTGCTGGGCTGGGTGGCACGGCGGGGCCACGAGGAATCGTTCGTGCTCGTCTCCTTGTGCGTGGTGGTGGCTGCCGCCGCCGCTGCGCACGCGGTCGGCGTATCCGCCGCCCTGGGGGCCTTCCTCGCCGGGATGGTGCTGGGCGAGAGCGACTTCCGGCACCACATGGAAAGCCACCTCAGGCCGTTTCGCGATGTGTTGTCGGGCGTGTTCTTCGTGACCATCGGCCTGCAACTGGACGCAGCACAGATTCTTTCGGCACCGCTGGCGGTGCTGGCGTGGCTGGTGGTGCTGGTACCGGTCAAGATCCTGCTCAATACGCTGGCCTTGCGGGCGACGCGCCTGTCCGCCCTCGATGCCTGGCGCACGGGCATAGCGTTGGGGCACGGCGGCGAGTTCGCCCTGCTGTTGTTGGGCACGGTCTTGCAGCAGCATCTGATCCCCGCGACCGTCGTCCAACCCATGCTGGTCGCGCTGGTGCTCAGCATGGCCCTGGCACCGCTACTGATCCGCCATCACGATGTACTTGCCCGGTTCTTGAGCCGCACCGGCGGCGTCAGTCAGCCACCCCAGGCTGAAGAAGTCGAGATCGCCGCGCAGACGACGCGATATCGAGACCATGTCATCATTTGCGGCGCGGGCGAGCTTGGCCTGACAGTCAGCGAGATTCTTCGCCACGCCGGCGTGGCGCATCTGCTGCTGGAGGCGGACGCGCAGAAGGTCGAGGCCGCGCGTGCCGCCGGCGCGCCGGTGTTCCATGCCGATGCCAGTCGGCCCGATACCTTGCTGGCTGCCGGCTTGACGCATGCACACTTGGTGGTGCTGACGTTCGCCCATGCCCAGCAAGCGTTGCGCATCGCCCAGGCGATTGCCGAGCACCGTCCGGCGCTGACCTTGTGGGTGTCATGCAGAAGTACGACCGCGGCCGATGCATTTCGCGCCATGCCCAACGTGCGCGTGTATCAGCAATCCTTTGCCGCAGCTATTGGGCTGGCGGAACAGGTGATGTCGACGCTTGGCATGTCGACCGAGCTGATTGAAGGACACATCAGCGCAATGCGCCGCCGTCTCGACAGCAGCCGTTTTCCAGGGAGTTCATCGTCATGAAATCAACACGCCTTAACCCATTTCAGGTCTTACGTGACCAATTGGCCATCATGAGTTTTTACGAGCGCTTCGAGCAGGTCGTCGCGCTCGTGCTGTCGGCGGTGATCGCCGTCATCATCGTGGTGTCGCTGTTCCAGCTCATCTCCATCGTCTTCACGCTGCTGGTTCTAGATGCCTTCAATCCCCTGGACCACGAGGTATTCCAGAGCGTGTTCGGCATGATCATGACGCTCTTGATCGCGATGGAGTTCAAGCATTCCATCGTGCGCGTGGCGCTGCGTCGGGACAGCATCATCCAGGTCAAGACGGTGGTCCTGATCGCGCTGATCGCACTCTCCCGCAAGTTCGTGATCCTCGACTCCAACGCGAGCCCCGCAAAGATAGCCGCGCTGGCTAGCGCCACGCTGGCTCTGGGTGCGACCTACTGGCTGCTGCGCAAGCGCGGCGACCGCGCCGCCGAGACCTCTGAGCATGACCCGTCATCATCCCAGTGATCCGCGCACGGCGCTCTTGCAACACCGCTGGCTCAACCGCCTGCAGACCGGGCTGTTGGTCCTGACCCTGGTCGGGATCGCAGCCGCAGCAGGGAGACTGCCGTTTGGGGAAGGCTGCCTGTGGCTCGCGCTGTTTGCCATTGCAGGTGCGTTGCTGCTGGAACCGGTAGCCGCGTCGGCGCTGAGCTTGCGCCTGTACCGCGTACGGGCCTTGCACCCGCAAGAAGCCCACAAGATGTGGGCCCTGTTGCGCGAGCTGCCCGCCCGTGCCGGTTTGCCCGCCACGCCGGTGCCGCACTATGTGCCCAGTGCCGTCGTCAACGCCTTCGCCACCGGATCGAAGCAGGAGGCATCGATCGCCCTCACCGATGGCCTGCTGCGCAGCCTGAGCCCACGCGAGCTGGCGACCCGCAGGGGCTGGCGTCCGTGCTGGCAAAAATCGAGCGGGTCAGCCGCTCCTGGCGTGCCTGGCTATGGCCGGGATGGGGCAATCCCGAGCACTCCTGCTTGCGTACGCGTCCGGCAACGCAAGAGCGCATCGCACGCCTGCTGACGTTGGCGCCTGGGCCAGCATCAGCGTTGCCACTCCGCGCGCCCCATTTTTTGCCGGAATCCGCTTTGGCGACGCGCCCACCGCGCTGGCGCCCGAGCGGGCTGTGGCGCTGATTGCCCATCAACAGGAGACGTCTCATGGCCTATCTCGACCCGTACCAACGCCCCGCGCCGGACCGCTTCGTCCGGCGCGGGCTCTTCATCACCGCCTGCATTGCCGCGCTCATGCTGCTGTGGCAGTTTCTGCCCGCCATCGAGGCATGGTTCAGTCCGCGCGAGGCAGCAGAACGCACCGTGATGGCGCGTGGCGATCTGGCGGCGGACGAGAAAACCACCATCGAACTGTTCGAAAAATCGCGCGCCTCGGTGGTCTACATCACCACCGCGCAATTAGTACGCGATGTCTGGACGCGCAACGTGTTCTCCGTGCCGCGCGGCACTGGCTCGGGCTTCATCTGGGACGACGCCGGCCACGTCGTCACCAACTTCCACGTCATCCAGGGCGCGTCCGAAGCCACCGTCAAACTGGCCGACGGCCGCGACTACCAGGCCGCGCTGGTGGGGACGAGCCCCGCGCACGACATCGCCGTGCTCAAGATCGGCGTCGGTTTCAAGCGCCCGCCGGCCGTGCCGGTCGGCACCAGTGCCGACCTCAAGGTGGGTCAGAAGGTGTTCGCTATCGGCAACCCCTTCGGCCTGGACTGGACGCTCACCACTGGTATCGTCTCCGCGCTCGACCGCTCGTTGCCGGGAGAAGCGGGCGGCCCGGCCATCGTTCACCTGATCCAGACCGACGCCGCCATCAACCCCGGCAATTCCGGTGGCCCGCTGCTCGATTCGGCTGGGCGGCTGATCGGAATCAATACCGCCATCTACAGTCCGTCTGGCGCCTCGGCCGGCATAGGCTTTGCGGTGCCGGTCGATACCGTCATGCGCGTGGTGCCGCAACTCATAAAGACCGGCAAGTACATCCGTCCGGCACTGGGCATCGAGGTGGATGAGCAGATCAACGCGCGTCTGCAGGCGCTGACCGGCAGTAAGGGCGTATTCGTATTGCGCGTGACGCCGGGCTCGGCGGCGCACAGGGCCGGGCTCGTCGGCGTCGAGGTCACCGCAGGCGGCATCGTGCCCGGCGATCGCGTTATCAGCATCGACGGTATCGCCGTCGACGACGTCACCACATTACAGGCCCGGCTAGACGACAAGAACGTTGGAGATGTTGTGGTCTTGTTAGTGGAGCGGGCCGGCAAGACTCGCGAGATGCTTGTGGAACTACAACCGGGAGTTTGATGGAAAGTGGGTCATGGATCTGCACAGCGAAGCAGCCAAGCGACTTCAGCCTTGCGCCGAACTACGAGCCCTAGCTAGGGATGGTCTGAAGTAGCCCTGTATTTCCGGCTGACTTCAGCCACTGCTGATTTTGAAAGCGGTGAACCGATCAAAAACGATCGGATCACCCGCTCATTTCGGTGCTTTCAGCCGTCGCGAGCACCTTGCGACGGCCATTTTCCGCATTACAGGCGCACCTCTCCTGCGCTTGCCAGCAAATGTCGGCGGGCCATCCATAGATTCGACAGGGCAAACAGCGTCACCAGTTGTGCAGTGTTCCTCACCAGCCCTCGGAAACGTACCTTGGTGTAGCCGAACTGCCGCTTGATCACGCGAAACGGGGGCTCTACCTTCGCTCGCACTTGCGCCTTGGCCTTCTCGATCTTGCGCTTGGCTTTGTACAGGGCGCTGCGTTTATCGAGCATCTTGTAGGTGCTGCGGCGTGCTGCGACCTGCCAGATCACTTCTCGGTCGGCATGCCCGGAGCGCTTTTCGACGCCGGTTTAGCCGGCATCGGCGCAGACGACGTTCTCGTCGCCGTGCAGCAGCTTGTCGACCTGGGTGACATCCGCCACGGTGGCTGCCGTGCCCACCACGCTGTGTACCAGCCCCGATTCATCATCAACGCCGATGTGCGCCTTCATGCCAAAGTAATACTGGTTCCCCTTCTTGGTCTGGTGCATTTTCGGGTCGCGCTTGCCGTCCTGGTTCTTGGATGAACTGGGCGCGTGGATCAGCGTGGCATCGACGATAGTCCATCTTGATAATATCGGGCCGCTCAACGCTCGGGTACGGCACGAAATCCAGCTCGACGATGCGCGTCCACTGGATGTCGTTATCCTGTCGTTCGTTGGCTTGTGGCTCCTCGTCGAGCAATGTTGGTGCTTCGATGCGGGTGACGACGAAATCCCGAAACTCTCTACTCTTGCGATCAAAGGGACGTGCCAGCGCATGCCGGTATCAACCAAAGCAAAGGGCACAATTACCCGCTCGGACTCGCCGCTGCTCATCGAGTAGTAGCGGATGGCGACGGGTCGCTTAGCGTGGATGCCTCGGCAAATCGTGGCTAACACATCCATCTTGGGAATGCTTAGGGCTGCGGGGGATTCGCATGGTAGCAGCGCCTGCATTGAGCCGTTCACGCCATCGCCAAAACCGAGAGACAGCGCCGACAGAACGCGCAGCGATGCGTGCTCGAACAACGGTGAGAACTCCTGCCCGATGCGATAAATCTTGTTGCTACCATCGAAGGTGATGTTATGCGGCGCAATTTCCCGGTACAAAGCCAAATCGCGTGTCGCCCCTGCCGGAGCCACACCGAAGCGCTCAATCAGATCAGGGCGTCCGATCTCACCGAAGAAATAGAGCCGAAAATCGATGTAGGCCAACCTCTCGCGCTGGACCAAACTCAAGTCCTCAAGCCGCTTAGAAAGGGAACCAAGCATGAATCATCACTATAGGGAAAAAATGAATATTTAATACGGTAATCCATAAAGTGCCATGATTATAATCAAATTGATGATAATCAGCATTAATACTTATGTAACAGCAAGAATTTATGTCTTAAACGTAGACAGTCATCGTATGGGCTGATGTTTCTATACCGTTAAATTGATGCCATCCAACTATAAAACCTTGCTGCCCAATGCCCTATAGCTCCCTCAGGCAATTTGCCCTTATCCACTGTTCTGGTCTGGGGATGAGGGATATCAGAATAACCTAACGACTCAGGGACTGGGATCACAGGCAACCGTGGCTCGTCGCTTACCTTAATTCAAATTATTTTCAGATAGATATCATTCTTCTGAACATACCCGATTAACGGCAGAATCTCACGATTCTGCCGTTTTTGTATAATTTTTCAGAGGAGTAGCTAATGAACAATTCTGAAGGTTTGAAGTCGTTTCAGCAATCGCTTTCCGGCCTACCGCAGTGGGTAACAGAGCGGATTCTGCAACAAATTAACCAGTTAACTGACTACGAGCCAGTGATCGGCATTATGGGTAAGAGCGGTGCCGGTAAATCCTCACTCTGCAATGCCCTGTTTGCCAGTGAGGTATCACCGGTCAGCGATGTGGCCGCCTGCACCCGTGAACCTTTACGCTTTCGTCTGCAGGTTGGCGAGCGCTATATGACCGTCGTGGATTTACCCGGTGTAGGCGAAAGTGGCGCTCGCGATACCGAGTATGCTGCGCTGTATCGCGAACAACTCCCCCGGCTCGACCTGGTTCTGTGGCTGATTAAGGCCGATGACCGAGCGCTGGCGGTGGATGAGCACTTTTATCATCAGGTGATTGGGGAGGCATACCGGCATAAGGTGCTGTTTGTTATCAGCCAGTCGGATAAGGTCGAGCCCACCAGCGGTGGGGGGCCATTGTCCAAAGAGCAGAAGCAGAATATCAGCCGTAAAATCTGTCTGCTGCATGAGCTGTTCCAGCCCGTACATCCAGTGTGTGCCGTGTCGGTCCGTCTTCAGTGGGGACTGCGGGTGATGGCCGAGCGAATGATTAAGTGCCTGCCACGTGAGGCCACCAGCCCGGTGGTGTCGCAACTCCAGCCTTCCTTTCGCACGACGGTAGTCCGGGAACAGGCGCGTAGCGATTTTGGTGAAACCGTCGGTGCTGTACTCGATAGCATCAGTGCCTTTCCCCTGATACCCGCCCCGGTGCGGGCCGTCATTCAGGCCGTGCGCACCACCGTGGTGTCAGTGGCCCGTGCCGTCTGGGATTTCTTCTTCTGAGTATTTAACCCATCCCTGTTATTTCCCTGACCCTGTCGCCGATGCGACGGGGATTTCTTTTATTTGTTTTCCCATTATGAGGAGTCTGCTTATGACCCGTCTGGCTTCGCGCTTTGGCGCAGCAAACCTTATCCGTCGCGACCGCCCGTTAACCCGTGAGGAGCTGTTTCGCGTGGTGCCCAGTGTGTTCAGCGAGGACAAACATGAATCCCGCAGTGAGCGTTATACCTATATACCTACCATCTCCCTGCTCGACAGCCTACAGCGAGAAGGCTTCCAGCCATTCTTTGCCTGTCAGACCCGCGTGCGTGACCCCGGTCGTCGTGAACATACAAAGCATATGCTGCGTCTGCGGCGTGAGGGGCAGATTACCGGTAAACAGGTACCAGAAATTATCCTGCTCAACTCCCACGATGGCACCAGTTCGTATCAGATGTTGCCGGGACTATTTCGTGCGGTTTGTCAGAACGGGCTCGTCTGCGGTGAGTCGTTTGGCGAGGTGCGGGTGCCACACAAGGGGGACGTGGTGAGTCAGGTGATTGAAGGCGCGTATGAGGTGCTGGGGATTTTTGACCGGGTGGAGGAGAAACGGGATGCCATGCAGTCGTTGCTGTTGCCACCCCCGGCACAGCAGGCACTGGCAAAAGCCGCCCTCACATACCGCTTTGGTGAAGACCACCAGCCGGTGACTGAATCGCAGATCCTCTCCCCTCGCCGCTGGCAGGATGAGAGCAATGACCTGTGGACCACGTACCAGCGTATTCAGGAGAACCTGATTAAGGGCGGGCTCAGTAGCCGTAATGCCAAAGGAGGACGGTCACATACCCGTGCCGTTCGCGGTATCGACGGGGACGTGAAACTTAACCGGGCACTGTGGGTGATGGCGGAAGCCCTGCTCACGCAACTGCAGTGACCGTTTAATGTTGCTGCTTTGTTAATATCGGACACCACCTGTCCGCATCGCACCGTGCTGACGGTCCTCACTCACCGAGGGAAGGCCTGTAACCCCCGCTGCCTCTGGCTTTTGCAGAAATGAAAAATAGTTTCTGTGGTGTCCATACCCTGTCCGACCCCCTCTTTAAAGTAATCACATCATTTTCAGTCAGTTAACTTTCACGGAGAACGTCTCATGACACAGGCAGAACGCCGCCATGACCGGCTGGCTGTCAGGCTGTCACTGATAATCAGCCGTCTGGTGGCAGGGGAAACGCTGAGTGTGCGTAAGCTTGCCGCTGAGTTTGGTGTGTCGGTGCGCACGCTGCGGCGTGATTTTCGTGAGCGGCTGATGTATCTGGACCTGGAGTATCAGTCCGGATATTGCCGCTTACGCACTGCGGGCAGTGAGACGCAGATGGTGCCCGACGTGCTTATCTTTGCCCACCGCAGCGGGATGGCCGGTCTTTTCCCTGGCTTTGACCGTCGTCTGGTAAACGCACTGCTGATGTGCGATGAGTCTCCCTGCGTAATCGCACCCGCCAGTCCGGCTCCTTCGCCATCAGGCGCATTGTCTTTCTGGCGACTGATTCAGGCCATTACCGGGCGCAGGCGGGTGACTCTGATTGCCGAGGGGCAGCGCTGTGAGCGGCTGGCTCCCTGCCGGTTACTCATCCACCAGCAGGCCTGGTATCTGGTGGCAGAGCACGACGGACATATCGCCGTATTCTCCCTGGATGAGATCCATCTGGTTCAGCCCCTGCAGGAGACTTTCCGGCGTAACGACAGTCTGTGTCGTCTTGTTGAAGACCCGGGCTTTATTCAGTCCTTACCCCATTTTCGCTTTATCCAGCAGTCACTGCTTACGTTTGTTCCGGCCGACAGCCCACCAGAATAGCGTAAGCGTTGTTATCAACCCGGCAACAGGGAGGAGCCCTATGCCCGTTATTGCCATTATCGCCATTGTTGTCATCGTCATCATTCTGAACAAAACCGGGGTGTCCGACAGTCTCGCGGCCCTGACCCTTGCCACTGTTGCCGCACTGCTGACGGGAGGTGGCGCAGCCGGTGCTGCCAGTGTCGCGCTGACACCGTTCGTCGGCGTGCCGGTGGGTATTTTCGTGGGCATTTATGTCTTTGCCAAAGTGGTTCGTCTGATTTCAGGAAAAAAATAATGAAACGTAAAACACTGCCTCTGCTGGCGCTGGTTGCCACCACTCTGTTTCTCATCGCATGCGATGACAGAAGTGATGACCTGAAGGCCATCAGTAAATTTAAGGACCTCACCCCACCGCGTTTCAGTGATGTGGTCAGCCACCAGGATGATGTCAGCGAAGAATGGTCACAGGTTGACTACTTATCCGGTCCCACCTTGCAGGTTTTACGTACCCGCCAGTCGCCCGATGGCTGCGAGGATGGCAGTTACTACTACCTCGTGGATATGCAGGAAAAAACCGTCCAGCTACTGATGAATGCGCTGTGTATTGCCGATAACATCAAACTGGAATACCAGGAGGTGACGGACCCGTATACCAAAGAAAAATACTTTGAGTACGCCCATGACGGCAAACTGATGGGGCGACTGCTGATACCCTCAAACCCTGACAATCAGGAATAAAACAACGACAAAGGAGACAAGAATGACAATACTTTCACTAAGTCGGTTTATGCTGGCGGGTGTACTGCTCGCGAGCTTTAATGCCTCTGCTATCCCGGGGTTCTGGCAGCAGGGTTACGGTCAGGGCAATACGGAATACAGCGTGACCGAAGCCAGCGGAAAGACGTTTACCATCAACTGCACAGGGAACCCGGACCAGAATGGTTTCTATCAGCATTCAGTCTTTCTTACCCTTGCCGATGACAAGATGGTCAGTTCGCACGATGACGACACTACTATCACCGTAGTGATGGATCACCAGCAGTACATTATTCCGTCCAGCCTGGGCTGGCGTAACGGCGATAACGCCTGGTTTGACTTCATCAGCAATATCTCTGAGGCCGGGCAGTTCGACGTCTACGTCAATGACCACAAAGCAGGGACCTTCACTGCGGACCGGAAGAACGCTGAGAAAGTTCTGTCCACTCCCGGAGACTGCAGCAACGACTGATAGTAGCATCTTCCCCAGCAAATCCACCCCGACAGCTAGCAGGCTGCCGGGGTTTTCTTTTATCAGGAGCCCGAAAATGACCCAATCCGTGTTGCTGCCACCGGGGCCTTTCACCCGGAGACAAGCGCAAGCGGTCACTACCACGTACAGCAATATCACACTCGAAGACGACCAGGGCAGTCACTTCCGTCTGGTGGTTCGTGATACTGAAGGCCGGATGGTCTGGCGGGCATGGAACTTTGAGCCGGATGCCGGTGAAGGTCTTAACCGCTATATCCGCACCTCAGGCATCCGTACAGACACGGCTACCCGCTGATCGCGAAGCATTTACCCGCATTCACCTCCCCGAACACACTTTATATCCCCATACGCCAGCCATCGCCGCTGGCGTTTTTATTGACGGAGACATGCCCATGATAACACAGACGCAGCACGACCTCGCACCCGCTAACCAACCCGAATTTGAACTGACCGTCACGCCGGTCCCCGATGAACAGCGTATCGATTTCTGGCCACAGTACTTTGGCGCTATCCCGCAGTGGCTACTCCTGGAGCCGCATATCTTCGCCTGGATGGACCGCTTCTGTGAGGGCTACAGCGGTGGTATCTGGTCGTTCTACACCCTCAGCAATGGCGGCGCATTTATGTCCCCCGAGCCTGACAACGATGAGACATGGCGTCTGTTTAACTGCCTGAACGGTAACGATGCCCAAATGAGTGCAGAAGCAGCAGGTATTGCTGTCTGCCTGATTGCGTATAGCCACCATGCCTGCCGTACAGAATGTGACGCGATGACCGCACACTATTACCGCCTGCGGGAGTATGCCATGCAACATCCAGAGGCTCACGCCATTCTGCGTATTATCGACTGACCGAAGGAGCAACAGATGAAACAGCTTTCCTTTTTACCCGGCGAGATGACGCCACAGGACCGGCGTCTCATTCAGCGGGCGCTCAGGGCTCTGGACCGCCACCTGCATGAGCCCGGCGTAGCCTTCACCTCTACCCACGCCGTACGTGAATGGCTGCGACTGCATATGGCCGCGCTTGAGCGGGAAGAGTTCCGGGTGTTGTATCTGGACAACCAGAATCAGTTGATTGCCCATGAAACGCTCTTCACCGGCACGATTAACCGCACCGAGGTGCATCCCCGGGAGGTGGTCAAACGTGCTCTGCACTTCAACGCGGCGGCGGTGATACTCGCGCATAACCATCCTTCCGGCGAGACGACACCTAGCCAGGCCGACAAAACCCTCACGCAGCGACTGGTTCAGGTGCTTCAGCTGGTGGATATCCGTGTCCCTGACCATCTGATTGTCGGTGGCAGGCAAATCTATTCGTTCGCAGAACACGGTCTGCTTTGAGGTATTACATGAAAATTATCAGTAAACGCAGGGCAATGACGATATACCGCCAGCATCCTGAGTCCCGAATCTTTCGCTACTGCACCGGCAAATACCAGTGGCACGGTAGCGTCTGTCATTACACCGGCAGGGACGTTCCGGATATCGCCGGAGTCCTCGCGGTATACGCCGAACGCCGCCAGGACCGCAATGGGCCCTATACCTGCCTGATGAGCATCACCCTGAACTGACAATAGTGGAGAACTGTAATGAGCAACCCTACCAGGGGCCTGCAGCGGGAGATTACACTGCGCCTGGGAGCCCGTCTGGTGCAGGAAGGCAACCGACTGCATTATCTGGCTGACCGGGCCAGCATCACCGGCAAGTTCAGTGACATCGAATGCCGGAAGCTGGATGAAACATTCCCGCACTTTATCCGCCAGATGGAATCGATGCTGACCACCGGTGAACTCAGCCCCCACCATGCCCACTGCGTTACCCTGTACCACAACGATTTAACCTGCGAAGCCGACACCCTTGGCAGTTGCGGCTACGTATACATCGCCATTTACCCCACTCAGCGTTAATTACCTACACGAGAGCAAACATGAAAACTTTACCTGCAACAACTCAGCGGGCGGTGAAGCCCTGCCTGTCACCCGTGGCTGTCTGGCAAATGTTACTGACACGTCTGCTGGAACAGCACTATGGTCTGACAATAAACGACACGCCATTCTGCAATGAGGCTGTGATTAAGGAACACATCGATGCCGGTATCACCCTAGCCGATGCCGTGAATTTTCTGGTAGAAAAATACGAGCTGGTTCGTATCGACAGGAAGGGATTTAGCTGGCAGGAACAATCTCCTTATCTCCGGGCTGCAGACATTCTGCGAGCGCGGCAGGCAACTGGCTTGTTGCGGCAAAGCCGTAACAACGTAGTACGATGAACATTGCGTACAACCTTCCCGATTTACATTTCTGAACTTCCTCCCTTGTTTACCTATTGCGTAATGCGCCTGCTACTACCCGGCAGGCGCGTTATCTTTTTACGGACAAACAATCATGCAACCAGAAGTTGAAGTATTAACCGATCATAATGAGCTAATTTGTTCGAGCTTTATTGAACACATTGCCAACACATTAAATTTAGGAGTGGTGTACAACTAAACCTGCAGCCAAGGATGTATAGTGAGCGAAGCCCTATCAGGCCTTTTTGGTCAGTAGATAAGATTGATCTTCGTTGATAGAATTTACTTACACCAGCTGTTACATTAAGATAATTTTTTGGTGGGAGAATGATAAGAACTTACGTAACAATTTGATTTTAATGGTGCCGATAATAGGAGTCGAACCTACGACCTTCGCATTACGAATGCGCTGCTCTACCAACTGAGCTATATCGGCCCTGAAAGGACATGTTCACGAACGTGAATCACGGTGGACAAGGTTAAAACTAACCGGGCGATGCGTCAATGGCCTTGTGAATCAAATGGCTACTTTTGCATCACCCGGTTTTATTTACGCACGAATGGTGTAATCACCAATGCCGATCCACTTGTAAGTGGTCAGTGCTTCCAGCCCCATTGGGCCACGCGCGTGGAGTTTTTGTGTGCTTACCGCCACTTCCGCACCCAGACCAAACTGGCCGCCGTCGGTAAAACGCGTAGAGGCGTTAACGTAAACAGCGGACGAATCCACTTCGTTAACAAAACGCTGGGCGTTGCGCATATCGCGGGTCAGGATCGCATCGGAGTGTTGTGTGCCGTGTTCACGAATATGGGCGATGGCATCGTCAAGATCGCTGACGATTTTGACGTTCAAATCTAATGACAGAAACTCATCGTCATACTCTTCGGCTTTAACAGCAACCACCTTCGCAGGGCCTGCCTGCAACTGCGCCAGTGCAGCTGCATCTGCGTGTAATGTCACGCCGCTTTCCGCCATTTGTTTGCTTAATGCGGGCAGGAAGCTATCGGCGATGTTTTTATTCACCAGCAACGTTTCAACCGTATTACATGTGCTCGGACGCTGAGTTTTCGCGTTGACGATCACTTTTAATGCTTCAGCGATCTCTACACTTTCATCAACGTAAATATGGCATACGCCTATACCACCTGTGATCACCGGGATTGTCGACTGTTCACGGCACAGTTTATGCAAACCAGCGCCACCACGCGGGATCAGCATGTCGATGTATTTATCCATACGCAGCATTTCACTGACCAGCGCACGGTCAGGATTATCAATCGCCTGCACGGCACCCGCCGGTAAGCCACAGGATTTCAGGGCGTCCTGAATCACCGCCACCGTTGCCGCGTTAGTGCGACAGGTTTCTTTGCCACCACGCAGGATCACCGCATTACCGGTTTTCAGGCACAGCGAAGCGACATCAACCGTCACGTTCGGGCGCGCTTCATAAATCACGCCAATAACCCCCAGCGGTACGCGACGACGCTCAAGACGCAGGCCGCTGTCCAGTACGCCGCCATCGATTACCTGCCCCACCGGATCGGCGAGGTTACACACCTGGCGTACATCGTCGGCAATGCCTTTCAGCCGTGCGGGCGTCAGTGCCAGACGGTCAAGCATCGCTTCGCTAAGGCCATTGGCTCGCGCGTCAGCAACATCCTGGGCGTTAGCGTTGAGGATGATTTCGCTTTGTGCTTCCAGTTCATCGGCGATTTTTTCCAGCACGCGATTTTTTTCGCGGCTGGAGAGTTGCGCTAATTTATACGAGGCTTGCTTCGCGGCAATGCCCATTTGTTCCAGCATCAGCCTGCTCCTTAACGGGTAATCATGTCATCACGGTGAACGGCAACCGGGCCGTATTCATATCCCAGTATTGCATCAATTTCTTGCGAGTGGTGTCCGGCAATACGGCGTAATGCATCGCTGTTGTAACGACTGACACCGTGGGCGATATCGCGACCTTCGAGGTTGCAAATGCGGATGACTTCACCACGCGAGAAATTGCCAGTCACGCTTTTAATGCCTTTCGGCAACAGGGAGCTGCCGCGTTCAAGAATGGCGGCAGTTGCCCCTTCATCTACCGTGATTTCACCCGCCGGCGGCGCACCGAAAATCCAGCGTTTACGGTTTTCAAGCGGAGTCGCCTGGGCATGGAACAGCGTACCGACGGAAATGCCTTCCATCACATCACCAATAACGCCCGGCTTGCTGCCCGCGGCAATAATGGTGTCGATACCCGCACGGCAAGCCACGTCAGCGGCCTGCAATTTGGTACTCATGCCGCCAGTTCCGAGGCCTGAAACGCTGTCACCGGCAATCGCGCGCAGTGCGTCATCAATGCCGTAAACATCTTTAATCAGTTCTGCCTGCGGATTGCTGCGCGGGTCAGCGGTATACAAACCTTTTTGATCGGTCAGCAGCAACAGTTTATCGGCACCCGCAAGAATCGCCGCCAGCGCAGAAAGGTTATCGTTATCGCCGACCTTAATCTCTGCCGTAGCGACAGCATCGTTCTCATTGATTACCGGAACGATATTGTTATCGAGCAACGCTCGCAGGGTGTCGCGGGCGTTCAGGAAGCGTTCACGGTCTTCCATATCAGCACGGGTCAGCAGCATTTGCCCGACGTGAATGCCATAAATCGAAAACAGCTGTTCCCACAGTTGAATCAGTCGACTCTGCCCTACCGCCGCCAGCAATTGTTTCGAGGCGATAGTCGCTGGCAGTTCCGGGTAACCCAGGTGCTCACGTCCGGCGGCAATCGCGCCCGACGTCACAATAACAATCCGATGCCCGGCGGCATGTAACTGCGCGCACTGGCGAACAAGTTCAACGATATGGGCACGGTTCAGACGGCGCGATCCGCCTGTTAGCACACTGGTGCCGAGTTTTACCACCAGCGTCTGGCTGTCACTCATGATTCTCTGCCATTCAATTTTAGGAAAAATGATATCAAACGAACGTTTTAGCAGGACTGTCGTCGGTTGCCAACCATCTGCGAGCAAAGCATGGCGTTTTGTTGCGCGGGATCAGCAAGCCTAGCGGCAGTTGTTTACGCTTTTATTACAGATTTAATAAATTACCACATTTTAAGAATATTATTAATCTGTAATATATCTTTAACAATCTCAGGTTAAAAACTTTCCTGTTTTCAACGGGACTCTCCCGCTGAATATTCGCGCGTTAATTAAAATCAGGAATGAAAATGAAAAAGAGCACTCTGGCATTAGTGGTGATGGGCATTGTGGCATCTGCATCCGTACAGGCCGCAGAAATATATAACAAAGACAGTAATAAACTGGATGTCTATGGCAAAGTTAAAGCCATGCATTATATGAGTGATAACGACAGTAAAGATGGCGACCAGAGTTATATCCGTTTTGGTTTTAAAGGCGAAACACAAATTAACGATCAACTGACTGGTTATGGTCGTTGGGAAGCAGAGTTTGCCGGTAATAAAGCAGAGAGTGATACTGCACAGCAAAAAACGCGTCTCGCTTTTGCCGGGTTGAAATATAAAGATTTGGGTTCTTTCGATTATGGTCGTAACCTGGGCGCGTTGTATGACGTGGAAGCCTGGACCGATATGTTCCCGGAATTTGGTGGCGACTCCTCGGCGCAGACCGACAACTTTATGACCAAACGCGCCAGCGGTCTGGCGACGTATCGGAACACCGACTTCTTCGGCGTTATCGATGGCCTGAACTTAACCCTGCAATATCAAGGGAAAAACGAAAACCGCGACGTTAAAAAGCAAAACGGCGATGGCTTCGGTACGTCATTGACATATGACTTTGGCGGCAGCGATTTCGCCATTAGTGGGGCCTATACCAACTCAGATCGCACCAACGAGCAGAACCTGCAAAGCCGTGGCACAGGCAAGCGTGCAGAAGCATGGGCAACAGGTCTGAAATACGATGCCAATAATATTTATCTGGCAACTTTCTATTCTGAAACACGCAAAATGACGCCAATAACTGGCGGCTTTGCCAATAAGACACAGAACTTTGAAGCGGTCGCTCAATACCAGTTTGACTTTGGTCTGCGTCCATCGCTGGGTTATGTCTTATCGAAAGGGAAAGATATTGAAGGTATCGGTGATGAAGATCTGGTCAATTATATCGACGTCGGTGCTACGTATTATTTCAACAAAAATATGTCAGCGTTTGTTGATTATAAAATCAACCAACTGGATAGCGATAACAAATTGAATATTAATAATGATGATATTGTCGCGGTTGGCATGACCTATCAGTTTTAATGGATAATGCCGGATGTGATGCATCCGGCACATTTCACTCACGCCGTTAACTTCACCGGCTCGTCACGAAAATCATCCGCCGGTTCCAGCTTCAGATTCAGCGTCGTCAGCAGTTCACGCAGCTTCTCGTGAAACTCACGCAGGGTGTGCTCCAGTCGTTCAACCACTTCAGTGTCTTTTACCGGAACACTCTTCCAGTCGCCTGCTTTATCGAACAGACCAAACTGGTAACTGTAGGTAAAACGGGATTCCTGCGCTTCAAGCTCCATCCACCAGCCCCAGAACTCACGCACTTCCGGCGCTGGTTTCACGTTGACGCATACAGCCAGACAATCGAAAAAGAATCGATTATCTTCGCACTTACCTTCACGAATATACGGGCCTAGTGCGGTAAATTTTTTGATCAATCTGCTTTTCGGGTGTCCACTCGGTAACGTCATTGCGATCTCCTGTTGTGATGCAACTGTTTTACCAAATTGACAAAATTTAGCAAATTTTTAACACAATCGTTTTTCGATCCAGTCGGTGATTTCCTGAAGACCTTTGTCAAAATTCCGATACACCGGGTTAAATGGGATCTCTAATAATTTACCGTCAGCAGATGATGAGGTGATTAAGCGTGAGTCCTCTTCCGGGCTGAACGGATCGTTCTTCCAGTAGCCTGATAACATTGGCGTTGGGCAGCGACGTCCCAGCAATCCTTGCACTTTTAATGAATAACGATTCAGCTCCACGCGTAACGCTTCGTCGGAAGCATCATGCATCCCCAAACGACTGGCCAGAACGTCAAGATACATTTCCGGCACCTGTTGCTGGCACTTAAAATCACTCAACAGGGTATGAACTACCGGACCAAGACAGGCAACCGCTTTCAGACGCGGCGATTCAAGGTATGCCAGACGCACGGCAACGTTAGCGCCGAAACGGAAACCAAAGGCCGCGACGCGAGTGTGATCCACCCACGGTACGTTAGGCAGCGCCTTTAAGACGTGCTGATGCAACAGGCTGGAGTCCTGGGTGAGCTTCCATTTTGAAGAAAAGCCCACCGACGGCATATCAATAGTCAGCATCGCAATGCCGCGCGGCGCAAAATAACGTTCGTACAGGCTGTAATAGTCCGTCTGCATCGCATCCAGACCACCACACATTAATACTGTCGGGAACGGGCCATCGCCTTTCGGCATATGCAAAAAGCCGGTGATGGGCGCACCGCCGGGTACGGTAAACTCCATCTGCCGCATCGTGCCCGGTAGACGCTGAGCGGCCTCTTCATAGGCGCGGTTTGACAAAGCCTGCGCTTGCTCGGCCAGGTCATCTCCTTTCAGATGAGGATAGGCGGCAATGTTGTACAACGTAGCCGCATGCAGCCAGTGACGACCACTGAGTTGCGGATCTTCTTCCGCACAGGCTTTTTGTTGCCACACCATCGCCTGGGTGGCCCACTCATAAATCCAGTTGCCGCCACGGTAGCCAATCACCGTATCGTATAAATCATCGTCGGTACGTTCGGCATCGCTCATCACAATACGTGCCTGGACGTCGAGGATTTCGCGTGGGTCAATGCCGCGCCAGATCCACATCAGACGGTTAATCATGCGATACCAGTGAGGGATGGTTTTACCATCAAGGGCCGACTGCACAGGCGGTTGTGCGCCGTGATTAAAGCGGCGGACTAGCGTCGAGGTTTCAGGATGTTTAAAGCGGGGTTTGAACAGGGTTTCGCTCAGGTTTGCCTGTGTCATGGATGCAGCCTCCAGAATACTTACTGGAAACTATTGTAACCCGCCTGAAGTTAAAAAGAACAACGCCCGGCAGTGCCAGGCGTTGAAAAGATTAGCGACCGGAGATTGGCGGGACGAATACGACGCCCATATCCCACGGCTGTTCAATCCAGGTATCTTGCGGGATATCAACAACATAGTCATCAACCAGCGGACGACCAGCCGGTTTTGCGAAGATGGTGACAAAGTGCGCTTTTGGATACATTTCACGAATCGCAACCGCAGTACCACCGGTATCCACCAGGTCATCAATAACGATGAAGCCTTCGCCATCGCCTTCTGCGCGTTTCAGCACTTTAAGCTCGCGCTGGTTGTCGTGATCGTAGCTGGAAATACAAACGGTATCGACATGACGAATACCCAGTTCACGCGCCAGTAACGCACCCGGTACCAGACCGCCACGGCTTACGGCAATAATGCCTTTCCATTGTTCAGAAGGCATCAGTCGGCTTGCGAGTTTACGTGCATGGATCTGCAACATGTCCCAGGTGACGATGTATTTTTCGCTCATGTGAAGTGTCCCAGCCTGTTTATCTACGGCTTAAAAAGTGTTCGAGGGGAAAATAGGTTGCGCGAGATTATAGAGATCTGGCGCACTAAAAACCAGTATTTCACATGAGTCCGCGTCTTTTTACGCACTGCCTCTCCCTGACGCGGGATAAAGTGGTATTCTCAAACATATCTCGCAAGCCTGTCTTGTGTTGACAACATTTTCTGCTAACCCTGTGACCTGCAATACTGTTTTGCGGGTGATCGACAAGGAGACTTAACGTGTCTGAACTGTCTCAATTATCTCCACAGCCGCTGTGGGATATTTTTGCCAAAATCTGTTCTATTCCTCACCCGTCCTATCATGAAGAGCAACTCGCTGAATACATTGTTGGTTGGGCAAAAGAGAAAGGTTTCCATGTCGAACGCGATCAGGTAGGTAATATCCTGATTCGTAAACCTGCCACCGCAGGTATGGAAAATCGTAAACCGGTCGTCTTGCAGGCCCACCTCGATATGGTGCCGCAGAAAAATAACGACACCGTGCATGACTTCACGAAAGATCCTATCCAGCCTTATATTGATGGCGAATGGGTTAAAGCGCGCGGCACCACGCTGGGTGCAGATAACGGCATTGGTATGGCGTCTGCGCTGGCGGTTCTGGCTGACGAAAACGTGGTTCACGGCCCGCTGGAAGTGCTGCTGACCATGACCGAAGAAGCCGGTATGGACGGTGCGTTCGGCTTACAGAGCAACTGGTTGCAGGCTGATATTCTGATTAACACCGACTCCGAAGAAGAAGGTGAAATCTACATGGGTTGCGCGGGGGGTATCGACTTCACCTCCAACCTGCATTTGGATCGTGAAGCGGTTCCAGCTGGCTTTGAAACCTTCAAGTTAACCTTAAAAGGTCTAAAAGGCGGTCACTCCGGCGGTGAAATCCACGTTGGCCTGGGTAATGCCAACAAACTGCTGGTGCGCTTCCTGGCGGGTCATGCGGAAGAGCTGGACCTGCGCCTTATCGATTTCAACGGTGGCACACTGCGTAACGCCATCCCGCGTGAAGCCTTTGCGACCATTGCTGTCGCAGCTGATAAAGTCGACGCCCTGAAATCTCTGGTGAATACCTATCAGGACATCCTGAAAAACGAGCTGGCAGAGAAAGAGAAGAATCTGGCCTTGTTGCTGGACTCTGTAGCGAACGATAAAGCTGCTCTGATTGCGAAATCTCGCGATACCTTTATTCGTCTGCTGAACGCCACCCCGAACGGTGTGATCCGCAATTCCGACGTGGCAAAAGGTGTGGTCGAAACCTCCCTGAACGTCGGTGTGGTGACCATGACTGACAATAACGTAGAAATTCACTGCCTGATCCGTTCACTGATCGACAGCGGTAAAGACTACGTGGTGAGCATGCTGGATTCGCTGGGTAAACTGGCTGGCGCGAAAACCGAAGCGAAAGGCGCATATCCTGGCTGGCAGCCGGACGCTAATTCTCCGGTGATGCATCTGGTACGTGAAACCTATCAGCGCCTGTTCAACAAGACGCCGAACATCCAGATTATCCACGCGGGCCTGGAATGTGGTCTGTTTAAAAAACCGTATCCGGAAATGGACATGGTTTCTATCGGGCCAACTATCACCGGTCCACACTCTCCGGATGAGCAAGTTCACATCAAAAGCGTAGGTCATTACTGGACACTGCTGACTGAACTGCTGAAAGAAATTCCGGCGAAGTAATTATTTGATTTGCTGCCGGATGGCGTTTAATCGCCTTCCGGCAGTTTCATCCTTCATTATCCTTCGATAAAAGCCATCCCTGTAAATGTCCGTCGCGGGTTGCCACGTTCAATCTGGTGATGGAACATTCGCCGCTGCGATTTCAGCGCCGCGCTATTTTCCTGTTGCTGCTGCTCCAGCTTCCAGGCAATCAGCAATCGCGCCAGCCGTTTGTTAGCATGCTGGCTGCGCTCTGACTGAACCTTCACGCTAATACCGGATGCCAGATGCGTGGCGCGTACCGCCGAGTCGGTTTTATTGACATGTTGACCGCCCGGCCCCGACGAACGCAGCGTCTCATAACGGATTGCATCCGATTGTTCCTTCTCATCAGCGGTAAAACGCCCAATGCCCAGAAACCAGTTTTTGCGCCCATGATGAGGCCGATACGGACTCGGACAAATCCACTGAATAGTGCCACACCAGCTTTCGCTTAATGCCCATGCGTTATCGCCATCCAGAGAAACCAGCGCCGAACGCAGCGTGTCAGAGTAGCGGCCCGTTTCTGTTTCCAGCACCGTTACAGCGACGTCTTGTCGGGTAAAAACGACCAACAGAGAAGAACGCTGCGCCAATCGGGTAGCCGCGTCCGGGGTGTAAATCTGGCATCCCCACTACGCGCTGCATGTTGGGTAAATTTGCCGTGGTGTGTAATTGTTGGATCGCTAAACTCTCGATCCACAGGTCATCAGATGCGATGGTAAATACCGCATCGGATAAGGGACGAATATATTTGCCCATGTACCATTCCATTTATACTCGTCATACTTCAAGTTGCATGTACTGCGACTCGAATTATTTAGAGTATATAAATATAAAAATCAGGAAATGGCAGACGAATCCAGGGCAAGAAAAAAAGAATTAATCCTGGAAAGGTCTGCAAAGAGTCATTGATAAAGGATTTGTCATGATTTACCTCCTTGCAGTTTGTGGAATAAGAAAACGCGCACATACCAGGCGGGCGTTATTTTCATTGCAAGCTGGATTTAATATTGCGGTTTATATCGCATATAAAAATTAGTAAACCACGTTCCCCGGCATTCAACGCGCTGCTGCTTAACTGTCTGAAAACCATAACGTTCAAAAAAGGGTTTTGCGGTTATGCTGGCGTCCACCGTAAGTTCGGATTCAGACTTAATCAAAGGTTTTAACAAAGCGCAGGCAACCCCGCGGCGGGTGTATTCAGGGTCAACAAATAACATATCGATATAACGTTCAACGCAGGTAATAAAACCAACCGGTTGTGCATTAATGACGGCAACCCGCACTTGTGATTTCGCGAGTTTCTCCTTCCAGCGAGATTCGTCAATCTGCGCCCAGGCGGCAATTTGTTGTGGTGAATAATGCTGACTGGAGATCATCGTAACCGCTCTAATGAAAATAGCGCATAGTTGCTGAAAATCGCCAGGCTGATAGTCTCTTATTTGTATGTTATTCATAATATAAATTCAAAAACGCATGCGAAACGCTTCTGCCATTTTCCCAATTTTATGCATTTGGTTGTTATCTCGAGCCTGTTTATGAGGTTCAGGTTTCAGAATGGCAATGAGCAACCATGCTTGCTCATCAAACGCACCCTGACAATATACCAAATGCGCTTCGTCATTCGTTCTGCTGAATTGGCGCAACTGTGGCGGAAATGGATTATTCACATTTGCCAGATGAATATGAGCAACTCGCTCAAATTTGATTAATGGCCAGGTAAACGAGTCGTCGTAGAGTGCATCGCGACCAAATATATCTGGCAAAACACCGTCACGCTTATAGGAAATAAAATCCGCCGTTAACGCATCAAGTTCCTCTGCTGTAAGTTGCAGGCGAATAAGTTTTGTTTTGAATACCCGCATCCTTATTCCTTAAAGTCATTGAAATCATCATCCGTCATATCATTAAGATATTTTTCAGCTCGGCGTGTAATTTCCTCTAATCTTGCAGCACTTGGACGGAAGCGCGCCTTTATGGGCTTTTTCTCCTCTTGTTCAGCAAGCATGTCCATTAACGCTTCGAATGCGCTGGCACTTAAGAGATATCCTGCGGGGCGATTATTAGAAAGAACCGCAACCGGTTGATCAATAAAGTATTTAGCTGGGTTTTTACGTAACTCAGTAATATTGACCGATTTTTCAGCGAGAATTCGATGCATGCAGTGATCCCCTCATAATAATGCACACCAGAATAGACATAATAGTATACATCATAATCCCAGCACCAGTTGTCTTTCCATTTGCGGATCAAGCAACGTCACATGCAGCCCCACCAGTCGCACACCGCGCCCGCCGCGGCGTTCATCCCAGGTTTTACGCGCGGTGGCGATTAAGTCAGCTTTATTCAGCCGCGGCCAGACGTGCTCCTGAGTGGTTTGCTGAAAATCGTCGAACTTTAATTTCACCCCCTGGCGGGCAATCAGTAAATCAGGTTTTACCTTTGCCAGACGGCGTTCAAGTTCCGGATACAGCCGCTCGATAATCGCTTCACATTCAGACCAGTGGTGGATATCTTCCGCCATCGTGCGTTCCACGCCGACGGATTTTCGCAACCGTTCGCTGTTAACGTCGCGCTCGTCAATCCCCTGACTACGCTCCCACAAAATGCGGCCAAATTTGCCAAAGCGTTTAAGCAGCATCACCAGATCACACTTTTGTACATCACCGCAGGTTCGTAGCCCCATCGCTTCCAGTTTTGCCGCCGAGACTTTGCCGACGCCGGGGATTTTTGCCAGTGGTAAGGTTTGTAAAAATGCCGGAACTTCTGCCGGCGTAATCACAAACTGGCCGTTGGGTTTATTCATGTCGGAGGCGATTTTGGCGAGAAACTTTACGGGTGCCACGCCCGCAGACGCCGTCAGTTGCAGCTCGTTGAAAATCGTCTGGCGGATTTCCTGGGCGATGAGGGTCGCAGAACCGTGGCAATGGACGCTATCGGTGACGTCGAGATAAGCCTCATCCAGTGACAACGGTTCAATACGCGAGGTGTAGCGCGAGAAGATTTCGCGGATATGATTTGAGGCTTCTTTGTAGGCGTCAAAGCGCCCCGGAAGCAAGGTGAGATGCGGGCATAATTTGAGCGCCATCCCTGTCGGCATAGCGCTACGTACGCCAAATTTACGCGCGGGATAATTGGCGGTGCTGATCACCCCCCGACGTTCGCGGCTGCCGCCAATAGCAATAGGGATATCGCGCAGGGCGGGATTGTCGCGCATCTCCACTGCGGCGAAAAAGCAGTCCATATCCACATGAATGATTTTACGCATTACTCACCTCTCAACACTGGTAAAGTATACAGTGATTTCAGGGTTTGAGAAATGCGTAAAGATTCAGCATTTAGCGCGTTCGCTGCGAAAGCACCTGCTGCTTATCCAGCTTTTGCACCAGCGGCTGCACCACTTTATCCCCATGCTGACCAAAGTATTGATACAGCGTATCGGACGCACTTTTGGTCAGCACCATAATCTCGATGCGCCGATTACCCGCACTTTGCGGATTCTTCGCGTCCAGCAGCATCTGGTCCGCCATTGCGCTTACCTGCATCACTTTATCTTCCGGCATTCCGGCCTCTTCCAGCACCCGACGAGCCGAAAGCGCGCGGTCACCCGAAAGGTTCCAGTTGTTGTAGATATTGTTTTTGTAGGCCATCGCATCGGTATGCCCGGTAATAATAATTTTATTATCGAGCGAGTCGAACACTGGCGCGAGCTCCACCAGCAGCGTTTTAAAGAACGGCATAATCTTCGCGCTGCCGCGTTCAAACATATTGCGGTTCTGGTCATCTTTAATCAGCACACGCAATCCCTGGGGAACAATCTCCATCTCCAGATTCGCTTCCATATGCGCATCACGGGCAATGGTGTTGATACTGGTTGCCAGCTCGCCAAGCTCGGTGGCGGATTTCTTCTTCAGCAGCGCTGTTTTCTCGTTGACGTCTCGCGCTTTTTTCTCCGTCTCTTCCGGCACCGCCACGGTGGCAGGTTTTGGCGGATGAGACGGGCTGATTTTATTTAACGGCGACAATCCGCCGCCACTGAAAATCGACTGCCCGTGCAGCGCGGCGATAATGCTTTCACGCTCGGATTTACTGACGCTGTTGACAATCCACAGCGTCATAAACAGCGCCATCATTGCCAAAGTAAAGTCGGCGAACGCCACCTTCCACGCCCCGCCGTGGTGCCCGGCATGATTCTTTTTGATCTGCCGCCGGACGATGGTGGTTTTTGCCCCACGATCGCGGCGGTTACCCGTCTTTCTCATGCTTATTCTTGCTCCAGCATCGCATTCACCCACGCGTCGAGGTTGGCGAAGGTCGGTTTGGACGCCAGATGCAGTAGCTTACGCCCGGCGTCCACCGCCAGCAGCGTCGGTTTGCCGCCTGCCTGCGCCACCAGCACGGTACGCACGCATTCCAGCAAAGAATGTTCTGCCCGCGCCTGTTGTTCCATGGCGTTGGCGAGTGGGTCCATCAGGCAGTAGCAGATAAAGACGCCTAAAAATGTCCCCACCAGCGCTGCCGCCACTTTCAGGCCAATCAGGGCGATAGAGCCGTCAATCGACTGCATGGTGATGATGATGCCCAACACCGCCGCACAAATGCCAAACCCCGGCATCGCTTCGGCGGTACGTTGCAGCGAGCGCGACGGCGTTAGCAGCGACTCTTCCGCGGTGTCCAGTTCCTGATCGAGAATGCCTTCCAGTTCATGGGCGTCGATTTTACCCATCGCCATCAGGCGAAAGTTATCGGCAATAAAGGTCACCAGCCGCTTCTGGGTTAACACCAGCGGGTATTTCTGGAAAATGGTGCTCTCTTCCGGTTGCTCAATATGTTGATCCAGCATGCGCAGACCACCGTTTTGCACCATTTCGAGTAACTCATACAGGCACATTAATAGCTGGCGCTGAAACTCCGGCCCGAGCTGTTTTTTACTGATTACGCCTTTAATTTGATGGGCAATCTCTTTCAGCACATGTTTCGGGTTACCAATAATCATCGCCCCGAAACCGGCACCCAAAATAATGATCATTTCCGCCGGTTGCCAGATAGCCACTAATTGCCCGCCCGCTTCAAAATAACCGCCAAATACGCAGCCGAGCACCACCAGTAAACCTAATATTTTTTGCATGATTTCTTCACTTTAATTCGGATAGACAAAATCACGAATTTTCTGCGCGATCTGTTTATTCAGTTGACAAATTCGGGCCTCGGTTAGCCCTAATACCAGCGCAATCTCTTTGAGATTCATCTCATGCTGGTAATACATGGAGAGGATCAGTTGCTCTTTTTCGCTTAATTGTGAAAGCGCCTGTTGCAGCATTTGCTGGGTGACAAACTGATCTTCCAGCTCCCTGCCAGCAAGCAGAATGCCAGGCCCTTCGCCGTTCAGCAGTTCGTCCAGGCTGGCGAGCGTTTCCGCCCCTTCCAGTTGCTGATATTCGAGATAATCTTCATGCGAGATCCCTTCCACGGCCAGTTCTGACCACTCCGGTTCGTGCCCCAGTTTTTTGCGCGTTTCGCGAATCAGATCTTTCATCTGATGATATTTCTGTCGCAGCTGGCGCGGTCGCCAGTCGAGAGCGCGCAGCTCATCCAGGATCGCGCCGCGAATACGGTGCACGGCATAGCCCGCAAAACCTTCGTCCGGCAGCCCGTAGCGACGGATGGCATTAAGCAGCCCCATTAACGCCGTTTGTTCCATATCCTGACGATCAATAATGCAATTACACTGCGGGGCAAGTTGCCGCACCACTTTACGCACCAACGGTAAATAGGCCTGCAAGTAGTGGCTCTCCTGCTGCGGGGTTAATACCGGCGCGGCAGCAAATTCTTCCGACTCGAATACATCCTGTAGCATATTTATATCCGCCTGGTGATTACTGGAAGACCACTTTTTTCACCAGCAAATCCTTATACGGTGCGCTCATTTTGCGACGCTGAAGATCTTTCTTTAACGCGTCAGAAATGAGTTTGCGGATGGCGGATATTTTCATGCCACGCAAATCTTCAAATTTCATTTCCGTCAGGCGGTAGTGACTCCAACTTACTGATAGTGTTTTATGTTCAGATAATGCCCGATGACCTTGTCATGCAGCTCCACCGATTTTGAGAACGACAGCGACTTCCGTCCCAGCCTTGCCAGATGTTGTCTCAGATTCAGATTATGTCGCTCAATGCGCTGAGTGTAACGCTTGCTGATAACGTGCAGCTTTCCCTTCAGGCGTGATTCATACAGCGGCCAGCCATCCGTCATCCATACCACGACCTCAAAGGCCGACAGCAGGCTCAGAAGACGCTCCAGTGTGGCCAGAGTGCGTTCACCGAAAACGTGCGCCACAACTGTCCTCCGTATCCTGTCATACGCGTAAAACAGCCAGCGCTGACGTGATTTAGCACCGACGTAGCCCCACTGTTCGTCCATTTCCGCGCAGACGATGACGTCACTGCCCGGCTGTATGC
>OGJH01000416.1_pt1 | contig 52245 bp, 64 predicted proteins | sample 1572021 | NCBI WGS metagenome assembly OGJH01 (sample SAMEA2582098, study PRJEB24529) | metagenome | biome: Human gut stool | place: China | collected 2011
AGGACGCTATACTGTTCAATTTTTTCCGTTACCTTGGATTTTCTCCGGATTCCGGCGGTATCAATCAGAACGAACTTGCCCTCTTCATTTTCCACAGTTGTATCCGTTGCATCACGGGTTGTTCCAGCAACATTCGACACAATCACACGCTGTTCCCCAGCAATGCGGTTGACCAGAGAAGACTTGCCGACATTCGGTTTCCCAATAATGGCGACCCGAATCGCATCGTCCTGTTCTTCCAGTTCCGATTCTGGTGGCAGAGCATCATAGACCGCATCCAGCATATCACCGCTGCCGTGACCATGTTCCGCAGAAACCGGAAACGGATCGCCCAGCCCCAGATTATAGAACTCATAGAGTTCCATCGGTGGTTCGCCGATTTTATCACATTTATTGACTGCTAAAACAATCGGTTTTCCGCTCTTTTGCAGCATATTTGCAACCGCACTATCATCCGCTGTGACACCACAGCGAACATCTGTCACCAAAATAATGACATCTGCCTGCTCAATGGCAAGCTGTGCCTGTTCTCGCATCTGCTTCAAAATCACATCTTCTGTGGTTGGCTCAATCCCGCCTGTATCCACAATCATAAAGGCACGATCCCGCCATTCACATTTTGCATAAATGCGGTCACGGGTTACGCCCGGCGTATTTTCAACAATGGAAAGCCGCTTTCCAATCAGCTTATTAAACAAGGTCGATTTTCCGACATTCGGTCTGCCGACCACGGCTACAATTGGTAATGCCACTGGCATCCACTCCCTTCCGTTTTTTCGATTGCTTTTGTGCTGATTTCGTATTTCAACCCACGGTCAGTCATTTTGCGGAATCTGACCGTGTTTCACTATATGTCAGTGGGGATACCGATTGCACGCCGTCCACCACTGCCGTTTCGGTTCTTTTTCATAATTCCTCTTCTACCTTCACTTATACGGAGAAGAAGGAGATTTCTTCCTTTATTTGTTGAAAAAAAGGAGAGGCGAAACCATTCCGCCTCTCCCCCTCAACGTAGGTTGCTTATTCAGCGTCCATCTTCAATACAGCAACACCCTTATAATATCCGCAGCTCTTGCAGACCTTATGCGGTGCTTTGTATGCTCCGCAATGATCACAAGTTGTCATTGCCGGTGCATCCAGCTTCCATACAGCAGAACGTCTCTTATCCCGTCTTGCCTTAGAAACCTTTCTCTTCGGTACAGCCATCGTTGGCACCTCCTTTTTCCTTCAGACAGTCGCAGTCTGTGACGTTTCGGTCACATCCGCAAATATCGCACAAACCCTTGCAGTCCTCCCGGCAAAGCAACTTTGTCGGCAGCATCAGCAACAAGTCTGAGATTGCTGTCTCATTCAAATCTATCTTGTCATTTTCAGCGACCAAATAGGCATCATATGCCGGATTGTCACTGTGTAATGACGGTACAACGGTGTGAGAAAATGTATACGAAAAGGAAGGGGTAAACGGCTTGAGGCAACGGTCACAGACCGCATCCAAACGGCAGGACACCTGATAATTCAAGGTCACAATTCCAGCACGATTTACGAATTCGCCTTCTACAGCAATCGGCTCTGCAAATGTATATCCATGTACATCTTCCAACTCCGAAAGCGGGATGGAATACGAGACCGGCAAATGCATTCCGGTTACCTGAAAGATTTCCCGAAGCTGTAATTTCATAGTCTTTTCCTGTCTTTCCTTTCACACACTGCAACAATCATTATATACTACTTCTGCGTCAATTGTCAAGCTTTTTTTTCAAAAACCTGTAAAAAGCTGCTTAGTCCAAGAACTTTGTTACGCTGGACGGCAGTTCTGCATTGTCAGCGGAAACAGTAAATGCAACGGTTACATCTTCGCCAGTCAGCTTGTCCAGCTTGCCCAGCATCAGACCGAATTCATCGAAATCAGCACCAGCAATCCGGAAAATACCGTCTACGAAGATTTCCTTGATGTCGTAGTTGCCAGCCAGCATACCAGCAACGAAGCCATAGAATGCTGCGAAGCTGTCGATTGCGAACTGTTCTGCGTCACACCATCTTACCTTGTAGCTGATGGAACGGCGGAGGGTTTCTCCCTTTTCCACGCAAACGAGGCATCCGTTGGTGTCCTTTACAGCGTTGTTGATCTGGTCGATCAGAATCTTTGTCTTGCCGCTGCCCTTTTTACCTGTAATCAACTTTATCATAAATAAGCTCCTTTCATGTCAGAAGACATTGTTTTTTCGGAAATGGGGTTTAGTTCAGCTTTGCTTCGAGTTCAGCCTTGCGGTCTTCATAACCCGGCTTGCCCAGCAGAGCGAACATATTCTTCTTATAGCTTTCTACACCCGGCTGGTTGAACGGATTCACGCCCAGCAGATAACCGGAAATTGCACAAGCCTTTTCAAAGAAGTAAATCAGATAGCCGAGGCTCTTTTCGGATGTGTCATCCAGTTCCAGAATCATATTCGGAACGCCGCCTTCGGTGTGTGCCAGAATAACGCCTTCGAGTGCCTTACGGTTTACAACAGACATATTCTGATTGGTGAGGAAGTTCAGTCCATCCAGATTTTCTGCATCCGGTTCGAGGAAGAAGTCCTGCTTCGGCTTCTTGATGTCTACAACGGTTTCAAACAGGATTCTAGAACCTTCCTGAATATACTGACCCATGGAGTGCAGGTCGGTGGAGAATACGCCAGCTGCCGGATAAATACCCTTGTTGTCCTTGCCTTCGCTTTCGCCGAACAGTTGCTTATACCATTCGGACATCATCACAAAGTTCGGGTCATAGGAAACCAGCATTTCTACGGACTTGCCCTTCCGATACAGGATGTTCCGCAGTGCAGCGTACTTGTAGCAGTCATTGTTTTCAAAGTCTGCCATGTAGTCCTTCTGAGCCTGAGCAGCACCGTCCATCAGAGCCTGAATGTCGCAGCCTGCAACTGCAATCGGCAGCAGACCAACCGCAGTCAGAACGGAATACCGTCCGCCAACATCATCCGGAACAACGAAGGTTTCATAGCCTTCTGTGTCAGACAGGTTCTTCAAAGTGCCCTTTGCCTTGTCAGTGGTTGCAAAGATTCTATCCTTTGCACCTTCCTTGCCATACTTTTCTTCTACCAGCTTCTTGAACACACGGAATGCCAGAGCCGGTTCTGTGGTTGTACCGGACTTGGAAATGACATTGACAGAAATGTCCTTGCCTTCACAGATTGCCAGTACTTCCTGCAAGTAAGACGGATTGATGTTGTTGCCGACATAATAAATGTCCGGTGTATCTTTCTTCTTGTTGTTGTAGAACGTAGACTGTAAGAATTCAATTGCAGCCCGTGCACCCAGATAAGAACCGCCGATCCCGATGACAATCAGGATATCGGAATTGCTCTGAATCTTCTTTGCAGCAGCCTGAATTCTTGCAAATTCTTCCTTGTCATAGTCGGTCGGCAGTGTCAGCCAACCCAGGAAATCATTGCCCAGACCAGTCTTGTCGTGCAGAACTTTTGCACAAGCGTTGACAGCCGGTGCAATTCCAGTCAGTTCGTCTTCGCCTACGAAAGAAGCGAGATATTTGGTATTCAACTTTAAAGCCATAACTACATTCCCTCCATTTTTATAAAAGGGTACGTTCGTACTCTGCACAGGGCAGGGCACTCCCCCACCAATTTATCATATCCATCATACTATATTTTCGCACGAATTGCAAGAGAAATCCGGATTCTTGTATTTTTTCTACAAAATTGAACATTAAAATTTAAGCATTTTGACCGTAATTTTGGCAAAAGCACGAGAAAATGTCATGGCTTCCACGGGTTCTGTTGTCACCAATGCGGTTTCATATAGCATCGTATCACCATTATAAAAGGCAACGCTTCCGATTTTTCTGCCTTTCTGTACAGGTGCTTCGATGTAAGACGGGAGCTGCAAAACCGCTGTCAAATCCGGTTCGGCTTTCGGAACAACCACACCGTGCACGTCATCTGCCGTGAACCGCACTGCTGTTGAAACGCCACCCTTTACGGTCAGCGGTTTCAAGAACTCATCAGAAAACAATGGCTGCATCACCCGATACTGGGAAAAGCCTGCTTTCAGCAGCTGTTTGACATCCGCAAATCGTTGGTCTTCCGTACCGTTCAGAACAACTGCAATACAAGTCATTCCGTTTCGGGTTGCTCCCTCCGCCAGACACCAGCCGGACTGCTCGGTATGGCTTGCCTTAAAGCCAATATGCCCTTCATACGTACGGGAAAACGTATTCTCATTGACAAGTTCGGTTGCTTCTCCTCGCAGAAAATCACGCCATGTCTGAAAATAGGGCTGCAAGGTTTCATATTCCGCCAATCTCTGGCACAGTTTCGCCAAATCCCGTGCAGTTGTGCACTGTTTTTCATCATCATAGCCCTGCGGATTCGTGAAAATCGTCTGATGCATACCGAGGTCAAATGCACGGGCGTTCATCTCCATCACAAACGCCGGAACGCTGCCGCTCACGCCCTCCGCTAGCACGGCTGCGGCATCGTTGGCATTCCCGATAATCACCGCTTTCAACAAGTCCGAAACCGTCATGGTTTCCCCAGCCGTCAGCCAGACCGTTGCCCCCTCGCAGGTGTTCACCACGTCCGAGGCTGTCAGCACCGTTTCCAGCGTCCATGCACCGGATTCCAGCTGTTCTGCGGCTAGCAAAACCGTCATCAGCTTTGCCATCATGCCCATCGGCAGCGGAACGTCTGCCTGCTCTTCCGCCAGCACTGTTCCGCTCTCCTGTTCCATCAATACATAAGCCTGTGCCTGAATGGGTTCTGCAAGATTTGCCGCCTGCACTGGCAGCCGCACCAACAACAGACACAGCCAGATGCCTGCCAACCATCCGGCAATGATTTTTCGCATCGCACGTTCTCCTCTCCCTGTTCCCGTCAAATAGATTCTTGTGCTATCTTATGCGAAAATCAGAGAAAACAGACATCGGACAGAAAAAGAGCGGCAATTGCTTGCCGCTCTTCTCCCTCTTACTATTCTACTCAATCTTTGAATGACAACTTACTTTACAATAAACTTGTCGATTGCCTTAATCAATGCTTCCGGATCTTCAGTGTGTGCCTGCAGCTTGATCGGCTTTGACAGATCCAAACTGAAAATACCCATGATAGACTTTGCATCAACTGCATACCGACCAGACACCAAATCGATGTCATAATTAAACAGCATTACGGTGTTTACAAAATCCTTTACATCATTGATTGCCTGCAGAGAAATCGTTGTTTCATACATGATGCATAACCTCCTTGCCCCAACTAAAATTTTTATAGGGTTTGCCGTCCAGAACGAATCAACAGCTTGCGATGGAACTGTCGCTTTCCGTTCTGTTAAACATAGTATACTACATTTTTTTTTTTTTGTCAAGACGGTTGCTTTATTTTCGTGATTATAGTATAATAGGTGCGGAATGCGTCTCCTTTTTTTTATTCACACCCACTAAACTATGTGGAATTTCTGTGACAATCCACAAAAATTCAATTCACATTCCAACCGATTTCTACCAGTTTTCAACGTATTTTTCCCCATCTGCACGCATTTCCAAAGGAGGATTTTTTCGCTTGAATTGTTATTTTTTTACCTTTGGCTGTAAAGTCAACAGCTGCGAAACTGCTGGAATGGAGGCAATTTTTCAGGCTGCCGGATACACCATCACCACCCAGCCGGAACAGGCGGATGTGATTGTATTAAACACCTGCACCGTCACTGCCTCCGGCGACAGCCGCATGCATACCGCACTCCGCCGGCTGCGTGCCGGAAATCCAGATGCTGTCATGGTGTTGACTGGCTGTTTTGCACAGGCATTTCCGAAAGAAGCTGCTGCCCTGCCAGAAGCAGACCTTGTCATCGGCACACAAGACCGTGAACGCCTGCCGCAACTGGTACAGCAATTTCTCATGGGAAACCGTGCCCCGATGCAACACATCCCAGCATATACCGGAACAGAGGCATTCGCCTGTCTGCCCCATCACCTGCCAGCTGACCGCACCCGTGCCTTTTTAAAGATTCAAGACGGCTGCAACTGCTTTTGCAGCTACTGCATCATTCCCTATGCAAGAGGTCGCTGCCGCTCCATGCCGCTGGATGTCCTGCAACAGGAAGTTTCTCAGTTTGCAGCGGAGGGCTACACAGAAATTGTGCTCTGCGGCATTAACCTTGCCTTTTACGGGAAAGAATGGGGCGGTTCGCTGCTCGATGCCGTTTCGCTCTGCTGTCAAACATCGGGCATTCAACGGGTGCGGCTGGGTTCATTAGAGCCAGAACGCATGACAGAAGATTTATTGGATGCACTCGCTGCCCTTCCGGCATTCTGTCCGCAGTTTCATCTCTCTTTACAGAGTGGCTGCGACCGCACCTTGAAAGAGATGCACCGCCGTTATACCACGCAGGAATACGCTGCCCTCTGTGCAGCCATCCGCAGCCGCTTCTCAGTCTGTGCCATTACAACCGATATTATGGTTGGCTTCCCGGGCGAAACAGATGCTGACTTTGCGGAGTCACTGGCATTTGCAGAATCCATGCAGTTTGCAAAAATTCATGTATTCCGCTATTCGCCCCGCACCGGAACACCGGCTGCCAAACGTACCGACCAGATTCCGGATTCTGTGAAACATACTCGCATGGTTGCCATGCAGCAGCTGGCGGAAACTGCCCGAACTGCTTTCCTTTCCAGCCGCATTGGGCTGACATTACCCGTACTGTTTGAACGAGAACGGGACGCTGCATTTCACAATGGGCACACGCCGGATTTCACCCCTGTAAAAATTCCTGCAGAAAAAGAGAAAAAAAGTTTGCGTAAATCTATTTTTTATGTTAGAATAGAAGAAAGCGATTCTGCTTGCTGTTTCGGTCACATCGTGCCGAAAGACAATGCAAATTCATCACAAAAGGAGTAATCGTATGTCTGTTTATCGAATTTATGTGGAAAAAAAGCCGGAATTTGCGGTAGAAGCACAGTCTGTGCTGAACGACCTGCAAACCGCTCTTCGGCTGAGTGTTACGGGGGTTCGGATTCTGAACCGCTATGATGCCGACCACCTGACCGAAGAGGCATTTCAAAAAGCCATCCCGACTGTTTTTTCTGAACCAGCGGTCGATGTCACCTATGACACCCTTCCGGAATGTACCGGCAACCAGAGAATGTTTGCTGTCGAATACCTGCCGGGACAGTTTGACCAGCGGGCAGACAGCTGTGAACAGTGTATTCAGATTCTGCTGCAAGGCGAACGCTGTCGGGTTCGCACCGCTCAGATTTATATCATCAGCGGCAATATGACCGATGCAGAATTTCAGCAGATTCAGGCTTATCTGATTAACCCGGTAGAACGCCGGAAGGCTTCCCTCGACAAGCCGGAAACGCTCGATTCCAACTATGAAATTCCGACCGAAGTCAAGACCCTGCACGGGTTCTGTGACCGCACCAAGGAACAGTTGGATGCATTCATTCGGGAATATGGTCTGGCAATGGATTTGGATGACATCCAGTTCTGTCAGGATTATTTCAAGAATACCGAACACCGTGACCCAACCATCACGGAAATCCGGATGATTGACACTTACTGGTCTGACCACTGCCGTCACACCACATTCTCCACCAATATTGAACAGGTTGAAATCGGTGCTCCTTATATTCAGAAAACCTATGACGCTTACCTGAACATCCGCCACGAACTGGGCAGAGATGCCAAGCCGATTACCCTCATGGATATGGCAACACTGGCAGTGAAGAAGCTCAAGGCAGACGGCAAGCTGAACGATTTGGACGAAAGCGAAGAAATCAATGCTTGTTCTGTGAAAATCAAGGTGGACGTTGCAGGCAGAGAAGAAGACTGGATTCTGATGTTCAAGAACGAAACCCACAACCACCCGACGGAAATTGAACCGTTCGGCGGTGCTGCGACCTGCCTCGGCGGTGCAATCCGTGACCCGCTGTCTGGCCGTTCCTATGTTTATCAGGCTATGCGTGTAACCGGTGCAGCAAATCCGCTCGTTCCGGTCGAAGATACCATTGCCGGCAAGCTGCCGCAGCGGAAAATCACCATCGGTGCTGCAAGCGGTTACAGCTCTTATGGTAACCAGATTGGTCTTGCAACCGGACACGTTTCTGAAGTATACCATCCGGGCTATATGGCAAAGAGAATGGAAATCGGTGCGGTACTCGGTGCAGCTCCGGCAAGCAACATTCGCAGAGAAGCTCCGATTCCGGGCGATGTTGTCATCCTGCTGGGCGGTAAGACCGGACGGGACGGCTGCGGCGGTGCAACTGGTTCTTCCAAGTCCCATACCATTGAATCATTGGAATCCTGTGGTGCAGAAGTACAAAAGGGGAACGCTCCGGAAGAACGGAAATTGCAGCGGTTGTTCCGTGACCCGTATGTCACCCAGATGATTAAACGCTGCAACGACTTCGGTGCAGGCGGTGTTTCCGTTGCCATCGGCGAACTGACCGACGGTCTGGAAATCGACCTGAATGCAGTTCCAAAGAAATATGACGGTCTGGATGGCACAGAAATTGCCATCAGTGAATCTCAGGAACGAATGGCAGTGGTTGTTGCCAAGGAAGACGCCGAAAAGTTCTTGCAGGCTGCTGGCAAGGAAAACCTCGAAGCAACCATCGTTGCAGAAGTAAAGGCTGAACCAAGACTGAAAATGCACTGGAACGGCAAGAACATTGTCAACCTGAGTCGGGAATTCCTGAACTCAAACGGTGCTGCAAAATATACCGATGTTGTCATCCCTGCTCCAAAGACAGATGCTCCGGCAGCCATGCCAGACTGTGCAGAAAGCTGGAAGGAACTGCTCTCCAATCTGAATGTTTGCTCGCAAAAGGGTCTGGTGGAAATGTTCGACTCCACCATCGGTGCAGGAACGGTTCTGATGCCGTTCGGCGGTGCTTATCAGCTGACCCCATCTCAGGCAATGGCAGCAAAGATTCCGGTGCTCCGTGGCGAAACAAATACCTGCTCGCTCATGAGCTGGGGTTATAATCCACTGATCAGCGAACGCAGCCCGTACCACGGTGCAATGTGTGCCGTTGTAGAATCCGTTGCAAAAATCGTTGCAGCAGGCGGTAGCTGGCATCACTGCTGGCTGACTTTCCAGGAATACTTTGAACGGACACAGAACAATCCGGAACGCTGGGGCAAGCCAATGGCAGCCCTGCTCGGTGCATTCCAAGCACAGCTGGAACTCTCCTGCGGTGCAATCGGCGGTAAGGACTCCATGTCTGGTACATTTGAACAGATTGACGTTCCGCCGACGCTCGTTTCCTTCGCTGTTTCCACAGCAAAGGCTGACCATGTTGTTTCCACAGAATTTAAGAACACTGACAGCAAGGTTATTCTCGTAAAGCCAACTTATCTGGAAAATGGTCTGCCGGACTTCGACAGCATTCGTGCTTGCTTCGACCAGGTAGAAGCCATCATTCGGGACAACCGTGCAGCTGCTATCTGGGCAGTGGATTTCGGCGGTGTTGCAGAAGGCATTGCAAAGATGTGCTTTGGTAACTTCATCGGTTTCCGCTTCACCAAGCAGCTGACACCGGAAGAACTGTTCCAGCCGTGCTGCGGTGCATTTGTCATTGAATTGAATGGCGATGCAAAGGCAGATGAAACCGTGATTGGTACAACCACCAATGAACAGACCATTGTTTGCCCGAACTACACCATGCAGCTGCCGCAGCTCCTGCAAATCTGGGAAAAGAAGCTTGAACCTGTTTTCCCGTGCAGAATCAAGACCACTACAGAAAAGCCGCCGGTTTACAGCTATAACAATCCGGTTCACCAGTTCTCGACCATTAAGACGGCTCGTCCGAACGTCCTGATTCCGGTATTCCCGGGCACAAACTGCGAATATGACACCGCTAGAATCTTTGAACGGGCTGGTGCAAGAGCAGAAGTCTTTGTCATCCGCAACCTGTCTGCTGCTGCAATTACAGAATCTGTAGAAGCCTTTACCGACCGCATTAAGAATGCCCAGATTATCATGATTCCGGGCGGATTCAGCGGCGGTGACGAACCGGAAGGCAGCGGTAAGTTCATTACGGCATTCTTCCGCAACCCGAAGATTATGGATGCTGTTCACAACCTGCTCCAGAATCGGGACGGCTTGATGCTGGGTATCTGCAACGGCTTCCAGGCACTCATTAAGCTGGGTCTTGTTCCGTTCGGTAAGATTGTCGAAATGGAACAGGATGCTCCGACTTTGACCTTCAACACGATTGCTCGTCACCAGTCCATGCTGGTAACAACCAGAGTGGCTTCTACTAAGTCCCCGTGGCTGTATGGCTGCGAAGTCGGCGACCTGCACACCGTTGCAATTTCTCACGGCGAAGGTCGGTTCGTTGCTCCGCCGGCACTCATTGAACAGCTGGCAGAAAACGGACAGATTGCAACCCAATATGTTGATTTGGACGGCAATCCGACCATGGATATTCACTACAACCCGAATACTTCCATGATGGCAATCGAAGGCATTACTTCTCCGGACGGCAGAGTCTTCGGTAAGATGGGACACAGCGAACGAATCGGTACAAACCTCTATCGCAATGTTCCGGGCGAAAAGGATCAGAAAATCTTCCAGAGCGGTGTTGCTTATTTCCGGTAATTTCCGGCAGCACCCCCCTGAAACAAGTAGATATACAAAAGCGGCAGCATTCCTTGCGAGTGCTGCCGTTTCTTGTTGCCTAAAACAAAACAGCGGACAACATTTCTGCTGCCCGCCGTTCTCTCTTAAAAGATAGAGGTCTTATTCTTTATTCTTCTGTATACGGCAAATCTGTAATGCCACCGATTAAGAACCTCATCAGCACGCCCAAATCGGCTTCTTCGCCAGTAACACCGTTTCCGTTGCAGTCGGTTGCTGCCAACTGTGCATCACTCATCTGCACCAGACCTGCCAGATACTTTCCGAAGTAAATTGCATCTACAAGGTCTACTGTGCCATCCAGATTGACATCGCCGCAAGTGTCAGACTCGCCGATGTAGTAATAGCCTTGATTGAAGATACCATACCGTTCTTCTTCTTCGTCTGTCAAATGTTCATATTCCTTATACAGTGCTTTCGCAGCCAAATAATGCTGGTCAAACAAGCTGCCCCGATAAAGATAAACATTATGGTAAATCTCAAGACCATAAAAAGTTTTCAGATAGTAATTTGTCCAAGTGGTCAAATCTGTTCCAAGCGGCGGAACAAAATCCTTGTCAATCACAATGGCTTTTGCTACACTCACTAAATCCTTAATCTCACTCAAAGCACTGCCCTGATTGCCAGGAACATCTGTGCCAGAGAGGTACAGAACCCGCTTTTCGCCATCAAACTTCCAATGCAAGCCCTTTTCTGAGCTTCCCTCTGTCATACCATCTTCGGAAACAATCACGTCTTTTGCAAGACCAGTGGACTCATAAATCCAATGATTGTCCGGATGTAGATCCATCGCATTCATCAACTGAAAATAGAATACGGACTGCTGTTTTACTTGGAATGTAAGATAATCATTTGGATTAATTGCATAATCAAAAAGATTCGTGTTTTTTAAACTCTCTGGAATTGTAACGGTGCAACGTTCGCTTTCACTGGATGGAATATCATGTCCAAACAAATACCAACGATCTGCCACAATACGTGTAATTCCTTCTTCAATTATGATATGCTTTGGATGATAGTTCGGTACAGCTCCGTATCCATACAACCAAGAAGGAAGCGTATATTTTTCCGTTCCCACATCATAAAGTCCTTGCATTTCGCCTGTTCCAGAAAATGTCATTGTAGCGGTTGCAACATCATATGTCCAAGTAACGTTGTCGCCACCCTCTACACCACAGTTGCCGCTATATGTTGACAGATTCGGATTGGTTCTAACAACGCACTGATATTCAAACGGATTTGTTTCTTCTTCTGTTGTCGGATACTGCTTTTCGTAAGCTTCCTTTACTTCCTCATATGCAGTTTGAAACGGCGATTGATAGTAACAACAAAAGCCCTGCGAACTGTTAAAATACTGCAATGCCGGATTATCAACCAATACTTTCTTTAAGTATGTGTAAGTCGCCGGCATTACGGTTTCATTCGGGTCTTCCGGCACGGTAAAGTTTTCATCAAAGACAACTTTATCTGCTGCCTTCATCAACGGCATCAGATGCTGCATCAGATAACTATTCTGGTAATCATCTGTTCCGCTCAAGGTCAACTGCCTAGTTTCATAATCGAACTTCCAAGTCAAACCAGTGTCAGAAGTCCCTTCTGTTGGTACAACTGGATTTTCTGCTACGCCGCTAGAATAAATCAACCAATTTCGATCGGTGTAATAATATCTATCTGCAATCGCATGAACATCACAGTAAGCCGCAGAACCATCCTTTACATAAAGGATGACACCTCTTGACAAAGAAAGTGCTGTTCCATAATGGAAATCTGTCAGACTTTCCGGCAAGATGATGGTGCAAGGTCTTCCGCCTTTTCTCAAATCAAACAAGCCATTTTCTTCTGCAAAATCCGGCAAGCTTGTAATGCCTTCTTCCAAAACAACTTTCTTTACATTATAGTCATCTGAAGCCGACAGCCACGGCAATGCTTCACCGCTTGCCTGATAATCCTTAATTGCACCTGTTCCGGAGAACGTAAGGGTCTTTTCTGTTGGATTATATGTCCATGTGACGGAAGAGCCTTCTGCACTGCAATCACCAGAATAAACAGCCTGTGCTTCTTCCGTTGCAGTTGTAGCAGTTGTTTCTTCTGCAAAAGCAGAAACCGGAGCAACCTGTGCAAATGCCAATGTCAAGGCCAAGATTCCAGCCATACATTTCATCGCCTTTTTCATAACACATACCTCCTTAATATGTCCCATTTCCATGAAAAATTACTTTTTATTATAAGCAATAGCATTAGCAATTCATCTTTAAAAATGCATTTCCTCTTATAGCTTTATTATACTGGAACTTTCGTGAAATGTCAAGCAATTTTTACGTAAAAAATATACAAATTTCGGAACTCCTTTTTATACAGATTTTATATTTTTCACTGCTTTTTTGTCGAATTATAAAAACAACAGCGGACAACAAATTTTGTCATCCGCTGTCTTTCTTTATGATGCAAAATCTTCTAATAACCGCCGCAACTCCTGTTCCGTCTGAACATGAATTCCAGCTTCGATTGCTCCCTGGTCTTCCTCCGGCAGCAGCTGCACCGGCATTTGCAACACCTGATACGGCTTTTGCTGTTCGCCCCGAAAGACTGCCAGATACCCTTCATACTCTCCCAGCACATAATCCACCTGCGGCAAGGTTGAAGATTCCTCTGTCTTTGCCGCTGCCCGTTTATTCTGAATCGACTGCGACAACGCACACAGCACAATCACGGCTGCGATTAAAATGCTCATCAACACCACAGAAACTGCACGATATTTTGTCATACGTCTTTCCTCCTGTTCGGTTTTCCGTCTGATTTTTCGGATAAGTAACAGAAACAGGATTCCCAAAAAAGAAAAATTTATACAGGTTGTATATTTTTCTCGCTTTTTTCAGAAACCACTTAACATCCGACCAGCTTTGTGGTATAATAAAAGAAATATTGCCCGTTTTTCGACCACTGAGCGGCTGAAAATCCTAAAAAATTCTATTTTGGTCACCGCTCCCAAAAAGTCTGATTTTTTTCATCATCAACAGAAAGGATGCACAGCAATGAATCAGGAATCATCCCGCAACCCGAAACACCGTCCGGCTGCGGAAAAAGCCGGAAAACCCCGTGCCGGAGGAACTCCGCCAAAACGGTCATCCGGCAGTCGTGCAACGGCTGCTTCGCACGGAAAATCCCCTGCAAAAAAGCCAACTGCTGCCAGACCAACTGGTACGCAGAACCGAAAACCTGCTGCCAAAAAACCGACAGCAAATACAACCGCAAAACGCCCCGTTTCCAAGCCACCTACAAAGCCAGCAGCCAGAACGACGACTGCAAACCTGCCGGTAAAGAAACCCGTTCCGCCAACCCCTCCACCGCCAGACCCCAGAGAACGGGTCATCTATGAGAGTGAGGCAGATGCAGCCCTCTGCAATAAGCCCCCGACGGGAACACCGGAATATCCGTATTATAACGATGCCCTTCAGGCAGAAAAACCAAAACGGTTTCCAACGCTCCGAAAAGCGTTCTCCATTCTCTGCACCACACTGGTTTCCCTGTTCCTGATTTGTATCATCACCGGAACGATTGTGGCAACGGGCATGACCGTCTATGTTATGAGTTTCCGAGATGAAGTTTCCGATGTTACCATCGAGGAACTGGAAATGAAAAATAATACCTATGTCTATGCAAACGATTCCAACGGAGAGTTGGTGTGCCTTTATAAGGTCAACAACCATACCGAACGAATCCCCGTTACCATCGACCAGATTCCGCAGCACGTCAAGGATGCGTTTGTATCTGCCGAAGATGAACGCTTCTACACGCACGATGGTGTCGATTATCGAAGAACCTTCTACGCTTTCGTGAATATGTTCATTCACATCTATAATACCGATGTCGGCGGTTCAACCATCACCCAGCAGCTCGTTAAAAATATTACGGGCGATGATGTCCAATCTCCAGCCCGAAAAATTCGTGAAATTTTCCGTGCAATGGAACTGGAACAGAATTACAGCAAAGATGAAATTCTGGAAAACTACCTGAACTATATCGGTTTTGGCGGGCCTATCAACGGCGTTCAGCTTGCTTCACAGAAATATTTCGGAAAAGATGTCAGCGAACTGGATATTGCAGAAGCAGCTTCCCTCGCTGCCATTCCAAAAAGCCCGAACACCTTGAACCCGTTTGCTGGTTACGAAGATGAAGCCACAGGCGAATTTATCAACACGGGAAAAGAAGATAACAAAGCCCGTCAGAAATATGTTCTGCTTCAGATGTATGACAACGGTTCGATTACCTATGATGAATATCAGGCAGCCTTGAATGAAGAACTGATTTTCACAGACTCTGATGAATATCAGGAAACCCATCCGGAAGAAGACAACGAATATTTGAGTGCAGAGGCAACCTCTTGGGTTGTAGATACCGCAATCTATGAATTTGCTGACTACCTCGAAAAGACGTACAACCTCACCTCCAACGAAGCCATTGCCCGCATCAATGCCGGCGGCTATCAGATTGCAACAACCGTGGACTTGGATATGCAATCCTATGTTGAAGACAAGTACAAGGATCTGGATAACCTCGTTGGAAACAAAGAGGATGTTGCCCTTTACCTCGACCAGAACGGGGACGGCGACTATTCTACAGACGAAATTCTCTACCCGGAATCTGCATTTGTTGCCATGGACTACGAGGGCAATATTAAGGCAATTGTCGGCAGCATCGGCGAGAAAACAGAATCCCTCTGCTGGAACTATGCCACCATGGAACCTCGTCAGCCGGGTTCTACTATCAAGCCGCTGACCACCTACGGCTTAGCACTCGAAAATGACAAGATTCATTGGGGTTCTACGTTCACAGATGAACCGCTGAAACAGGTAGACGGCGAAGATTGGCCAGCAAACTACAGCAACTCGTATTCGCATAGTTCTGTATTTGCATACGATGCCCTTGCAAAGTCTTTGAATACTGTTCCGGCAAAAATCTGCGATGACCTCGGCACGCAGGCGGTCTTTGATTTTGCAACCGAAAAAATGGGCTTGAAACTGGACAACATCTCTACTGACAACGAGAGCGATAACGACCTTGCACCGCTTTCACTGGGTGCGTTAACCTACGGTGTTACCTTGGAAAATCTGGTTTCCAGCTATATTCCATACGGAAACGGCGGAACACATTTTGAACCGCACATCATTAAATGGGTGAAACAGGGTGAAGATACTCTCATCTATGAAAATGATGGCAGCCCGAGAAAGGCAGTGAGCAGCGAAACCGCTTATGTCATGAATAAGTTGCTGCAAAATGTTGTTGAAAACGGCACGGGCGACAAGGCAAAGTTACAGAATAAACACGTTGCCGGAAAAACCGGTACAACTGAAAACTGGTATGACTTGACCTTTGTCGGCATGACGGAAGATTTCGTTAGCGGTGTTTGGATTGGATACACCGAACGGCAATCGTTGCCGGAATCCCTTGAATCCGACCAAATCTGGTATAACATCATTGGTGAATACGCTGATAAACTGGATACGGGTGCAAGCTATCCGAGCAATGATGACGTGGTAGAAGGTTATGTGTGTGCAAAGACTGGTAAAATTGCAGGGCCGAACTGCAAGAAACTGGGTGTTGGCTACTGGAAATCCACAAACGCTCCCGTTTGTGACGGCAACCACTACACTGCTCCAGCAGTTACAACACCATCCAACAACAACCACACCACCAACAGCAGCAGTGACGAAAGTTCTGAAAGCTCCAGCAACACCGACCATAGCAGTCAGGGCAATGGCGGACATGAAAATTCCAACAGCTCCGGCGGCGATACCAGTCAGAGCAGCGGCGGCGATTCCGGCGGCGGCGATTCTGGCGGAGAATCCTCCGGCGGTGAATCCGGTGGAGAATCTGGCGGAGAACCTTCTGAATAAAATCAGCTTGGCATAACCCAAAAAAGAAGCACAGCAATCCAAATGATGTGCTTCTTTTTTCAAAAATCATCTTCTTAAAACAGAAAGGAATACCACCATGCAACATACATTTTTGATGTGCTGCCCGTGTCATTTTGGTCTGGAACATACCCTCCATTTTGAACTGAAAAAATTAGGGGCAGAACAGATTCAAGTACAGGACGGCAGAATCTTATTCCGGGGCGATTATCACCTTCTGGCAATGGCAAACCTTTGTCTTTCCACTGCGGAACGGGTACTCGTACAACTCGGCAGTTTTCCAGCTTATAACTTCGAGGAGCTCTTTCAAGGCATGAAAAAGCTGCCGCTCGAAGAGTGGATTGGAAAAGATGATGCGTTCCCAGTTAAGGGACATGCATTGGATTCCAAACTGCACAGCGTTCCGGACTGCCAGTCCATCTTGAAAAAGGCAGCTGTAGAACGCCTGCGGCAGAAATACCAGACCAGCTGGTTTTCGGAAAGCGGTGCGGTGCATCAGATTCAGTTTTCCATCCGCAAGAATCTCGTAACCATTTATTTAGACAGCTCCGGTGTTGGACTGCATAAGCGAGGTTATCGGAAAAATGCCAACGCTGCCCCCATCAAGGAAACCCTTGCCGCTGGCATTGTTGACCTGGCACGGGTCAAGCAAAATAGTGTTGTCTGTGACCCGTTCTGTGGCAGCGGTACACTGCTGATTGAGGCAGCGTTCAAAGCCATGCACATTGCTCCGGGCTTGCACCGCCACTTTGCAGCGGAACGCTGGGACTGCATTCCCGCTTCCGTCTGGGCAAATGCTCGTGCAGAGGCAATTGCTGCCATTCGGCGAGATACCACCTTTGAAGCATACGGTTTCGACTGCGATCCGGAAGCCATTCGGCTTTCTGAAGAAAATATTCGCAAAGCTGGCGTAAAAACACGGATTCATGTGATGCAGCAGGATATTGCAGATTTTACCGCCGTTCCGGAACAGATTATTATTTGCAATCCGCCATACGGTGAACGGCTTTTAGATGTACAGGCTGCGGAATCGCTCTATCAGATTATGGGCAGTGTCTTTCCGGCAAACAAGCAGTATCCCTGCTATGTGATTTCTCCAGATGCGAACTTTGAATCCTTCTTCGGCAAACCAGCAACCAAACGAAGAAAGCTTTACAATGGCATGATTCCGTGTCAGCTGTTCTCTTACTACGGCGAATAAACTTTTACAAGACAAAATAAAAAAGGAACTGCCCGATGCACCCTCTCGTGCACGGGCAGTTCTGTTTTTACAGCATATTATTTTCTGGAACATTTCTGCTGTTTTCCACAGCCTTTGTCAAATGCCGGATTGCAGCAATAAAAGTTCTTAGAATTTAACTCATCCTGTACCATTCGCATTGCCTCTCCGAACCGCTGGAAATGCACGATTTCCCGCTGCCGGAGAAATTTAATCGGCTCTCGAACATCTGGGTCATCACACAGACGTAAAATATTTTCATAGGTGCTGCGTGCTTTTTGTTCCGCTGCAAGGTCTTCCGTCAGGTCTGTAATCGGGTCGCCCTTTGACTGAAAATAAGCAGCCGTAAACGGCATACCAGATGCCCCCTGCGGATAAATGCCAGCAGTATGGTCTACAAAATATTCTGCATAGCCATCCTGCAAAATTTGTTCCGGTGTCATGTCACGGGTCAGCTGGTATAAAATCGCCGATACCATTTCCACATGTGCCAGTTCTTCTGTTGCAATGTCAGTCAGAATCCCCTTGACCTGATTGTTTTTCATACCATATCGCTGGTGCATATACCGCAGCGAAGCAGCAAGTTCTCCGTCTGGCCCGCCCAGCTGGGAAATAATAAACTTTGCAAGCCGAGGATTTGGCGTTTTAATGTTTACCGGATATTGCAGTTTGTTATCGTGTCGGTGCTGTACATTTAAAATTACAAAAAAGTGATGTCTAATCGCAAATCAGACTGCATTCTGTTCCTGCACATTCGCTCTGTCTTATAATATACAATTTTCCCAATTACTTGCTTTAACAGTTCATTTCTTCTTTTCGGCTGGGCATCCGAAAATTCGTCAAGCAGCTGCCGCAAAAAAGCTACGGACGCATTCGCATCTAAATGGTTTTCTATCTGTTCTTGCTCTGCACGCAGATGCTCCAATTCTATTTTCAACTCTTTTTCCTGTTTTTCAACGATATTCAACCGTTCTACAAAAACTTCTGTTGTGTAGACGTCAGTTTCAAGCAAAGTGTACAATTTGTCTTTTTGCTTCTTTAACTTTTGCAAAGCTGCTTGCATCTCTTCCACTGCCTTGTTCTGCTGCTCTTCATGCTGCGTCTGTTGTGACTGCGTATGGCTGTTAGATGCGGATAGTTCCAAATCGTTCAATCTGGCTCTTACTGCGGCAAGTACAGCTTCATCCACAATTTCAATTGGCGAACAACAAACTTTTCCACGGCATTCATTCCGCAGGCAAAGCATATATCCGTCTCGTATTTTTGCCGGTCTTCTTCGCATTTGATGCCCACAATTTCCACAAAACATCACATCGTGGTAATAATTTTTCAGCTCTGTTCCAACCTGTGTTTGTGGGACAGCCTTTTTCTTCATTCGTTTCTGCACTTCGCAAAAACTTTCGTATGATATAATCCCCTCATGATGACCTTCCGCAAGAATATCACCGTCTTTTTTCGTATGCCAGAGGATTTTTCCAGCGTAAATCGGATTTTTCAGTATTTTCCGAACACTTACACATTCCCAGCGGTCTGCCTTTTGTGGCGGTATTTGCAACAGATTCAGTTTCGTTGCAATCGCCTTTGCACCTTTTCCATGATGCAAATAATCATCAAAAATCATCCGAATCACATTTGCTTCTTCTTCTACAATTTCCAAGGTTCGCACTTTCGGAGCAGGATGTATTTTTCGATAGCCGTATGGTGGATTTGTCCCGATATAGTTTCCCTCTTTAATCGATGCAATTCTTCCAGCTTGCATTCTTCGTTTGATGGTCTTGTACTCTCTCCGGGACATAAAAAGCGAAAACTCAAAGTACTCTTCATCAAATTCGTTGTTTGGGTCGTAAGTTTTTACAGGCGTTATAATTTTCGTTTCAGAATCTTTAAACGCTTGTGCTACAATTCCTTGGTCAATCGTGTTCCCACGTGCCAGACGTTCCACTTCCATGACAAGCACGCCTTCATACCGATTCTGCTCTAAGTCTTGCAGTAGTTGTTGCATCTGCGGACGGGCTGCGATGCTGTCCCCGCTTACGATTTCTCTGTAGACTTTAACAATCGGCAAATGCTGCCGCTTTGCGAGTTCTTGCAATGCATGCTCGTGCCTTGCAAGGGTCTCCCCTTCCCCTCTGGCTTCTGCTTCTGCATCCGCTCTGGATTTTCGCAAATACATACAATATTGTTTCAAAAAAATCACCTCTTAATTGTACCGCCCCACAATTCCTTGCAGGGCGGCTTTTTTAATCATCAATGTTATAGCTGTAGCTATAACTATCATACAAGCTTGACAGTTCCTCTTCTGCCTTTTTTGCTTTATGGTTGGAGATTACAGACACGACAATCACGTACAGCACAAACGACACAATGGACGTTATAATCAGGTTTTTCCCGCCAGTTTTGTCGTTTTTGCCAACCTGAATACATCCAAGGACAAGTCCTACAATCGGAATCAAAAATGCGATGACGTACATCCATATTTCTACACCGCCGGCGTTATGTACCTGTGACATTGTAATCGGGTCATATACAATCGTAGGCATTCCGCATTTTGGACATTCTTTTGTTTTCGGTGCATAGATTTCTTTGCAATACTCACAATACCGCTTTTCCCCAGAAATCTGCGACAAGTCCGTGCCACACTTATAGCACTTGTCATTTGCTTCACCATTCATTTCGCCACAATTTGGGCAAGTTTTCATTTCAATACACTCCTTTTTCGTTGGGCAAAATTGTTTTACCCTCTTTTATTTTATTATAGCAAGTATCGGGTTCAAAAGCAAGTTATAACCGATTTTGTAACCTATTTGTAACCGTATTTAGAGAAATAAACAAAATCAATTTGTCGAATTTGCATAATATCAATAAAAATAGTTACAAAAAATCCCACTGAAGCAGGCACATTAACCGCTTCGGTGGGATTTTTTCATTTTTGTAGGGTTTCTACGTCTTCTTCGTTGATTTCGCCATAGTCATGCCAGCATTCCGCAGCGACCAACATCAACATATCAATGATAGCATCCTTTTTACCTTTTATCTTCTGCCCGTCTTCCATCCAGATGACATTGTGTTTGCGGTCAAATTCTACGGCGTTTTTGGCGTTTACCAGATAATTCCTGTTCAGCCGTGCGAATTGCCAAAACTGCGGCTCAGCTTTTAAGGCAGTCAGACTGGTATTATATACGCTGTAAATCGTCCCGTCACGCATATGCAAATAAATCTGTCGGTGATGGGATACAAGATACAGGATATCGACCACAGCAACGTCCACCGCTCCTGAAACCGTCTGGAATCGGTAATGCTGCCGTTTCGCTGCACACTTTTTAATCAGGATTGCAGCCTGCTCCTGCATCTCTCTGCTTTCATACATCTTGTACAAGTATGCGTCTATTTGTGCACCAACCGCAATATTACCGTATGTGTTGTAAAACGACAAAAAAGCGATGGTTGCCATAGGATTGATGGCACGCACTGCGTGTACCAGCTTGTCCCCTCTTGTGTCCGGCAATTCGATGTCAATCACGTAGATGTCATAGTCCTGCTTTGTCACGCACGCCAGAAAGCCTTCTGCGGTGTCTTTGACGGTTATCGCACAAGTTATGCCGTAGCGGTCACAAATCGCTCTGAACGCCGCCTGTGCCCTCTCAGTTGCTACTGGCAAATCGTCCACAAAAATGATGTTTAACATGGTTTATCGCCCTTTGATTAGGGTACGACAAACCGTGAAAAATAAACACGATTATTTTATGTACGTTTTGCCATTTCACAGGCAAAAAGATGCGTTCGTCAGATAAAAGGGCGATTTGGTCAGATAACCTTTGATTTTGGCGTGGGGGTGTGATATGGTGGTTGTAGTGGGGTGGTTAGTTTTGTTTCTCTTTGGGGTCAATATGCATGGTATAGGTCTTTTCATACTCTGTTCCGCTTTTAATTGATTCAGCGACATCACCAATCATTTTTGCAAGGTCTTCTCTACTTTTTGAGTCCATTGCTAAATAAGCGGATATGATTGCTCTTTCGTAAGGATTAAGATTCATGCGGTCAGACATATCTTTAATTGGGTCATTCGGTTCTGCTATTGCATCTTTTCCAAATAAATAATCAATTGATACATGATAAAAGTCAGCAAGTTTTGATATTGTTTCATATCCAGCTTCACGCCGACCATTTTCATAATTTTGATATGCTGCAACTGTAAGTCCTATGTATTCTGCGACTTCTGCTTGACTTACTCCTTTTTGTTTTCTTAGAGCAAGCAATCTTGCACCAAAATCTTTCTTATCCATTCTTATCACCTCCTTCTTCTTTATGATACTACAAAATGACGTTGTAGTCAATACGTTGTCCTGCTTTTTGTTTAAATGCAACAAATTGACATCTGTTATTTTGTGCATAGCTACAAAATGACATTATTCCTATTGACAACGGCAACAAAACGACGTATAATAAAGCCATGGAAACAACAAAATGGCTTGCTTCCAATCAGTCGAGGACAGGCAGCGGAAAACCGAAAGCCACGAGCCAGCGGAAAACCGAAACGCTCGACTGAAATTAAAAGAAGAGAGGGAACGAAAATGACTGTTAATGATTATATCAGCAGAATGCTGGAAAACAACGAAGAAAATCCACAGATTATCGTTATTTACGATGATAACCACAATATTTACTATTTCGGTAAAGCGGCATATGCTCCACTTAATTGCTGGTTTGCTTTTAAGAATGCTCATATGGTTGGGAACGAACTCAGAATCAATGACATCAGAGAGGAAGAAAACAGCAGCACAGAGGGAAAGGAAACGAAAATAGGAAAATCTGTATACGATGTGGATGTCCACACCGTCAACGGATGGGACACATATCAAGTCAATGCTAACTTCTCATGCGTTGCAGGGTACAAGGCAATTTTACGAGTTAACAACGAAACAGATTCTGAAAATGCAAAAACAATTGACTGCATCAGGATTTATAAGCACGGTACAGATGTCTTGCTCAAAGAATATGTAATAGGCTAACCATTGCTGACCTACCGGCAACACGGGGACGATGTGGCAGCATCGTAGCCATTGGCAATACCTCATTCTTTGCCTTTATACGAACAACGCCCGTCGGGAGCGTATCCCGACCCACTGCCCGTAAGGGTAATAAATTATGAAAGGATGTTGCTTTATGGCAAATGTTGACCTTGAAACATTGGCAGCGTTAAACAAAATCATGAAGAATACAAATTTGCACGTTGATGTGCAAGAATTTTTAACGCTGTTGCAAGCATTGGGTGCGTTACCTAAAAAAGCACAGGAACAAATTACATGGGCTTCGGTCGGAATGTCCGTAGCAGCTATGGCAAGTCAGGAAGGAGCGTTTACAAATGAATGAGAATGGAATTCAGGTATTCATGAATGAGGTTTTCGGAGAAATCCGGATTCTGGAACAGAATGACGGCAAGGTGTTATTTTGTGGAAAGGATGTTGCTGATTCATTGGGATATGCAATTCCGAGCAAGGCAATTAACGCCCATTGCAAAGGGGTTTCCAAATTGGAAGTCCCTACAAACGGTGGCATTCAGAATATGCTATTCATCACCGAGGGCGATTTATACCGCCTGATTACCCACAGCCGCCGACCGGATGCAGAGAAGTTCGAGCGTTGGGTGTTTGACGATGTCCTTCCATCCATCCGGAAGCATGGCAGCTATTCCGTGCAGTCACAGTTTGCGGATCTGTCCCCACAGCTGCAAGTTCTGATTCAGATGGAGACCCGGCAGAAACAGATAGAAGCCCGTCAGGTAGAGCAGGCAACCGCACTTGCAGGGCTGGAACAGAAGTTGCAGAATACCTGTGAGGTCATCGCTCTGGACAAGACCGCATGGCGGAAAGACAGCGAACACCTGATTAACAAGATTGCACGGGCAACCGGAGAGGGTTACGGCGGTATTCGACTGGTTTACGAGGAAATCTATCGGTCAATCGAATCCAGAGCAGGCGTTTCCCTGAACACCCGGCTTACAAATAAGCGGAATCGGATGGCAGGAGAGGGCGTTTGCAAGTCAAAACGGGACAAGCTGACACGGATTGACATCATCGCAGAGGACAAAAAGCTGATTGAAATCTATGTGGCAATCGTCAAGGAACTGGCTGTGAAATACGGCGTTTGTGCGTGACAACTGTACAAGTTTTCACCGCATAAACTAAAAGCGAGGTGATTTTATGAAAATTCCAGAACATGTGGTTTTAGAAGATGTCCAGTGCAAAGGATACCGAAAAAAGGTTATTAAGCTGGAAAACGGAACGGTCGTGGATATGCGTATCCCCGACCACACACCAGAAGAAGAACGGGAACTTTCCGCAAAAATTACACGAGCACTATTTGAAATGGCATTCCCGAACGAAGATTGGAGCGGAAAGGATTTGCGAATTATTCAATGAAGTCAAAAATTGAAATCCGGAACGGGTACAAATACGCCATCTGCGAGCAATGCGGGCTGGATTGGAACGTGTCCTGGCAGTTTACCGGGTGGTATGTGTGTCCGGTCTGCCGAAATAAAAACAGAAAGGAAAATCAGAAAGATGGGAAAAATCGTTATCAAAACGACACGAAAGAGCAATGTATCTAAGGTCAAAGTGAGAGGCTTTAAAAGACTTGACGCCGCTAAAATGGCACTTTATGCGTTTATCGGTATCACGGGTGGGCTTACTCAGGAAGATAGAGAGCATATCTTGCAGGTAGCCGACATTCTTATCCAAGATGCTACAGATGAAATCAATGTGGAGATGGGAAAAACGCATCCGAGCCAGTCACAGGAGCAAAAAGATGAAGACAACAGCAATTGAACCCGGCAAAGACAGCTGGCGTATCGAGGAACTGGAGAGCATGGATCCTTTACAAGCTGCCAAAATCTCGCTTGCAATGTTTGCAGGCACGACAATGGCTCTTGCTAAGCAAGGAAGACGTGTGGAATGTGCGATTGCGATGGATGCAGCACGCCAGATTCTGGACAAATTAAGCAAGGATGTGAGCAAATGACCCCAGAAGAACAGCGTCTGAAGAAGAATCAAGAATCACTGGAAAGCTACAACTGGTATAAAGCCCACCATGTTTGCGTGCGATGTCGTAACGCTTCCGCAACGGACGGGTTTGTTACTTGTCCGAAATGCCGGGAAGCAATCAACGCAGGGCATCGCTTCTGGTACGCTGCATTAACGCCCGAACGGAAGAAAAAAGGACAGGCGAAAACAAAAGCCATTCGGGCTAAGTGGCGTGAACAAGGACGCTGCACCCGATGTGGCAGAGAGCGAGAAGACCCGAACCTTTTAACGTGCGAACGGTGCAGGAGAGGAGATAGAGAGCGAAAATGCAAACGATGATTTTAGGCGGCATTGCTGCCGCTATCTGCTGGGTTGCCTGGCGGCGACACAATCACCTATTGGACAAGCAAGCAGCGGATTCCGGCAGAGAGCTAAAGCCTGTTCCGGCTGGGTTCGACTACCAAGCAGCACGAGAACAGACTGACCGCATGGAGAGCAATCTCCAGCAGTACGAGCAGTGCAATCAGCTAATCAATGACAGCGTTGTGGCAATCCAGACGGGCGAGGGTATGCCCATCGAGATTACCCATTTTGAAAACGGCGGAAAACGAGTACATACCACGCTGACCGACATCCCACCGGAGATTATCAACGACTTTGCACATCGGCTGATGGATGTTTGTGCAGAACGGTGCAGCACTCCCCCACCTGCCGATGATTGACGAAAAAACCGTCTTTTTGGGTAGAAAAGCAGGAGAAAAGCAGGAAGAAAAACGCAGTAGGGGAGCGGATGCAAATGCAAGTTATCAAGTATTGCCTGCGATGCAACGAGCCAATCAGCGACATCTACCACAACAGCTATCACAGTCACATTGCATTGAAATACTGTGAAGCATGCAGAAAAGTGGTGAAAAAAGAACAGGATGCACAGGCGAAAGAGCGTTATCGAAAACGCAAAATGAATCAGAAATTATCGGAAAGATGGTCAGAAGAAGAAACGTACAACACCATCAAAATTACAGTTGGAGAACTTGGAAACGCCATGAAGAAACAACTGAAACTGACAGAAGAGAAATGCGAGGCTCTGGAAAAAGAGTTACTGCAAGAACGGGCAAAAAAAGGCCCTCGCACCGGCGGCAACCAGTGACGAGGGATAGCAAAAAAATAAGAACATCCCAATCTTAACACAGGGAGAAAGGAAAGTCAAGATGCAAAGAGGAGAAGTTTTTTTAAGACAGAACGCAATGAAGGTTGCAATCATGTGCGTGGAAGCAATGCATGCAGATAATACCACGCTCGACCCGATGCAAGAGGCTGACCATTTCGATGTCATGAAGCCGCTGTATCGGATTCTTGGCGAACTGGATGCAGCTGCACAGGCGTTCGTAGATGCAGACTTGCAAACGCTGGCGAAACAGGTCGAGGATGAATCAGACCTGAATCTCAGCCAGCTGGACTTCTTGGAAAGCGATGTGGTGACGGATGATAAAGATTGAAAATGATTGCAGCTGCTGCGAACGGTGCGGAAACTGCGGTGCAAAACGTGTTTTACACTACTACTGCGATACCTGCGGTGAAGAAGTATCAGGTGATGAAAAACTAATACGATTCCAAAAAAGCAGCGGTTTAGATGATTCTTGGATGTGCGAAGAATGCTTTAACAAAGTAATTGATAGCCTGACGTTTACTATCAAAGTTAGTACTTTGTTGAGTTCTTTATAATGGGAGGTAAAAAATGGAAAACGAAAGCAACCAGTTAGCAATCGCAACGCCGAAAAAGGAAATCAGCACCCCAGTTATGGCGGATTTTGCGGATGCGTTAAAAATCGGAAAGGTGTTTGCAGCGAGTGGTCTTGTTCCGACCGCTTACGTTGGAAAGCCGGCAGATTGTGCAATTGCTGTGGATATGGCTCAGCGGATGGGTGTGTCCCCGTTGATGGTTATGCAACAATTGTATGTTGTAAAGGGTAAGCCGTCATGGAGCGGACAAGCGTGCCTGTGCTTTATTCGACAGCGGTTTACAGATGTCAGAGTGAATTACACCGGTGAGCGTGGAACAAACAAACGCGGCTGTTACATTACGGCAAAGGATGGAGATACCGAGCTTGCTGGTACTGAGGTCACCATCGCTATGGCAATCGCCGAGGGCTGGTTGAGCAACACAAAATGGAAAAACATGCCGGAACAGATGCTGGCATACCGTGCAGGGGCGTTTTTTGCCCGTGTATATTGCCCAGATGTTTTGATGGGCTGCCACGTTGAGGGAGAGGCGGAAGAAATCAGCCAAAAGGCGGCGAACGCTCCAGACCCGTTTGCTGAAGCCGAGGGGGAACAGAATGCTAACGAGTGAGAATTATTACTCACCGGAAAGCAACCAAGGTTATATGAGTGCCTCACAATTTAAATCTTTTTTAGATTGCGAGGCACGAACCCTTGCGGAATTGCACGGTGAATACCATAGACCAAGCACTGAAGCTTTATTGGTCGGCTCTTATGTTGATGCATACTTTGAGGGTACGCTGGATGCATTTGTTGCAAATCACCCAGCAATCTTTACAAGACAAGGTAAATTAAAATCTGCATACCAACACGCTGATTACATTATCCAGCGAGTAAAGCGAGATAAAAAATTTATGCAATACATGAGTGGACAAAAGCAGCGAATCTTTACCGGCAAAATCTGCGGTATACCCTTTAAATCCAAAATTGACAGCTATCATGAGGGTCTGATGATTGTAGATTTAAAGGTTGTCCGGGATTTTAACCTGATTTATGACCCAGCCAAAAAAAAGAAACTGCATTTCATTGATTTTTGGCGGTATGACATACAAGGGGCAATTTATCAGGAGATTGTCCGGCAAAACACTGGGAAAACATTGCCGTTTTATCTGGCTGCCGTCACAAAAGAGCCAGAGCCGGATTTAAATCTGTTTTGGATACCGGATGATACCCTTGAAGTGGCGTTAGAGTTTGTACAGTCGCTCGTAAAACGGTATCAAAAGATAAAAACCGGTGATTTATTGCCGATGTCCTGCGGCGAGTGCGATTATTGCCGGTCTAAAAAGATAATTACAAAACCGATAAATTATAAGTCGGTGTATGATTGCGAGGTTGACGACATTTGATTGAAAGAAAAGTTTTTGAAAAGAAAATAACGGTTATCTGCGACACTCGGGAACAATGCAACCAGCACATTATCCAATTCTTGCATGCAAATGGGATTGCTACAGAAAGCCGTAAGCTGGACTTCGGAGATTATTCCTTTGAAATCAATGGAAAGTGCTTTGAGCGTTCCTGCATCGTTGAACGGAAAGGCAGCGTGGACGAACTCTTCGGGAACTTCGTCCACGACCGAGAACGTATTCAGAAAGAGTTCGATGCAGCTGCAAAGAATGCCCGGCACATGGAATTGATTTTAGAGGGCGTAACATCAGAAGAAGAACTAAAGGCGTTTGAAATCCCAGAAAAGCAGATGATTGCCCAGAACCGGAAGGTGCAGCGTATCGGCGAAACCGTCTATTTCGCTCTGCGGTCGCTGCGATCAGGCAATCGGTGCGGCTTGCAGGTGTCATTTGTCCGGAAAGAAGATACAGCCAAAAAGCTGCTGGAAATCTTTTACTATTACTATCGGAACTACGAAAAAGCGGTTGCACCGCTACGAAAGGAGCAAAAACAATGATAAACAAGGTAATTTTAATGGGTCGGTTGTGTGCAGACCCGGAACTCAGAAACACACAAAGCGGCATTGCTGTTTGCCGTTTTCGGATTGCTGTCAATCGGCAGTACAGCAAGAACAGCGACCAGAAAGCGGATTTTATCAACATCGTCAGCTGGCGGCAGCAAGCGGAATTTGTCAACCGATATTTCCGTAAGGGGTCGATGATTATCGTAGAGGGCAAATTACAAAACGCTGATTACACGGACAGCAACGGGGTGAAACATTACGCTATGGATGTACAAGCGGACAATGTGACTTTTGGCGAGAGCAAGGCAGCCCAGAACGCCACGCAGAGCGATGATAACAGCAAACCGCAAAACTATCAGCCCACACCACAAACGGCTTACAGCGAGCCACAGACACCGTCTTACAGCAATCCGATGCAGGGCGTTGTCAACCAGTCGCAAAGCGTTGTACATACCTATGAGGCGGATGTCAAAAATGCCAACAGCCAAACGCCGGAGATTGATTTGAGCGACTTTGAAGAGATTCTCGGCGATGGTGACGTACCATTCTAAGAAAAGAGGTGATGGCGGATGCTGGAAAGCGGTTATATCAAGCTGTATCGGTCACTTTTAAACTGGGAGTGGTACGATGACATCAACACAAAAACGGTCTTTCTGCATCTGCTGTTGACCGTCAACATAGCAAAAAGACAATGGCACGGAATCAGCGTGCCTTGTGGCGGTCGGGTTTCCAGCTATGCGGTTCTGGCAGAGGAAACGAAGCTGACAGAAAGGCAAGTCCGAACTGCAATAAAGCACCTAGAAACGACAGGCGAAGTGACAAGGTACAAATACCACAAATTTACCGTATTTGCTATAAATAATTACGACAAGTATCAATTAGTGACAGGCAAAGCGACAGAGTGGCGACAGGGTGATGACAAGGTAGCGACAGGGCAGCGACAACAGAATAAGAAGATAGAAGAAGATAAAGAAGATATCTATCTATCTATCTTAGATGCAGAAAGCCAAAATTTTCCTCCAACGCTGGAAGAAATCCGGTTATTTGCAGAGCAAGAGAAAATCCGGATTGACGTGCAAAAGTTTTATGACTATTACACGGAAAGAGATTGGAAGACGAAAAACGGGAATTTTATCCGAAATTGGAAAAAGACACTGCAATATTGGGGCGAAACAGAGGGAACACCACACAAAGGAAAGAAACAGCAACAAGAAACACCGGTATCAGAAAACGCAGAAGCTTATGCAAGCCTGATTTTGAACTTGGATGAGCCGATATAATGGAGGTTATTATGAAATATTCTGAAGATTTGCAAATGCAGATTGCATTTGAACACTATGTAGATTGTGAGAGCATCGCCAAGCTGGGCGACCGGTATGAAATTCCGTCCGATACGGTTTACAGATTCTGTAGAGAACATCGGGGCGAGTTTCGGGACGCTATCGTGCGGAACTGGAAGCGGAGCGAGAAGCGAATGAGAAGAGCAGTTGCCGACTATCGAAACGGGGAAACCGTGGACTTTATCCGATGCAAGTATCACATCGGCACGACTTCCCTATATCGGGCACTCAGTGCAAAAAGTGCCTCTTATCTTACGAACCCGCCAGTATTCACAGAAGAAGAGCTTACAAAGGCGAAAGCGGTCTCCTACTTTGGAGATTGGAAAACGGAAATTTTGTCGATGGATGCACAGAAAAAGCCCTTGTATGGCATCTATAACCCTGGGAATGGAACATGGTTGCAACGGCTCTGTCATGGTGGAATCATGCGACCATGGCTATATTCAACGATGTATGGGGCGAATGCGAAGCTGGCACAAGTGAAAAAGCTACGGGGATTACATAACATCGGAGCGGCTGAACTGAAAGTGCAGTGGTATGGATGGAAGCAGTGACGATGGGAAAAGAATTGAAAGATTGGTATGCCCAGCATGGGATTTGTGTAAGTTGTGGGCAAGAAAAAGCTGCACCCAACAGAAAGGAATGCTTTGCATGCTTAGAAAAAAGAGTTGAACGAAATATGAAATACTATCACAGTATGTCAGAAGAACAAAAGCAAGCACGGAACGAAAAGCTAAGAAAACAATATGCAGAGCGAAAAGCTGCTGGAAAATGCACACGCTGCGGAAAAAAGCCGGCAGCATCTGGAAGAGCCATGTGCGTGATGTGTGCAAAGCAGGATGCAAACAGGCATATGGAAAAGAGACGGGAAAACGGGGTTTTGCCAAGATATATGTTTGGCGATGGCTACCACTGTGTAACCTGTGGCAAGGATATTGATAACGGCAAAAAGCAGTGTGATGAGTGCTATAGCAAATCTGTACATGCAATGGAGATTGCAAGAGGAAAAATAAAAGGTGGTTTTAGAAGCCATAGGCTTGTGCTTGGTAAAACGGGAAGGAAGACAGGAACATGAGCAAAATCAATGCCACGCAAATCCTACCCATTGCCATGATACTGCTGGATGTTGGTGCAGCAGTGGTTTGTTTGTGGCATAAAGACCACAGACGGGCGGTTTATTGGTTGGCTGCGGCGGTTTTAAATGTCACCGTTACATTTTGAGAGGGAGTGCGAAAATGAAAAAACTAATTGAACATCTGATGCCCTGTGCAGTTTGTGGGTCAATACCAAAAATTCACTATGTGTATGAGCATGGACATCATTACAAGCTGTTCTGCTCCAAGAACGCCGTACACAACAGCACCGGAGAATGGTTTGCGAACAAGTATAAGGCTTGTCAGGACTGGAACAGACGACAACAAGCTCTTGAAGAAAAAGAGAAAACATTCGGCGGCAAGCTGAAACCTTGTCCGTTCTGCGGTCGAAAAATGCAGTTTCATAACGATGTGCGGTTAGACAGGAACGGCAAGCGGAGAAATTATTTGTATTTCCTGCATGAAGATTACGACATAAATAAAGAGGCATCCTGCATACTGGATGATATTTGTATGCCGTTTTCGATTGGAGCAGGCGATGCAAACATTGAAAAGGGTTATATCGGCGAATATGCAACAAGATGGAACAAACGTGTTTGTAATGATGAAGATGCAATGCATGAGATCAAACAGACGTTGCTTGGAACGATTCAGCCGCTGGAACGAACCGTGGAACTGCTCGAACAGCGAAACAAGGAACTGGAGCAGGAGAACCAGAAGCTGAAGCAAATGCTGAAAAAAGTAGCAGATGATGCAAAAGGGCTTTTTATGGGATTTACGGGATATAATCCGTATGAAAAACGTTTAAAACACGAAGACTGTGAAGCACGTGAATACTGTGACTACTGCGACAGGGATTGTGATTGTGACGGACAATGCAAATGGCGGTATGAGGATGATGTGGAAAAGTTATTGAAAGAAACGAAAGAAGCCGAAAGAAAGAGAAAGGAAGCGTTAAAATGAACGACATCGAAAAGAAAATTGAAGAACTGAAATCCGAATTTTTGACTAAGCTGGAAGGACTGAAGAAAGAAGCAGAGGCACAAAAGGAACAGGAAGAGTTGAAGCCGTGGAAGCCGAAGGATGGAGAAGACTACTTTTATATTGGTATCGATTTTACAATTGATAGCTGGGAAAACGTAGATGACGACACGGACAAACGCAATTTTAGAATCGGCAACTGTTTCCCAACGGAAGCCCGTGCCGAACAAGTTGCAGATAAAATGCGGTTGCTGTTACGGTTGGAGCAGCTGCATGATATGCTCTGCCCGGACTATGAGCCGGATTTTGGAAGCGGAGAAGCAACGTATTGCCTTTATTATGATTACAGTAGCAGCCACTGGGCTGCTGAAGGTTGGTATGATTGCAATTGTCGCGTTAATGGTCCTTATTTCGACACCCTCGAAAACGCTGAAAAAGCAGCGGAAATCCTGAACAAAGAGATGAGGGAATCCAAATGAAGAACCCAGCCTTACAACGAAAGAACCTGTACAACAAGCACGAGGTCGAGTATAGCCACAGAATGGCGATTTATCAGGGCATGGCGATGGTATTTGTGGCATTGGAATGGCACTATGGCTGGAAAGAGAAACGGCTTCAGCGGCTGTTTGACAACGTGCAGTCCATTGCTGAAATACCGCCCATCTTTGGTAAAGCACCGGACGCACTGGAACAAATGCAGCATTTCAAGCAGGATTATCAGATTGACTTCACAAAGATTCGGCTGAAAACAAAGGAGAAATGAGGATGACTTTAGAAACATTACAGCAATGCCGTAACGCTGCACATGCACTACAGAAAGCACAGAAAGCAATTAACATGCATGAATCTGGTGCCGGCTGCATTAGCGGTATGCACTACGGTGACATGCCAAGAGGGCGAGGCGAGCCAATTTCTTCCCAAGAAGCCTACGTAGAGAAGAAGGAACGTCTGGAAGAAGAACTGAATCAGAAAAAGACAATGTATCAGAATCTCAAATGTGAAGTCTTGCATGCAGTATCCAGCCTGACAAGGTTACAACGGCAATTGATTTGCGGATACTATGTGCATGGGCACTCCTGGGATACTGTCAACAGAATCTGTGGAGTAAAGCGGCAGCAGTCCATCTATCAAGTTCGAAAAGCCTTTGATAAAATTTTGGAAAGGGCTTGACATTCAACATCGTTTGTGCTATAATTGCTAACATAGATTATTGTGCCTGATGGTGTAACGCCATCGGGCATTTTTTATACCTGAAAAACGGAGGGAGGACGTTGGCAAATGAAGAAAACCTGATTCCGATGGACGAACGAACAGAGAACGAACAAAGAGAAATTGCAAGAAAAGGTGGCAAAAAGTCCGGAGAAGCACGCCGCAGAAAAAAAGACATGAAAGCCAAAATGAAGCTGTTGCTTTCCCTGCAGCCGACCGCCAGCCAAACAGAATTGTTGAAAGCACTTGGCATTCCGGAAGAGGACGCAGACAACGAAATGCTTCTGCTGGTCGCCATGTTTCAGGCTGTCACGGAAGACCGAGATACCAAAGCATTTGATAAGGTCATGGACGTACTTGGAAAGACCGTACAACGGGAAGAACTGACCTTGAAAAAGCGGCAGGCGGCGAAGCAAGACAAGCCGAGCAACGGCATGACGGAACAGCTGATTGCAGGAATGCAGGAACAGGGGGTGGAAGATGATTTACACGAAGAAGCAGCGGCAATTGATGGAACTGTGGCGAACAAAGAAGTTGCAGCGGATTAACTTGCTGGAAGGGTCTGTTTCTTCTGGGAAGACGTGGATTTCATTGGTATGCTGGGGGTTCTGGCTGGCTACCATGCCGCAAAATCAGCTGTATCTGATGTGCGGAAAGTCGTTGACCACGTTGAAACGAAACTGTTTGATTCCGCTGGAAGCCATGTTCGGGCAAAGTAATTTTTCTTTTTCAACCTCTGCCAAAGAAGCCTATCTGTTCGGCAGGCGGATTCTGCTGGAAGGTGCAAACGATGCACGCAGCGAAGGCAAAATTCGAGGGCTGACTTTACAAGGTGCGTACTGCGATGAATTGACGCTGTTCCCAAAGGATTTCTTTGTTATGCTGCTATCCCGTTTGCGTGTGCCTGGTGCAAAGCTGATTGCAACGACCAATCCCGACAGCCCCCAACACTGGCTGAAAAGAGAATACATTGACCGCATGGCTGAACTGGATATGTTGACCATGCGTTTTTTATTGGAAGACAATACAACGCTTGACCCACAGTATGTGGCTGCGGTAAAAGCAGAATATACAGGCGTGTTTTATCGCCGCTTTATCTTGGGCGAATGGTGCGTTGCAGAAGGGCTGATTTACCCGATGTTTGACAAGGCGGTGCATGTCACCCACCATCCTGAGTTACAGCCTGGCGGTGATTATTACATTTCCTGCGACTACGGTACGCTGAACCCAACCAGTGCAGGGCTGTGGTACTTGCAGCCAGACGGACACGCAATCCGCCTGCGAGAATATTATTATGACGGACGAAAGACAAAAACACCCCGAACGGATGAAGAGCATTACGCAGCGTTGAAACAGCTTGCTGGAGACGTTGCCGACAAAGTTCGGGCAGTCATCGTTGACCCGTCCGCTGCATCCTTCATCGAGTGCATCCGGCGGCACGGGCTGTTTCGGGTCTGGCAGGCAGATAACAGCGTATTAAACGGCATCCGGGACACGTCCAGCTTGCTGCAAATGCAATACCTGCACATCTGCGACAACTGCACAGACATCATTCGGGAATTTTCGTTGTATCGCTGGGATGAATCCGCTGCAGAAGACCGCCCCATTAAAGAAAATGACCATGCCATGGACGATATGCGATACTTTGTGCGTACTGCCATGACAAGAGCGCTGAAAACCATCCGGAGGAGGTGATGCGATGATACAAGCAAATGAAATTGCGGCAGTTTTCGGGCTGCCTTGTTTATTGTCCGGCGATATGCAGACCGCCTTGCAACTCTGGGAAGACCTATACCAGAACCGAGCAAACTGGCAGAAAGAACGTGTGAAGCCGCTCCGACTGCCGGCAATGATTGCACGAGAACTGAAACGGCTGGCATTGACGGAATTTGTACTGGATACGAAAGACACAGAATTGCAGCTGCCCCTACAGCATACCAAACAAATGCTGCGGCAGAAGCTGGATTACGGCATTGCATCCGGTGGGCTGCTGTTAAAGCCGTATTATCACAATGGGCTGCAAATTGATTTCGTGGCACAGAATCAGTATTTGCCAGTCCGCTATACAAACGATGCTTGCACGGCAGTGATTTGCCCGGAAGAACTGGTGCTGGAAAAGCGATGTTACACCCGTTTGGAGTTCCACCAGTTCGATGAACGGGCACACACCCACACCATTCAGCAGCGGTGCTTCCGCTCCCCTACGCCTGGCACGCTGGGGCTGGAATGCGATTTGACAGAAGTACCGCAATGGGCAAATCTGTTGCCGCAAAAAACATACTACGATGTATCCCAGCCGCTGTTTGCGATGTTCCAGATGCCAGAAGCAAACAACATTGACCCGACTTCACCGCTTGGGGTGTCTGCTTATGCGGACGCTGTGGATCTGATTCATGACGCAGATGTACACTGGGAACGGATTCTCTGGGAACTGGAATCTTCTGAACGGGCGATTGATGCCAGCGAGGATTTATTCCGCTTCCATCCGGGTACAAACCAGCCCATCCTGCCAAAAGGACGGGAACGGATGTATCACTGTCTGGAGAAAACCGGAACGGGTAACACCATTTTCAACACGTTTTCCCCTGAGATTCGGGACACTTCCTATTTCAATGCCCTGAATCAGATTTTGCGGCGGATTGAATCGGCGGCTGGTCTGAGTTACGGCACGCTTTCCGAAGTTTCAGACGTTGAAAAGACTGCTGAAGAAATCAAAAGCAGTAAGCAGCGTTCCTTTGTGCGAGTGAGCGACATTCAGGGCAACTTGCAAGCCGCTCTGGAACAATTGCTGTACGGATTTCAGTACTATCGGGATTATTACGCAAACCGCCACACAAAGCCGGCAGAGGTATCCTGCACGTTTGGTGATGGGGTTCTGGAAGACACAGACAAGGAATTTCAACGCCGCCTGCAAATGGTGCAGGCTCGTGTCTTGAAGCCAGAGCTGCTGTTGTCATGGTACTTTGGATGCGAGGAAACAGAGGCGTTGCAGATGTTGCCCGAACAGCAGGATGCAGGCGGTTTATTTGACGGCGGTGCATTTTAATGCGGCAGCAGTACGAACCATCTGCTGACCGCATCATTGCTCTATACCAGCAGTTAGAGGACGATATTTTGTCAGCGGTCATTCGCAGAATCCTGAAAATGGGATATGTTTCGGAGGCATCGAAGCATCAGCTGGAAGTCTTACAGGCTGCCGGCTTATTGTATGATGACATTGTGCAGCTGATTGCCGACCGCACAGATGCATGCACAGCACAGGTCAAAGCGTTGTTTGAAGATGCCGGCGTGCAGACGGTCGAGATGGACAACAGCCTGCACGAAGCTGCCGGAGCGTTGCCCATTGACATCCGGCAGGACAGCAGCACCCGACAGGTGCTGGAAGCCGGATACAAAAAGACACTTGGCACGATGCAGAATCTGGTCAGCACGACCGCAACGCAGACGCAGACCGCATTTATTCAGACCTGTGACCGGATATATATGCAGGTGTCCTCTGGGGCATTCAGTTATCAGGAAGCAATCATGAACGCTCTGCGAGCCTTAGCGGATACAGGAGCAGAAGTTGTTTATCCAACCAAACACAAAGACCGCATGGATGTTGCTGTTCGGCGGTGTGTGTTGACGGGTGTCAGTCAGACAGCGGCAGCGGTTTCCCTGCGGCAGGCGGAAGATGCAGGCTGTTATCTCATGGAAATCACTGCCCACAGCGGTGCAAGACCTGACCATGCAAAATGGCAGGGGCAGCTTGTTACAATAACCGGAAAAGATGCCGGAAAAATCATTGACGGGCTGCGAGTTTTTACCCTCTCTGAAATCGGCTATGGCAGCGGCGAAGGGTTCAAAGGTTGGAACTGCCGCCACAACTGGCACGCTTATTATCCGAGATTCAGCACACCGAATTACACGCCGGAAGAGCTGAAAAGGCTGGATGAACCTTGTATTTCGTACAATGGGAAATTGTACACGGAATATGAAGTCAGTCAGATGCAGCGAGCACAGGAACGAAGAGTCCGAGCCTGGAAGCGGCGTTGCATCACTGCACAGGAAAGCGTGAACAGTGCCACGGATGAAGCAACCAGAGCGACAGCACAAGCAGAATTTGAACGGTCAGCACGTTACCTGAAAAACAATGAAGCAAAGCTGAAAGACTTTTGCAGGCAAACCGGGCAAGACCGTGACCGGTTCCGGGAACAGGTGCTTGGATTCAATCGGTCAACGGCACAAAAAGCCGTGCATGCTGCAAAGAAAAGTGGGTTGACTTCTGGCGGTAAGGATGGTATAATAAACATAGAACGTCCGATGGCAGCGAAAACCTTTGATAAAGCTGCTAAGTATGCGAAAGAAAAATTGAATTTATCCATTGAGAATATATCTGAATTACCAGTTGAAAAGGTAAATAAGATAAATGATGCGATTTGGAAAATTTATAAAGACGTTCCTATGATTCGTGGTTCGATTAGTGAAGTGTTATTAGAACCTATGAGTGAAATTGCTTCATCGTCAATGATATGGCGTGAAGATGTACCAAAGCTGCGATTGAAATTATCAAAAGAATTGTTTTCAAATTTAAGTATTGAAGAATTAGAAAACAATATTCAGATTTGTGTAGAAAGCGGCTATTTTACACCGAAAGATGGTTTACACGGTGTTCTCAAACACGAAGCGATACATTTCGCAGAATACATCAAAACGCTTGAAAAATATCATTATCAAAAAGGAGCGGTTATAAAATCGCTGGATGAATGCGAATTAGCAAAACAAATCATGCATACTGCATTTATAAATTGTGATTTGGATGAAAGCAAAGCCATAATTCAAAACTATTTAGGTGAATACGCATGTGAAAACCCTGCCGAATTCATTGCTGAAGCATTTTCGAGTACAGACAATAATACTTTAGTTAATGAAGTAAAACGACTATTATCAAAGAAATGGGGAATACAAGATGCCGATGATTATGCCGCCAAAAGAAATTCTTAAAAATGTGAGATGCCGCAATAATTCTGTTTATCTCGTTGGTGAAGTAACAGAAGAACAAAAAAAGATTTTTCGCAAGTTCAAAAAAGAAGTGGAAAACACTTTAAAAAAAAGTAGGGTTGAAACATGACCAACTTCTCAAAATGATACATGTTTTGAGAATAAAAACTGAATATTACAAAAAGCATCTCAATGAGGTGCTTTTTTCATGCCCTGAGGAGGAGTTACAATGGTAGAAACAAAAAATAGTTTGACATTTGGAGAAGCTTTGGAAGCACTGAAAGCTGGAAAGAAAGTTGCCAGAAACGGATGGAACGGAAAAGGAATGCATCTCATTCTTATCAATGGCAAGTGTATTCACAATTCAATTACTGAGTGCTACGGTGACGGAATTGCGGAGCATACTCCAAAAGTCCTTGATAGTATAGCGATGTATACAGCACAGAAACAGCTTGTTGTAGGCTGGCTTGCAAGTCAGACCGATATGCTGGCAGAGGACTGGCACATTGTAGAGTAATCACTGCCCCGACCATGGGTAAACTGGCGGAGGGTGGAAACCAAGAACAAACAAGCCTGTGGGTACGGCGTTCTTATATATCAGCAAATCAGCATCGGGAAACCGGTGCTTTTTTGATACTCAAAAATAGAAAGGAGTAGCGAAAATGGCAGAAGAAACCAAGCAGCAGGAGGCAGAACAGCCGGAAAAGACTTATTCCGCAGCGGAATACACCGCCCTGCAGGAACAGTTGGATGCAGCGAGAACCAGCCTGAAAGAAACAGCGGAAAAGCTGTCATCCTTCGAAAAGATGGACATTGACGGCATCAAAGCCAGTGTGGAGGAATACAAGCAGAAGCTGACGCAGGCAGAAGCAGAACGGGCAGCGTTTGAGTACCGCACAAAGATGAACCAGTATGTGAAAAAGCTGGGGCTGAAAAATGATGTGTATGAAAAGCATGTCACGGATTTGCTGACAGAAAAGAATTTGCAATTCGATGGCGATACGCTCATCGGCGGTGACGACATCGTGAATGCGTTCCGGACATCCCACGAGGATGCCTTTGCACCAAATCCGCAGGAACGGGCAGCCGCTGCGACTTCCGGCAACCCACCAACCACGCTTTCCGGTGTGGAAACGGAATTTTACAAGATGAACCCAAATCTGAAACAGTAACAAGGAGGAAAATTTTATGCCACATATTGCACAGGAACGGTATTCGAGTTTGGTAGATGAAAAGCTGCGTGCGACACTTGTCACCAAGGACAATCTCATTTTCAACCCACGTTATGAAGGAAATCCGAAGGCTGGAAAGGTCAAAGTTCCAGTTCGGGACACCGAAGTAGAGGTGAAGAAGTACGACAAGCAGAAGGGGGCTGCCATCTCTGCCGGCTCTACCACCTACTTTGACATTAACATTGATACAGATGAAGCGGTCAATGAAATGATTGATGGTTTCGATGCACAGAGCGTTCCAGACGGTATCACTGCAGAACGGCTGGACAGTGCTGGTTACTCTCTGGGGCTGTCCATGGATACGAAATGCATCCGTGCTTTGGAGGAAACCGCAGGCATCACCATTGCAACCACAAAGACCGCCTGCACGGACAGCACTGCATACAAGCAGGTACTGGCAGCAAAGCGAACGCAGTCCCGTCTGGGCGTGCCGAACGATGGGAAGCGGTGGCTGATTGCATCTCCAGAATTCATGGAAGTGCTGCTGGCAGATGACCACTACATCCGGCAGGGGGATTTATCCCAGGAACTGGTGCAGTCCGGGGTGGTTGGCAGAATCGCAGGGTATAACGTCTTTGAATCCAACAACACGATGTTCGAGGATACTACGATTGTTGGCGGCAAGAAGACCACCACAGAATTTATTTGCGGTCACCCGAACTGGTGCCACCGGGTGCAGGAATGGTCTGTTCCAGTCGCCATCAAAAACCTGACGAATGAATACATTGGTTCTTCTGCGGTGCAGGGTCGAAAGGTTTACGGCATCGGCATTTCGAAACCGCAGACCGTCTATGTGAAACGGACGGAGGTCTAAAGGATGGCAGTCTATGCAGATTTTCCATACTACCAAGACTTTTATTGCGGCACGGTGTTTACAGATGCGGCAGCATTTCGCACGGCTGCCGCCCGTGCATCGGACTATATCGACAATGTGACCTTCGGGCGGCTTGCCAGTAACATACCGGAACCGTTTGCAGAACCTGTCAAAAAATGTGCGTGTGCGTTGGCAGAGGTATTTGAGTTGCAGCGACAGGTGTATGCCAGCACAGACAGCAACGGTGCAAAAAAGTCCGAAACGCAGTACCATTACAGCGTGACATACAGCACGCCAGCGGAAACGCTGACGGCTCTGCTGAGCGGCAAAAGTGTTTCGGATTATCTGTACAGCATTTGTCTGCGGTATTTAGGACGCACAGGGCTGATGTATCGGGGGGTGTGATTGATGTTTACGAACTGCAATGCGGTTACAATTTATCATCCAGAGGGGGCAGTCAATCACCGTCCTGTTTTTTGTCGACACGTCATCAAGAACGTGTACTGGGAAGAATCCATTGGCAGCCGACAGAACGGAAAAGAGGTGCAGCAGAGTGACAGCATTTATGTCTGCATTCCTGCATCGTCTGTAACAGATTATGTTCCAGCACGGGATGACCTGCTGTTTCGTGGCATTATTTCGGAAGAAAAAGAACTGCACGAAATACAGACGCTGCCAAACAAACACACCATTACAGCGGTTGCAGACTGCCGATATGGCTCTGCAGCGGTTCAGCACATCGAGGTGACAGCAAATTGATTACAGGTTTTAAGATTCGCATGCCGACTGCAAAAGATTTTTCCGACCGTCTGCAAAAAGCACAGAAGTTTGTAGACAGTGAGGTACTGCGAAAAAGCGACCCATACGTTCCGCTCAAGACTGGCATGCTGCGAGATTCTGGCGTTTTAGGAACGAAAATCGGCAGCGGCAGGATTCGCTACCTTGCCCCCTATGCACGCAAGCAATACTACAAAGGGCTTTCCACGGGCAAACGGGGGCGGTACTGGATGAAACGTGCGATGATGGCACATGGAGATGCTATTCAAAGAAGCACACAAAAAATATTGAACGGAGCGTGATATTGTGTCGATGATACAGGCAGTATGGGACTATTTTTCCACCTGTCCCCTGCTGGAAAATCAGCGAATTTTAGGAGTTGACCGGTTGGGTGTTGACCCAATCGAATACACCATTGACATTCTTCCCGGTGAGCAAATCGTAAAGCGGTATGTGGACGGTTCCAGCATCCGACAAATCGAACTGACATTTTCCAGCCGGGAACCGTATGGACGGGATGTCATACAAAACATCCAGAACTCTGAATTTTACGAAAAGTTCGCTGATTGGGTCGAGCAGAACGATGATGCCGGAATCTATCCGGACTTTGGCAAATGGAAAACAGTCAGAAGCATACAAGTGATTAGCAGTGGTTATGCAGTAGAGGTGACGGAAAAAACATCACGCTATCAAATTCAGCTGCGTATCACCTATTTACAATCATGGAGGTATTTCAAGAATGGGAAAAGGGATTGACAGCTTAAAACTGAAAAAGCGTTCCGAGAAGTTGGCATTTATGGAAGTGAAGATTGGCAGCACATCCAGCTATTGCCGCTTGGAAGGCTTCACAACACAGGCATTTAACGCAAATGCAAGCGAATACAACCGACAGTATGTAGACGAAGACACTGAACGAACAGACGTAAAGGGCTATTCGGAAAGCATCAACTATAACTTTGACCAGTATATCGGTCATCCGGCTCTGAGCGAAATTGTGAAGATCACCGAAAACGAACTGACTGGGACAGATGCAGTGCGAAATATCTTGACTGTGGATATGACGTCCAACACGTCCAACGGACAGTATGAGGCAACATTGAGAGCCTATGCGATTGTGCCGTCCAGCAATGGTGATTCTACAGACTGCATGACGTATTCTGGCGATTTCAAATCCAGAGGGACAAAAAGAGCGGTTAAGGTCACAATGGATGCAGACTTTGAAAATGCAACCATTGTAGGCAGCAGTGCTGTTGCCAGCCAGAGTGCAGGGAATGTAGAGGTGAAAAAGTAATCGATGCAGGATTTGTATACAGTTACCATCAATGGCACGAAACTGCATGTTGATGCAGAAGATGCAAGCTTTATGGAACGCTATCAAGCTGCTTATGATGCGATGTCTGCAAATCCTGCAGACACGCTGAACGACAATCCGGCAACAGTGATTCGGAAATACTGCCAGAGTTATCGTAATTTTTTTGATGCTCTCTTTGGCGATGGAACGGCTGCGGCTGTATTTGCAGGGATGCCGGACAACGCCAGAATGTACGATGAAGTTTTTACCGTGCTGATAAAAGCCATATTGGAACAGCGAATGGCGGCAGCACTGCGACTAACGGAGGCAGCGAAACGATATGTCCCACGAGAATTGGTATAACATCCTGACTGACCGCCTGCCGGACAGTGTGGAAGTGAACGGAAAAACCTATCCAGTTCACACCAGCTTTCGGGATTGGATTTCCTTCTTTTTTCTGCACGAAGATGCAGACCTAACGGACATCGAAAAAGTCACACTTGCAATGAACTGGTATCGGAACGCAATTCCGGGGAACAAAGCAGCCGCTTATCAGGCGTTGCAGGAATTTGCTGCCTGCGAACGTCTGCCAAAGTCCAAACGAAAAGCAACGGGAGCACGTTCCGCTCCCGTTTTTTCGTATCTGCATGACAGCGTGTATTTGTATTCTGATTTTTTGCGATACTATCAAATCAACTTGCAGACAACACCGCTGCACTGGTTTGCATTTAACGCATTATTTGAAGGGCTGCCGGAGAAAAGCAGCACAAAACAGCGAATTGCGTATCGGTGTATCAATATTGGTCGCATCAAAGACAAGGAAGAACGGAAAAGGATTTTGCAGATTCAGCGTGCAATTGCGATTCCACAGAAGCCCATGACCGCAGCAGAAGTCGGCAGTTTATTTGGATAAGAGGTGAGAAAATGGCAGAAGAAAAGGCATTGGTCTTTGACACTGGAATTGATAAAAGCGGATTAGAAAAGGGATTGGCAGAAATAGAAGAATCCATTGCATCCACTGCTTCCAATTCTGAAAAAGAAGCAGAAAAAGCGTTTGACAGCATGAAGTCCCAGGTTGCAAAACTGGCGAATTCCTACAAAGAAGCCGGAATGACAGCATCTGATGCCATGAAAAAGGCATGGGAAGAAGTGCGAGATGGTTCATCTTCTTTCCAAACCGCAGAAAGGAATGTGTCTGGATTTGCTGAGAAAGCAGAATCCGAATTACAGAGCGTGGAAGAAGTTGCAAGCCAGTCGTTTTCTACGATTCCGCAAAATGCTGAAAAGAGTTTTGAAGCTGCCGGAACATCTGTAGACCAGTTTTCCGAGAAGCTACAGAAGGTCATGGCGACTGCTGGGCTGGCATATGGAGCAAAGGAAATTACGGAAATCGGCACGGATTACGAACAGGCTATGAAACAGGTTGCTGCTGTTACAGGTGCCGGCACCGAAGAAATGAATGCCATGAGCGATTCCATCCAGAAAATTTATACCAGCGGCATTGGTAAAAATCTGGAAGAAGTTGCTGGGGCTGCTGCCCTGGTAAAACAGCAGTTTGGCGATATTGATTCCAGCACGCTGGAGCAAATCACACAGGATGCCATTGCAATGTCTGGTATTTTCGGAACAGACTTGAATGAAACGCTGCGAGGGGTCAACGCTCTGATGAGCAACATGGGATTGAGTGCAGAAGAAGCCTTCGACTACATCGCAAAAGGCACACAAAAGGGGTTGGACAAAAGCGGTGAACTCTCTGACAATTTAGCGGAGTATTCGCAGATTTGGGAACAGGCTGGATTTTCCGCAGAAGAGATGTTCTCCATCCTGCAAAATGGCTTGGACAGCGGTGCATACAATCTGGATAAAGTCAACGACTTTGTAAAGGAATTTTCCATTTCTCTCTCCGATGGCAGAATCGAAGAAAATGTAGACAAGTTTTCGCTGGGAACACGAAATCTGTTTGCAGAGTGGCAGAACGGGAAAGCATCGCAGAAGGATGTGTTCAACTCCATCATTTCGGACTTATCCAATATGACAGACCAGCAGGAAGCCCTGTCCATTGCATCCTCTGTTTGGAGTGCTTTGGGCGAAGACAATGCGATGAAGGTCATTACCTCTCTGAACAATGTGAACGACACTTACAGCGATGTAAAAGGCACGATGGAATCCATCGAAGAAATCAATTATGACAACTTTGCAGACAAAACTGCTGCACTGAAACGGCAAGTCGAAATGGATGTCATTATTCCCATCACGCAGAAATATATGCCGAAAATCGAAAAGGCAATTGACTATGTTTCTGAACACTTGGATGAAATTGTAGAGCATGCAAAGCCGATTGCTGCTGGAATTGCAGCTGCTTTTGCAGTAAAAAAGATTGTGGACTTCGGAACGACTACTGTCAACACAGTCAAAACCATCAAGACCGCCTTCCAGGTTTTGAATGCATCTAATCCATTGGGGTGGATCGCCTTGGGAATTGGTGCAGTTGTAAGCGTTGGTTCTGTACTGATTGCAGATGCAAAGAAAAAGTCGCAGGAATGGAAAGACCACTTGGAAGATGTTCGGGATTCCGCTGCAAAGATTCCGGACGAAGTGCAAAAATCCATTGAAAAGACGCAGGAATGCACGCAGGCATGGGAAGAAATGCACCAGAAAATCAGTCAAGACGGCATGGTAGAAGATTCTGACTATGAAGCAGTCAATCGGCTGAAAGATTCCTTGATGGCGTTGATAAACGCAGACGGTACGATTAAAACAGGGCAAGAAGAAAAGGTGCAAAGCCTGATTGACCAGCTGGACGAATACAGCTATACAGGTTTGACCGTATCGGACGGCTTAATCCAGAAAAACGGCGAGGTTGTCAACAGTTACAGCAAAATTGCAGGTGCGATTGATGAAGTAATTGACAAGCAGCACGCACAAAATTATCTGGACATGTTGGGGGAAGCATCCAAACAAGCCCAGCAGGAACGTCCGGCATTGCTGCAGGCAGTTACAGAACAGAATCAGGAATTGCAGGCGAAAAAGGAAGAACGTCAGCAAATCATTGATGAAATGGCACAGTTTAAGCTGGACAACACCTACACCTTAACGGACATCAATGGAAAAACGGAATCAATCTGGAACGATACAGATGCATCCAAAACATATGATGAAATGCGGGAAAAGTTAAACGGTGTCAACGACAGCATTCAGACATTGAGTACAACATACTACGAATCCACCACGCAGTTGGAAAAAGGTGCAGATGCCATGCATGCATACAAGGAAGCAGCCGAAGCCTATGCAAGCGGAGATTTGGACACCGTAACGCAGGCTTTTAGTGACTTACAAAACAATGTGCTGACCGCTTCGACTGCCACGGCAGAGCAGCTGAAAGCACAGGAAGAAGAAGCAAGAACGCACTATGAAACCTTGAAGCAAATGGCGGAAGAAAAGCCCGGTTCTGTTCTTGCAGAAGACCTGAACGATGCAAAACGACTTGCAGAAGATGCTGCAGTGGAACTGGAAATCAAAACCGGCGAACACGCAGATAATGCCGGCAAGACGTTTCTGGATACGCTGTCAGCATCCGGCATGAGTGAGGGCGAAAAACTGGATGCCCTGAATCGCTACATTGAAGAACGTCTGAACAATGGTGACAATCTGAACAAGATTGCACAGGACATCGGTTTGGATTATGACAGCGGTTTTGCAACTGGGATTACAGACAATGCAGGCATGGTAGAAGAAGCAGTCAAAGCGTTGGGGAAAGTGGCAGAAGCACATCTGCGAATCAGTATTGATTCTCATTCCCCTTCCAAACTTTCAAAAAGTATCGGTGGGGATTGGGATGAAGGGTTTGCAATCGGTATCGAAGAAGGAATTCCAGACGTGTCTGCTGTGTCTGCGAATATGGCAAACGCTGCCGTTTCTTCCACTCTCGGTATTATGAATGCACAGGGTGCAGCAGCTGTTTCAGCGTACAGCCCCGTATTGCAACAGGCGTATGCAGCACCTGCAGCAGCAAGCACAGCAGCCGCTGTTCCGTCCAGTTCTCAACCGCAGGGCGACATCATTATTCCAATCAGTATTGGGGACGAAACGCTTGAAACTGTGGTGGTCAACGCCGTTACAAGAGCCAATGCAAATAGTGGGGGGTGGAGCGTGTGATACAGATTGATACCATGACAGATGAGGGTATTATTAGTGTTGACCACTGTTATTTGCGAGTTGTAACAGATGGCGATAGCTGGGCAACCCACCCGAACTTACAGCAAGCTACCATTGAGCGAATCGGCACGCAAATTGCGTTGAAAAAAGGCACAGATGACCTTGTCGTATTTACCGAAGATGCACAGATCAAGCTAAACGGCGATGGACTGCCTGCTAACCGTGACGGCTATGCAATTTGGGTCGAATGTACTGCGATTTACACAAAAATCACAGACGAAGAAATCACTAGATACCAAAACGGAGACAGCATTGTAACAAAAAGCAGCCGTGAGGGGTATTGCATCGAGCAAGGCACAAACAAAGAACTACGCTGGGCGGAAAACGATGACAATTCTATCCGTGTATGGATAACGAAGTATCAGAATTATTTAATCCGCAATATCCTGCAAATGAATGTTACGTTTTTGGAAATTGTTGATACCTATGAAAATGAGAGCGGACATACAATCACATACCCTGTCAGACTGGGAAAAAGAAGGATTGACATCAAAATAGAAGCAGACTTGCAAGGCTTGGAAATCCTTATGGAGATGTTCAAACAGCCGGAACTGCTGCTGTTTTACAAGTCCCCGTCTGACAGCTGTGAACAATATGGGTACTTCCGGAAAACGTCTGATTTGCAAATCACAACCATTGCAAGAAATCCAAGGTTTGACAATAATCCGCTTTTGTATCAATGGCAAAACAAAAGTCCAGAACTGAGCCATTTTTATCCGCTGGATGACGGATTACAGCCGCATACTGGAGCATATGAGTTTTCCGTTAGCTTAGAGGAGGTGTAAACCATGGTGATTTACGAGCATGTAAAGGGCATTCTCTCCGTTCCCTGTTATCTGGATGACGGCGATTATGCCGGATATACAACGGACATTGCTTTTACCGATTCTGATATTATCCGGAATAGCTGTTCCATCAAATCCTCTGCCTGTGACAGCAGCACCTTTTCCCTTGGTAGCGTCCGCCCGGCGGAACTGTCCATTCAGCTGCACTTAGAGCAAGACGGCATCAATGCATATAACTTGTATGGTGCAAAAATCATTCTGTACAGCTGCTATCAAAAAGAGCCTAAGCCGTCAGATTGGATTTTTCGTGGAATGTTCTGGGTGACATCTGTATCCCGTAAAAAAACGCTGTACACGCTTCGGGCATCGGATGCCTTGGTATGGCTAAATAACAATTCCATTTCGTCCGGTTCTGGAAAAGTTGATGACGATGAAAGCGAAGTATCCAAAAAGCTGCGGGATAAGCTGGAAGGTTATGAGGGAGAAAGCGGTGGTGGCGGCGTTTATCCTTTACATGATATTGTAACGGATATTGTCACATGGACGAATGACATTCTGCAAAATATGATTGCGGAGAAACCGCTCGCTTATGAACCGATCGATTCCATTCCAAATAATAACCCCCAACTCGGAAATTCCTACAGCGGTTATACACTGATGCGAAAATCAGAAGAAGGAGAATCCAGAAATACCCGATACAGTGCTATTGATTATATCTCTGCCCTTGCAAAGCCGGCTTGTTCCTTTGTTTGTATGCGAAATGACCAGTATCAGAACAATGATTCACAAGTGCCTTTTTCTCTTGTCCCATTTGGCTTTTTTAAAGACAAAATCCGTGTTCCGTTTTCTTCCATTGCAAGAGATAGCTGTGATGTGGCATCGTATAACATCTATATTCAAAAGGTCTATTTTAAAACCTATGATGATACTGGATGGACAAATGCAAGGGAATACAAGCCAATGCTGGGAAATGCAGAAATCGACCTGTCCAGCAATTGCTTTTTTGATGGAAGAAGAATGGAAACGGTTTTGAATTATCAAGAAGACTTTCCGGACACAAACGACAAAAACGAATATCCGATTGTGGAAGCAGCAGCAAATTATCTGTTTCACAATGTGCTGCTGAAACCATTTCAGCTAAAATGCTATCTGAAATTTGATGACATGGAACACTTCCCTAAGTTGGGGCAGCGAATTGAAATCGAATATCAGCCCGGGAAATGGGCGGAAAGCACCATTACAAACATGACCTGGAAGTTCCGTGGCGGATGGGAGTTTTCTTGCACCGGAAAAGACACCAGAGTGCTGGCACAGGCCGCAAAGCGGTCGTTGGCATTCAACTCCGAAAATGCATCCAAACGCCATGCGGACATTGTGGCAGCAAGTGCTAAAAAAATTGCTTTAGCGAAAGCAGACGAAGCTTGGAATTATGCTGACAAGAATGTATCAGATATACAAAATTTAGAAGATAACAAAGTTGAAAACGAAGAATTTAAAAACGCAATCAATGCCCTCTGGGATGCTATCAATAACTTGTAAGGGAGATGATACCATGCTAACAGCAAATCAAAAATACATCGACACGGCAAACATCAAGCATCTGCTCAGTGCCGGCGAAAAAAACGCCGATAAAATCCAGATTGCCGTTGACCGATACTACCATCAGACTGATTTATCTGATTGTCTGTTTACGCTGCGAGCTGTCAACAGCGGCGGTGGTCTCGTTATGCAGAACCTGGAAAAAGAAGTCACGGAAAGCCAGATTATCTTAACATGGACGATTACAGAGGACTTTACAGCGGTGTCCGGTCAGCTTTTGCCGGAAATTGTCGGTCAAAAGGACGACACTGTTGTTATCAAATATGAAATGACACCAATGATTGTCCGCAACTCTATTTTAGAGCAGTATAATGGTGGCATTGATGCAATTGACAAAGCCCTGCGTGAGATGCAGTCCATCCTTGCACAAGCAGAGCAGATGATTGCAAAAATGCCAATTATTAAAGGGGGTACATGGTGGCTGTACGATGTCGCTGCAGGTGATTATGTTGACTCTGGGTATCCGGCACAAGGTGAAAAAGGCGATGCAGGCGAACGGGGTGCAGATGGCAGTGATGGAGCAGCCGGAAAATCTGCCTATGAAATTGCCTTACAGAATGGATTTGTTGGCACGGAAACGGACTGGCTAGAATCCTTAAAAGGGCAAAAGGGAGATACCGGAGAGCCGGGAGCGGCTGGGGCAAAAGGCGACCCCGGAGAAAAAGGTGACCAGGGCGAGCCTGGAACACCCGGAGAAAAGGGAGAACGTGGCGAAAAAGGAGAAAAAGGCGACACCGGAACACCCGGCAAGGACGGCGTAAACGGAAAAGACGGAACAAACGGGGTTGACGGGAAAAACGGTGCAGACGGTTACTCCCCAACAGCAACCGTTACAGAAACAGACGCCGGGGCTGTTATCTCTATTACCGATAAAAACGGAACAACGACAGCAACCATCAAAAATGGAACAAGCGGAGAGGCTGCATCTTGGGGCGATTATACACCGGGATGTGAAGAGGGTGAATCAGCGAAATACTGCACCGCAAAGCTGGTTACAGTAACAGGCAAGCAAACATGGCAGGTATTGCCGTCCATCAGCACAGTAACTCATAATGCACTGAATATTGTGCCAGACGGGTTGTTTGTGCTGGACTTGTCACCGGATGTCAATGCACTCAAAACCTCTGCACACACGCATGACAATAAAGATTTTTTAGACGGCATTGAGGCTTACTTAAGCAGCACCTATTCCAAAGTGACTGCGGAGCGAGAGGCAGCGGACAACAGCCTTGCAACCTGTATCAAAACTTTAGAGGATAGCGTTGGCGATATATCCACACTGCTTGCAACGATGGTGGAGGTGTAACATGGCGACAATTGCAGAGCAACTGACAAAATTAAACCAGCTGCGGCAGCAATTTGCCGCAAATCTGGTTACAAAAGGCGTTGCAGCTGATGCAACAGAAAAATTTAACACTCTCGTTCCGAAAGTTTTGGATATTTCCGGCGGTGAATCTCCCACCACAATCGTGTTATATGATGCAACCCATCGGGACAAGGTTTCTTTGCTTTACAACGGTACGATTTACAGCGTGGCGGATTTTACCGCCCAGCATGCCGATTTTTGCAGTGCTAAAAACGATTATGCTTTAAATTATGGGACTGCTATTTTTGGGTGGGATTATAGTTGCTATACATGCTGTACATCACCAATTAGCGTGACAACATCCACACAAATTGCAATCCGTTTTCTTGCCGGCGGCACAGAGGCAGGCGTTTTGCGGCTGGTGCAATCTGACACTGGCACGGCTGCGGACATCCTTGCCAAAGCACAGGCAGAGGGCAGTTATATAGACTTACCTTTACAGTGGCTGTACAGTGCAGACTATATCACAACGCTGACACCGTGCGAGGGCGTAACGGCAGGCACTTATTATTTGGTGTGGGTCGGTCGGAGCAATAACAGTCACCCGCTGATTCAGTCAATTTCGTTACTTTAAGGAGATGATACAGTGAATATTATTGAAGCCGTAGAATCATTGAAACAGGGAAAAGCCATCCAAAGAACAGGCTGGGGCAACGCAAAAATTCAGGCGGTGCAGCTGGAAAATGGACAGTATCAAATTTTCGCATCCGGCGACTTGACACCGGAGATGCTCGTTTTGCTTTCTGGTGATTATGATGTGAAAGAAGAGAAAGAAACGAATGATGTGAAAGAAACGGAGGAAGCAGTGTGATTCGAGAGATTATCACCATTGCGATTTCTGTGTTGTCTGCAACGGGTATTCTGGGCATTGGTACAAGGTCGATTTTAAACCGCATGCAAAAGCAGGATGCCAGACAAAAGGCTTTGGAATATGGTGTGCAAGCCCTGCTCCGTGACCGAATGTTGCACTGCTATAACAAGTACATTGATGCTGGATTCGCACCCATCTATGCAAAAGAAAACTACGAGAATATGTATCGGCAGTATCATGAACTGGGCGGCAATGGTGTGATGACGCACTTGCACGAAGAGTTCATGGCACTACCAACCGAGAAAGGAGCATAACATGAGAAACTGGAAACTTTGGGCAAAGGCTGCGGCAGTCAGAGCCGTGAAAACCATGGCACAGACCGCCGTAGCAACGATTGGCGTAGCTGCTGTGATGCAAGATGTGAACTGGATCGCCGTGGGCAGTGCGGCTCTGCTGGCTGGGGTGTTGTCTGTTGTGACCAGCGTTGCTGGATTGCCAGAAGCAGAATAAAGAAAACCGCCCAGCAGCGTAAAAGCTGCCGGACGGCATCGGGTTATTCGGTTTCATTCTGTTCTGGGTTATCTCTGCAAAGTTCATCCAGCGTGACACCGAGGGCATCGGCGAGTTTGATGGCATTAGACACGAGGCAATCCCCACGCCTTTGAATGTCCTCAACGGTACGTTTTGGAATGCCGGTTTGCTCGACTAATTTCGGAATTGTGATTCCCTTTTCTGTCCTGATTTTTTTCAAATTCATTTAGATTCCTCCGTTTAGCAGTAAATGAACAATTGCAATCAAGAATGCAATCAAACCAACAAACTTAAAAATTGCCCACGACAGCTTAAAAATGTTTTTCATACTTGACAGGTTGAAATGGTTATGATATAATGGCGGCAGGGGGTTGAGAGCTTGTCCGCTCCCAACTCTTACCGTAGGCGTTTAGCCTATAATCTTAATCAAGATAAGAATCCAACCAACAAGGGAAATTATCTCGATTGCGAGCTTATTAAGTTGTTGCACCAGCTTGATAAGCTCTTTTATTTTTTCTGTTGACCATCTCAACATCTTCTCACCTCCTTTCCATGATTTTATTATACCACGTTTTAACGTGTTTGTCAAGTATTTTTTCAAATTTTTATAAAAATATTTTTTGTGAAAGGATGATACTATGCCAGTCAATCATTATGATTATAACAATAGCACCCAACTTTCCCCGCATTTTAATGTTATGGAATTTCGGTGTCAGTGCGGAGGTAATCACG
>OGJH01000454.1_pt1 | contig 49896 bp, 54 predicted proteins | sample 1572021 | NCBI WGS metagenome assembly OGJH01 (sample SAMEA2582098, study PRJEB24529) | metagenome | biome: Human gut stool | place: China | collected 2011
TCTCTCGGGGGTTTAAGGGGGATACTCTCTTTCGAGAAAGAGAGTATCCCCCTTTGCCTGCGCATCTTCCCGCGGGAGATAAAATTCAAAAAACACTTGTACGATTTTTCTCTCCGTGATAAAATACAATATTAAGACAAAAATAGGAGAAGACTGCCGCGTTTTGCGGCAAAAACGCCCCGGAAAGGAGAGCACACATGCCGGTACACGAAGGACATCGCTCGCGCAAAAAAGAGCAGTTCCGCGCCCACGGGCTTGATGCGTTCGCCGACCATGAGGTGCTCGAGCTTCTCCTTTATTACGCCGTGCCGCGGCAGGACACGAACCCCATCGCGCACCGGCTGATGGAAAAATTCGGCTCGCTCGACGCGGTGTTTGCCGCCGATCGCGCGGCGCTTGAGGAGGTCGAGGGCATCGGCGAGAACGCCTCGACGCTCATCTCGCTCATGTTCCCGCTGATGCGCCGCATCCGCGCGTCCTCCGGCGCGCACGAGACGATCCTCAGCGATACCGAGCAGGCGGGCGCGTACTTTTTAGACCTCTTTCTCGGCGAGCGGGAGGAAAAGCTCTACGAAGCGTGCCTTGACGCCAAGGGCCGCCTCCTCGCTTGCCATTTGGTCGCCGAGGGCGACACGGACAGCGTCCAGCTCAATATGCGCAAAATTGTGGAAAACGCGCTCAAGTGCGGCGCGAGCAGCGTGCTGCTTGCCCACAACCACCCCAGCGGCGTGGCGCTCCCCTCCCCCGCGGACAACGCGACGACGCTCTCGGTCTTCGACGCGCTGCGCACTGTGGGCGTCGAGCTCGCCGACCACATCATCGTCGCGGACGACGACTTCGTCTCGCTGCGGCACAACGGACTTCTGCCCGAAAGAAAGGGAAACGGATATGGAATTTAAGCTGCACGCGCCCTTCAAGCCCACGGGCGACCAGCCCGAGGCCATCGAAAAGCTGGCGCAGGGCGTGAAGATGGGACTCGACGAGCAGGTCTTGCTCGGCGTCACGGGCTCGGGCAAGACGTTTACAATGGCGAGCGTCATCGAAAAGGTCCAGCGGCCGACGCTCGTGCTGGCGCACAACAAGACCCTCGCCGCGCAGCTGTGCGCGGAATTCAAAGAGTTTTTTCCCGAAAACGCGGTGGAATACTTCGTTTCGTACTACGACTATTACCAGCCCGAGGCCTATATCCCCCACACCGACACCTATATCGCCAAGGACGCCTCGACGAACGAGGAGATCGACCGCCTGCGGCTTTCGGCCACCTGCGCGCTGCTCGAGCGGCGCGACGTCATCGTCGTCTCGTCCGTCTCGTGCATCTACGGCCTCGGCGAGCCGGAGGACTTTGAAAAGCTGATGATCTCGCTCCGCCCCGGCATGACGATGGAGCGCGACTTCCTCTTAAAGCGGCTCATCGAAATTCGCTACGAGCGCAACGACGTCGCCTTTGAGCGCAACCGCTTCCGCGTGCGCGGCGACACGGTGGAGCTCTACCCCGCGTACTACCGCGACAAGGCCGTGCGCGTCGAATTCTTCGGCGACGAGATCGACCGGATCAGCGAATTCAACCCCGTCAACGGTCAGGTGACGCGCACGCTCCAGCACATCGCCATCTACCCCGCGTCGCACTATGTCACAACGAAGGACAAGCTCGAGCGCGCCATTGTCGAGATCGACAAGGAGCTCGACGAGCGCGAGGCACAGTTTTTGGCCGAGGGCAAGGCCGTCGAGGCCCAGCGCATCCGCCAGCGCACGCGCTACGATATCGAGATGCTGCGCGAGCTGGGCTACTGCACGGGCATCGAGAACTATTCCCGCGTCATCAGCGGGCGGCCCGTCGGCTCGCCGCCGCTGACGCTCATCGACTACTTCCCCAAGGATTTCCTGCTCTTTGTGGATGAATCGCACGTCACGCTGCCGCAGGTGCGCGCGATGTACAACGGCGACCGCGCGCGCAAAGAGAGCCTTGTCGAGTACGGCTTCCGCTTGCCCTGCGCGTTTGACAACCGCCCGCTCAAATTCGACGAATTTGAGCAGCGCGTCCACCAGCGTATCTACGTTTCGGCCACGCCCGGCGACTATGAAAAGGACCGCGCGGGCCAGATCGTCGAGCAGGTCATCCGCCCGACGGGGCTTTTAGACCCGAAGGTCGAGGTGCGCCCCGTCGAAAACCAGATCGATGATCTCGTCGGCGAGATCAACGCCCGCGCGGCGCGCAATGAGCGCGTGCTCGTCACCACGCTGACGAAAAAGATGGCCGAGGACCTGACACAGTATTTAACCGGCGTCGGCATCCGCGTGCGCTACATGCACGCGGACGTCGAGACCATCGAGCGCATGGAGCTCATCCGCGGCCTGCGCCTCGGCGAGTTCGACGTGCTCGTCGGCATCAACCTGCTGCGCGAAGGTCTCGACATTCCCGAGGTCTCGATGGTCGCGATTTTGGACGCAGATAAGGAAGGCTTCCTCCGCAGCGAAACGAGCCTCATCCAGACCATCGGCCGCGCCGCGCGAAACGCCGACGGCCTTGTCGTGCTCTACGCCGACACCATCACCCCCTCGATGCGCCGCGCGATGGATGAGACCGAGCGCCGCCGCCAAATTCAGGACGACTACAACAAGGCGCACGGCATCATCCCGCAGACCATCCGAAAGGACGTGCGCGAGATCATCGAAATTTCCAAGAAGGACGAGGAATCTGCCCGCCGCCGCGGCAAGCGCAAGCTCTCCGAGCGCGAGCGGGACGAAGAGATCAGAAAGCTCGAAAAGCAGATGCAGGAGGCGAGCCGTATGCTCGAATTCGAGTACGCCGCCATCCTGCGCGACCGCATCATCGAGCTGCGCAAGGAAAACACGAAATAACAAGAAAGAGACAAAACCTGTGAAAAAATACGCTTCCTACGCCTGCATTTTAGCGGCCGCCGCCTGCTGGGGCTGCATCGGCCTATTCAACCGCCCGCTGCTCAATGCCGGCATCGCGCCGGAAAACCTTGTCGTCATCCGCAACCTGGGCGGCCTTGCGGTGCTCGCGTTCTTCTTCCTCTGCACCGACCGCAGCGTCTTCAAGATGCGGGCAAAGCACCTGCCGATCTTTATTGCGACGGGCATCATCAGCGTCGTACTCTTCACGCTCTGCTACTTCAACGCGCAGAAGCTTTGCTCGCTCTCGGTCAGCGCAATTTTGCTCTACACCGCGCCCGCGATGGTGGTTCTGATGAGCGCGCTCGTCTTCAAAGAGAAGATCACGGGCAAAAAGCTCCTTGCCCTCGCGCTGGCACTGCTCGGCTGCGCGCTCGTGACGGGCGTTTTCACGGGCGGACTGTCGCTGACGACGAAGGGGCTGCTCTTCGGCCTCGGTGCGGCATTTTTCTACGCGCTCTATTCGATTTTCGCGCCCTTCGGCCTGCGGCACTACAGCCCGCTCGCCGTCGTGTTCTGGACGTTCGTGTTCGCCGCGCTCGGCGCGCTGTTCGTCGCCGACTGGGGCAACCTTATGACGGTTCTGAGCGTGCCGCAAAACGCCCTCCTCGCTGCGGGGCTGGTGCTTCTTTCCACCGTCGCACCCTACATCCTCTACACCAAGGGCCTCGCCAACGTCGAGAGCGGCAAGGCCAGCATCATGGCGAGCATCGAGCCGGTCGTCGGCACGCTCGTCGGCACCCTCGTCTTCGGCGAGCCCATCAGCGCGGGTGTTTTCTTAGGCCTCGCCTGCATTTTGGCCTGCGTGTACATTCTGCGGTGATTTTATCCCCGTTTTCCACATAGGAGGTCCCTTATGGCAAAGAATAAAGAAGAAAAAACCAACGTCATGCGCGTTTTGGAGCAGAAGAAGATCGCCTACAGCGCGCACACCTATCCGCACGAGGAGGGCGTTGCCGTCGACGGCGTCACGGTGGCGCAGTCCATGGGCTTTGACCCCGCGGCCGTTTTCAAAACGCTCGTCGCGCGCGGCGCGAAGGGGCAGTTCTACGTTTTCGACGTGCCGGTCGCGGAAAATCTTGACCTCAAAAAGGCCGCGAAGGCCGTAGGCGAAAAGTCCATTGAGATGCTGCACCAGAAAGAGCTGCTTCCGCTCACGGGCTATGTCCACGGCGGCTGCTCGCCCGTGGGAATGAAAAAATTGTTCCCTACGGTGATCGACGCCTCGGCGGAAAACCTTGAAACAATGATCGTCTCCGCGGGGAAGATCGGCTATCAGGTCGAGCTTTCGCCGCGCGACCTTGCCGCGCTCGTGCGCGCGAAATTTGCGGATATCATTGTTGAATAAGGTTGACATAAAAAATTCGGAAGAGTACGCTCATTTTGCAGCTGCAAAATGAGCAACAGGAGTTATCGATTCATGCCAAGTAAGATTTTTGTCAAAGGCGCAAGAGAAAATAACCTTAAGAACATCGACGTTGAGATCCCACGCGACGCGCTGACCGTCATCACGGGCCTGTCCGGCAGCGGAAAATCGTCCCTCGCGTTTGACACCATCTATGCCGAGGGCCAGCGCCGCTATGTGGAGAGCTTGTCTTCCTACGCGCGCATGTTCCTCGGGCAGAAGGAAAAGCCCGACGTCGACTATATCGAGGGCCTCTCCCCCGCCATTTCCATCGACCAGAAGACCACCTCGCAGAACCCCCGCTCCACCGTCGGCACGGTGACGGAGGTGTACGACTATCTGCGCCTGCTCTGGGCGCGCGTCGGCACGCCGCACTGCCCGAACTGCGGAAAAGAAATTCGCCAGCAGTCCATCGACCAGATCATCGACCAGCTCATGGCGCTGGGCGAGGGGACGCGCGTGCAGATCATGGCGCCGGTCATCCGCGGGAAAAAGGGCGAGCATGTGAAAATTTTCGAGGACGCGCGCCGCTCGGGCTATGTCCGCGTCCGCGCCGACGGGAACATGTATGACCTCAGCGAGGAAATTTCCCTCGAAAAGAACAAAAAGCACAATATCGAGGTCGTCGTCGACCGCCTGATCCTCCGCCCCGACGTCGTCCACCGCCTGACGGACTCGTGCGAGACCGCCGCGGCGCTCTCGGGCGGCCTCATTCTCGCCAACATCCTGCCCGACGACCGCGATATTCTCTTTTCGCAGAACTATGCGTGCGAGGACTGCGGCATCTCCATCGAAGAGCTGACGCCGCGCATGTTCTCGTTCAACAACCCGTTCGGCGCGTGCCCGACCTGCACGGGCCTCGGCACGCAGCTCAAGGTCGACCCCGAGCTCGTCATCCCGAATAAGAGCGTTTCGCTGCTCGACGGCGCGATCTGCGCCTCGGGCTGGAACAACGTGCGCGGCGACGGCATCTCGCGCATGTACTTTGAAGCGTTGTCGAAAAAGTACCGTTTTTCCCTCCGCGACCCTGTGGAAAAGCTCTCCAAAGAGGTCATGGACGTCATTCTCTACGGCACAAAGGGCGAAAAGCTGGAGCTCCAGTACGACCAGCCGCGCGGCAAGGGCGTACTGTATCAGGCGTTCGAGGGCGTTATCCCCAACCTGGAGCGCCGCTACAAGGAGACGCAGAGCGACGGCGTGCGCGAAGAGCTTGAGGGCTGCATGAGCGAGTGTCCCTGCCCCGCCTGCGGCGGCAAGAGACTCCGCCGCGAATCCCTCGCCGTCACGGTCGGCGGACTTAGTATCAGCGACTACTGCGAAAAATCCGTGGTCGACGCGCTCGACTTTGTGGATAAGCTGACGCTGACCGAGCATCAGATGCGCATCGGCGAGCGCATTTTGAAGGAGATCAAAAACCGCCTCGGCTTCCTGCGCTCGGTAGGACTCGAATACCTGACGCTCTCGCGCGCGAGCGCGACGCTCTCCGGCGGCGAGGCGCAGCGCATCCGTTTGGCGACGCAGATCGGCTCGAGCCTGATGGGCGTTCTCTATATCCTTGACGAGCCGTCCATCGGATTGCACCAGCGCGACAACGACAAGCTGCTCGCCACCTTGAAACGTTTGCGCGACCTCGGCAACACGCTCATCGTCGTCGAGCACGACGAGGACACGATGCGCGCGGCGGACTACCTCATCGACATCGGCCCTGGCGCGGGCGCGCACGGCGGGCAGGTCGTGGCCTGCGGCACGCCGGCAGAGGTCATGGCGAACCCGAATTCCCTGACCGGCCAGTATTTGAGCGGCAAAAAGAAGATCGAAGTGCCGAAGGCGCGCCGAAAAGGCAACGGCAATTTCCTCACCGTGCGCGGCGCGCAGGAAAATAACCTCAAAGATCTCGACGTCTCGATCCCGCTCGGCACGTTCACGTGCGTCACGGGCGTGTCCGGCAGCGGCAAATCGTCGCTCGTCAACGAGATCATCTATAAAAAGCTCGGCGCGGACTTAAACCGCATGAAGGTCCACCCCGGCCGCTGTAAGGCTATCGAGGGCGAGGAATTCCTCGACAAGGTCATCTGCATCGACCAGAGCCCCATCGGCCGCACGCCGCGCTCCAACCCCGCGACGTATACAAATCTCTTCAACGATATCCGCGACCTCTTCGCCTCGACCCCGGACGCGAAGGCGCGCGGCTATGCCGCGGGCCGCTTCAGCTTCAATGTCCGCGGCGGCCGGTGCGAGGCCTGCTCGGGCGACGGTCAGCTCAAGATCGAGATGCACTTCCTGCCTGATATTTACGTGCCCTGCGAGGTCTGCAAGGGCAAGCGCTACAACCGCGAAACGCTCGAGGTCCACTACAAGGGCAAGAGCATCGCGGACGTGCTGGAAATGACCGTGGAGGAGGCGCTCGAATTCTTCCGCGACCTTCCAAAGCTCGAAGCGAAGCTCCGCACGCTCAGCGAGGTCGGCCTCGGCTATATCCGCCTCGGCCAGTCGTCTACGACGCTCTCCGGCGGCGAGGCGCAGCGCGTCAAGCTCGCGACCGAGCTTTCTAAGCGCTCGACGGGCCGCACCATTTATATCCTCGACGAGCCGACGACGGGCCTGCACTCCGACGACGTCAAAAAGCTGCTCGAGGTGCTGCAAAAGCTCGTCGGCGCGGGCAACACCGTGCTCGTCATCGAGCACAATCTGGACGTCATCAAGTGCGCGGATTATCTGCTCGACCTCGGCCCCGAGGGCGGCAGCGGCGGCGGTACGCTCGTCACCTGCGGCACACCCGAGGAGGTTGCCGCGTGCGAGCAGTCCTACACGGGCCAGTATCTCAGGAAAATGCTGCGTTAAGATTCACCCATCGCCCGTCCGCGCCGTAGAATGGCGCGAGGTGATGATATGCGGCTTTTACAGGACGGCGTTGTGGCGGCGCTCGCTGCCATCGGCTTGACGGCGGTGATCTTTCTGCTCGTTTCGGCCATCGTGCACCCGCGGCGGCGCGGCACCATCCCCGCCACGGCGGTCATCGAGGCCTGCGGCGAGGCAAAGACGCTCGAATACACGGTGCGCGCGCTGCTGAGGTCGCGCTATGAAGAGGGCGGCTTTTCGCGCGTCGTCATCGTGGACTGCGGCCTTGCCGACGAGCCGCGCCGCGTGGCGGAGCTCTTGTGCCGCAGCGAATACGAGGTCTACCTCTGCCAAAGGGAAGAACTGACCGATTTTTTCACTTAGGAGACAGTTATGGGAGAAGAAACGACCATCATGGGCACGGTCCTGTCCGTCGTTTTCCAGAATGAGGAAAACGGCTATGCCGTGCTGCGCCTTGTGACGGACGACGGCGAGCTTTTAACGCTCGTTGGCTGCGTCCCCTGCGCGGCGCCGGGCGAAAATCTGACGGCGACCGGCTCGTTTTCCTCCCACCCGCAGTACGGCGAGCAGTTTTCTGCGAGCGAGGTCGAGCAGTACCTGCCGTCGAACGAGACGGAGATTTTAAACTACCTCGCTTCCGGCGTCGTGCGCGGCGTCGGCCCCGCGACGGCGGAAAAGCTCGTCGCCAGATTTGGCATCGAGACGCTGCAGGTGCTTGAATCCGAGCCGGAAAAGCTCACGGCCATCAAGGGCATGACCGCCCGCCGCGCGCAGGAGATCTCCGCCGCGTTCAACGAGCAGATGGGCCTTCGCCGCGTGATGGAATTCCTGTCGCATTACGACCTGCCCGCCGCGCTCAGCGTGCCGCTCTACCGCCGCTTCGGCGCAAACGCCATGGCCGCGCTCGAGCGCAACCCCTATCTTCTCTCCGACAGCGCGTTCGGCGTGGACTTCTCCGTCTGCGACGAGATCGCGCTCTCCATGGGCTTTGGCGGCGACGCGTCGCTCCGCACCGAGGCGGGGCTGACATTTGAGCTCTCCCACAACCGCGACGCGGGCGGACACGTTTTCCTCCCGCGCGAAAAGCTCCTCGCCGCGACGGCCCAGCTTTTGGACTGCGATGTCGACGCGGTGGAAAAGAGCCTCGACGATCTCATCGCCATCCACCGCATCGTGCAGGAGGGTGTCGCGAACGTGACAGCCTGCTATTTGCGGCAGTCGTGGGAGGATGAGACCTATGTTGTCACGCGCATCGAGGCAATGCTCGCGGACAAGCCCGACGCCCTGCGCGGCGTCGAGCGCGTCATCAAAGAAATCGAGCGCGAGCAGGGCGTGCAGTACGCCCCGCTCCAGCGTCAGGCTGTCGAGCTCGCGGCAAAGGAAGAATTGCTGCTGCTGACCGGCGGTCCCGGCACGGGCAAGACGACGAGCGTGCGCGCCATCGTCGCGCTCTTCGAGCGCATGGGATTGAACGTTCTGCTCGCCGCCCCCACGGGCCGCGCCGCCAAGCGCATGGGCGAGCTATGCGACCGCGACGCGCAGACCATCCACCGTATGCTCGGCATGACATGGAACGACCAGACTGGCGAGGTGACGTTCACCAAAGGCGAAAAGGAACCGCTCGAGGCCGATGCGCTCATTGTGGACGAGACCTCGATGGTCGATTTGTCGCTGATGCGCGCGCTGCTCGCGGCGTTGCGCCCGGGCTGCCGCCTTGTGCTCGTCGGCGACCCCGACCAGCTGCCGAGTGTCGGCGCGGGCAACGTGTTTTCCGATTTGATCCGCAGCGGGCGCATCGCGACCGTCGCCCTGCGCGACATTTTCCGTCAGGCCGAGCAGTCGATGATCGTGCGCAACGCGCACCTCGTCAACACCGGCATGCCGCCCAAGCTCAAAAACGCGGCGGCGAACGACTTTTTCTTCCTTCCCCGCCGCGACAGCGTGCGATTGGTCGAAACCGTGGTCGAGCTGTGCAAAACAAGGCTGCCCGACAAAATGGGCATCCCCGCGGACGAATTGCAGGTGCTCACCCCGACCCGCCGCGGCGACGCGGGGACGCGGTCGCTGAACTTTGCCCTGCAAGCCGCGCTAAACCCGCCGAAGCCCGGCAAGCAGGAGCGCCGCTTCGGCGAGCTCATCTTCCGCGAGGGTGACCGCGTCATGCAGACGCGCAACGACTACGACGTCGTCTGGCAGAAGGAGGACGGCACCGCCGGCACGGGCATCTTCAACGGCGATGTCGGCAAGATCGCAAAGATCGACCCGAGCGGAGAACTTTTGGAGATCGTCTTCGACGACCGCACCGCGAACTACACGTCCGACATGCTCGCGGAGCTCGACATGGCCTACGCCATGACCGTACATAAGGCGCAGGGCAGCGAATACCGCGGTGTTGTGTTCGTCGGCGCGCCGTGTGCGCCGTCGCTGATGGTGCGCGGCGTGCTCTATACCGCCATCACCCGCGCGCGAGAGCTGCTCGTTATCGTCGGCGACGACAGCGCCGTGAACAAAATGGCGGAGAACGACCGCCGCAGCCGCCGCTACAGCGGCCTCAAGTGGCGGCTTCGGAAAGGTGGGGAGGAAAAATGAGCTTGCTGGAATCGCTCGCATCCTTACTTTTTCCACCGCGCTGTGCCTTCTGTGGAAAAACCGGCGTGCGCGGCGTGTGTTCTGAGTGCGAAAAGGCGCTCCCCTACTGCAAAACGCCGCTCCATGAGCGCGCGGAGATCGGCGCGTGCCTTGCCCCGCTCAAGTACGAGGGCATCGTGCGCGAGGCGCTGCTGAACTATAAGTTCCACGGCAGCCAGAGCCGCTGCACGGGCTTTGGCGATGTTTTAGCGCAGGCCGCCGCCGAGCATTTCGGCGGAGAATTCGACATTGTGACCTATGTCCCCGTGTCGAAAAAGCGCAAACAGGAGCGCGGCTACGACCAGTCGTATCTATTGGCGCGCGAGACCTGCCGCCACTGGAGCGTCGCGCCGGAAAGGCTGCTGCAAAAGACGAAGGACAACGTCGCGCAGTCGTCGCTTTCGTCCCGTGAGGAGCGGCAGAAAAACGTCGTCGGCGCATACGTTGCCGTCAATGAGGACAAAATCAAGGGTCAGCGCATTCTGCTCATCGACGATATCCTCACCACCGGCGCCACGCTCCGCGAAGCCGCGAGAGTTTTACGGGAAGCTGGCGCGGAAAAAGTCATCTGCGCCACCCTCGCCGCGGCGGACGAAGACTAAAGTCTTCAAAAAAGAGGCGACGCCTCTTTTTTGAGAAAGTTTCGCTGCGCTTCGTGCCTCACAGGTTCGACACGCGCTCCGCGCAAAGTGTTTTTACCCACGTACACGCCGCGGGTAAAAACGATTCAAATGTTTCGCGTCTGCGGACGCGAAAATCAGCGGCGCAGGGGTATGGTTTTCCTTATTTTCCCCTGATACGGCGGTGAAAATCGCGCACAATGCTATTGCAAACTCAATTTCGAGCCGTTATAATAAAAACATCATGGGAAAGTATGAGCATCGCTCATTTTAGTTTTCAGAAAAATAAGAGGTAACACGCTATGTTTTCTTTTACCAAAGACATCGGCATGGATCTGGGCACCGCGTCGGTGCTGATCTACATTAAGGATAAAGGCATCGTGCTCAACGAGCCCTCGGTCGTGGCGCTCGACAAGAACACCGGCAAGCTCTTAAAGGTCGGCGCGGATGCGCAGGCCATGCTGGGCCGCACGCCGGGCAACATCATCGCCATCCGTCCCCTGCGCGAGGGCGTGATCTCCGACTACGAGGTCACCGAGCGCATGATCAAGGAATTTCTGCACAAGGTCATGGGCTTCCAGCTCTTCAAGCCGCGCATCATCATCTGCGTTCCCTCCGGCATCACCGAGGTCGAGGAGCGCGCGGTCATCGACGCGGGCATTCAGGCCGGCGCGCGCCGCGTCTACCTCATTGAAGAGCCTGTCGCCGCCGCCATCGGTGCGGGCATCGACATCACCCAGCCCGAGGGCCACATGATCATCGACATCGGCGGCGGTACGTCCGATATCGCGGTCATTTCGCTCTCCGGCGTCGTCGAATCGTCCTCCATCAAGATCGCGGGCGACCAGTTCAACGAGGCCGTCGTCAAGTATATGCGCCGCAAGCACAACCTGCTCGTCGGTGAGCGCACGGCCGAGCAGATGAAGATGCAGATCGGCTGCGTCTTCCCGCCGGAAGAGGAAATGACCATGGAGGTCAAGGGCAGAAGCCTTATCACAGGACTTCCCGAGCTCATCTCCGTCTCGTCTGCGGAAATGCTCGAGGCCTTTGAAGAGCCCGTCGAGCGCATCATGGAGGAGGTCCACCTCGTGCTTGAAAAGACCCCGCCCGAGCTCGTGGCCGATATCTCGAACAACGGCATCGTCATGACCGGCGGCGGCAGCTTAGTCCGCGGCTTTGATAAGCTCGTCACCGCCCGCACCGGCATCCACGCCATGGTGGCCGAGAACGCCATCCAGTGCGTGGCCGAGGGCACGGGCAGGAGCCTCGACAGCATTCAGGACATGCAGGACGGCACGATGAACCTGAGCCGCCGCAAGCAGATCAACTAAGAAAATTCGGGAGGATATCATGGCGGTCTTATCAAATCTCCAGCCGGAAAAGGTATTCTACTATTTTGAAAAGCTCTGCTCCGTTCCCCACGGCAGCGGAAATACGAAGCAAATCAGCGACCTGTGCGTCGGCTTTGCGAAGGAACTGGGCCTTAAATACCGTCAGGAGGCGTGCAACAACGTCATTATCTGGAAGGATGGCTCGAAGGGCTACGAGAACGCCGCGCCCGTCATTTTGCAGGGCCATATCGACATGGTCTGCGCCAAGACCGAGGACTGCACCAAGGACATGACGCGCGACGGGCTCGACGTCCGTACCGACGGCGAATGGGTCTGGGCAGACAAGACGTCGCTTGGCGGCGACAACGGCATCGCCGTTGCGATGATCCTCGCGATTTTATCCGACGAAACGCTCCCCCATCCCCCCATCGAGGCGGTCTTCACCGTCGACGAGGAGGTCGGCATGGACGGCGCGTTCGCGCTGGACTGCTCGGACTTGAAGGGCAAAAAGCTTTTGAACCTCGACTCTGAGGAAGAGGGCGTTTTCACCGTGTCCTGCGCAGGCGGCGTGCGCCTTGACTGCGCGCTCGAACTCAAGCAGGAGCGCGCGGACGGCATGACCGGCTACCGCGTGACGATCTCGGGTCTCAAGGGCGGCCACTCCGGCATGAACATCAATCAGGGCCGCGGCAACGCCAACTGCCTGATGGCGCGCACGCTGTATAGCGCGATGGAGCGCTGCCCCTCGCTGCGCGTGCATGAGCTGACGGGCGGCGAGTTCGACAACGTCATCTGCCTGAGAAACGACGCGCTCGTCGCGCTCTCCGCGTCCGACGCGCCCGCGTTCGAGGCGTTCATCAAGGAATTCGATGCAACGCTCAAAAATGAGTACGCCGTTACCGACGGCGGCATTTCCCTCGTGTGCGAAAAGGCTGACGTTCCGGTCGCATTCTCCGCAGCGGACACGTCGAGACTGCTGCATGTGCTCCTTGCCCTGCCGCAGGGCGTGCAGGAGATGAGCGCCGACTTCCCCGGTCTTGTGCAGACATCGCTCAACCTCGGCGTGATGCGCACGGACGAGCACGGCGTGAAGTGCTCCTTCTCCGTTCGCTCGTGCATCGCCTCGCAGAAGCAGATGCTCATTCAGCGCGTGAAGGCCATCGTCGAATTCGGCGGCGGCACCGTGGGCGAGCGCAGCAACTATCCCGGCTGGCAATACGACCGCGATTCTGCCCTCCGCAAGGAGATCGAAGCGGTCTACCGCGACCTCACTGGCCGCGACGGGAAGATCGAAGCCACCCACGGCGGCCTTGAGTGCGGACTCTTCATCGAAAAGATCCCCGGCCTCGACGCGCTGTCCATGGGACCGGAGCTGCACGATGTTCACTCGGTGAACGAGCGGCTGAACGTCGCCTCGACGGAGAGGGTTTACAAACTCGTTTGTGAAGTTCTCAGGAGAAGTAAATAAGTTCCCGCTACGCGGGAGCTGATGGTTTCCCCTGCACAGGGGAACGAAACAAAGGGGCCATTCTCTTTCGCGAAAGAGAATGGCCCCTTTGGAACCCCAAGAGAAAGGCTTTTGATTGGCAGTCTCAGGGTTGAATAACCTTTATGCCTCCGGAGTGGGAATGCCTGCGCGCGGCGTTGCCGCGTTAGCGTTGCTATACGACTTGGCCTACTTCTATTATCCGCTGCCGCTCTGCTGATCTTGTAGGAGTGCGGACTAATTTCCGACTACCGGAGTACTCATCAATGAGGCGAGCGCAGCAATGCCGCATTCGGTAAGCAGTCTGCCACCGGACAAACGTCACACGCGCCTCACGACAGTAGGGCGCGGTTGCAAGACGTAGCGACTCGCAGAAGATTCATGGCGAAGCCATGTACACCGCACCCGATTCCGCAGGCTGAGCAGTTCTTCAAGCCCCAGACCGGCAATGTCGGGGGTCGAGGGGGGACGCCCCTCGTCTTTCTCTGGGGGATTCAAAGGGGGTATTCTCTTCGAAAAGAGAATACCCCCTTTGGTGCCGCGGCGCGCACGCCGCTCCCCCTCCCGCGCTCGCGCGGGAAGCAATGTGCAGCGCTGCGCGCTGCTTTTATTCGATTCCTTACAAATACGGAATAACCATCGATGCAACGAGCGATAAGATCATCACCGCGACCAGCAGGATCGCGACGGCTCTCGTCTTCTTATTCATGGGGGTCCTCCCTTTCTACGATTTTCTTGATGCCCTTTTCCGCCTTGGCGCGCGGCAGCATCACCTCGCGGCCGCAGCGCGTGCATTTGAGCTTGATGTCCATGCCCACGCGCGTCACGAGCCAGAGCTTTTCGCCGCAGGGATGCGGCTTCTTCATTTCGACAATATCGTTCAACCTCAGGTCCATGTGCTCACCCCTTGATTGCTTCCCAGTACTGCGCGGCGGCGCGCTCGACCTTGTTGTCGCCGTAGCGGTAGTACTGCACGTTTTTGAGCTCGTCGGGCAGATATTGCTGCTTCACCCAATGGTTCGGGTAGGCGTGCGGGTACTTGTAGTTCTGCCCCTGCGCGCCGCCGGTCGAATCGGCGTGGACATTCTGGAGGCAGCGCGGGAAATTGCCGCTCTTGCCCGCCTTCACATCCGCCCAGGCAGCGCCGATGCCCTCGATCACGCTGTTGGACTTCGGTGCGGTGGCGAGCAGCACCGCCGCCTGCGCCAGCGGCAGCTGCGCTTCGGGAAGGCCGAGCTGCATCGCGGTGTCGACGCAGGCCTTGACGATGGCGATAGCCTGCGGATAGGCCATGCCGACGTCCTCGCTCGCCGAGCAGAGTAACCTCCTGCATGGCGTGACCAGATCGCCCGCCTCTAAAAATCTTGCGAGGTAGTGGAGCGCCGCGTCGGGGTCGCTGCCGCGCAGCGACTTCATCAGCGCGCTCGCACAGTCGTACATCGCGTCGCCGCCCTTGTCGTAGCGCATGGCACTGCGCTGTGCGACCTGTAAGGCGTCTTCACTTTTCAGCAAAAGTTCGCCGTTCGTGACGTCCGCCGCCTCATATAAAAGCTCGCACGCGCTCACGGCCTTGCGCACATCGCCGCCGCACTGCTGCGCGATGACGCGCGGCACATCGTCCTCCCAGGAAAGCGGCAGCTCGCTGCGCTCTTTCAAAATGCCGAGCGCGCGCTCGACCGCGGGGATGGTCTCCTCCGCGCTGACGTTTTTGAACTCAAATACCGTTGAGCGCGAGAGCAACGCGCCGTAGACGTAAAAATACGGATTCTCCGTCGTCGAAGCGATCAGTGTGATAGAGCCGTTTTCCATGAATTCGAGCAAGCTCTGCTGCTGCTTTTTGTTGAAATACTGAATTTCGTCGAGGTAGAGCAGAATGCCGCCCGGCGCCATCATCGTGCCGACGTCGGAGATGATGCTCTTGACGTCCTGTAAGCTCGCGGTCGTCGCATTCAGGCGATACAGTGTCTTGTTCGTGCGGTTTGCGATGATGTTGGCGATGGTCGTCTTTCCCGTGCCGGACGGGCCGTAGAAGATCATATTCGCGCTTGAGCCGGACTCGATGAGCCGGCGCAGCAGCGCGCCCTTTCCGAGCAAGTGCTTCTGCCCCACGACCTCGTCGAGCGTCAGCGGGCGGATCTCATCCGCCAAAGGTCTCTTTTCACTCATATCAGTTGTTCCTGCTGCATTTTTCCGCGTCGATGGCCAGCACGACCATCAGCGCGCCCAGCGCGTCCTGCGGGTCGGCGACGTCGATGACGTAGGTGTCCGTCCAATGAAAAAGCTCTTTCGTGATCGTCGCGATACAGCCGCGCGAGGCGCTGTCGATCGTGTAGTCCCACTCCATGAAGCTGCCGTTCACTTCCCAGTCGCTGCACTCAAGTGTAAAGCGCGGGGTAAAGAACGTGAACTCCTTGCAGATGCAGCCGTAGTACTGCTCGCCGATGTAAAGCTCAAACTTGGGTAAAAACGTCAGCACGCGCTGCTGCACGGTGCCGATGTGCTCGCCCGCGGCGTTCAGAATATGCAGGCAGTGCCCCCAGGCAAGCTTGCCCTCGACCGTGAAGACGGTGTTGCCGTCCTCATCGTAGATATCATAGCTGTCGAACCACGAAAAAAAGCGTTGCTTGAATAGTAGCCGCATCGCACAAGCCTCCTTTTTCACAGATGGAATGATTATAGCACGTTTTTTCTTCACTGCACAGACTTTTTCTGTCGATTTTTCCGTGTCTCTGTGCTATACTGTCGGCAGTATTGATGAAACGCAGGAGGTCTCGCCATGAAATCCAAAGCCGCCGTCCGCCGCATCGTGGAGGAGCTGAAGGTCCTCTACCCCAACGCGCGCTGCTCGCTCGAATATAAAAAGGACTACGAGCTTCTGTTCGCCGTGCGCCTTTCCGCCCAGTGCACCGACGCGCGCGTGAACATGGTCACGCCATCGCTCTATCAGAAGTTCCCGACGCTTGAGGCCTTCGCGAACGCGACGTATGAAGAGGTCGGCGACGCGATCCGCTCCTGCGGATTTTACAACACGAAGTCGAAGGACATCGTCGAGTGCGCGAAGATCCTGCTCGAAAAGTACGGCGGCAAGGTCCCCGGCACGATGGAGGAGCTCACAGCCCTCCCCGGCATCGGGCGCAAAACGGCGAACCTGATCCTCGGCGATATTTACGGCCAGCCCGCCTACGTGTGCGACACGCACTGCATCCGCATCACGGGCCGCCTCGGCCTGACGGACGGCAGCAAGGACCCGCTGAGCGTCGAAAAGCAGCTGCGCGCCATCCTGCCGCCGGAGGAGTCGAACGACTTCTGCCACCGGCTGGTGCTGTTCGGCCGCGACCGCTGCACCGCCCGCAAAGCCAACTGCGACGGCTGCCCGCTGAGAAAAGACTGCGACTACGGCAAGGCGCAGAAATAATATCTTCCCAAAAGCGGCTTTGCCGCTTTTGGGAGAAGGCCGCGCTGCGCTCCGTGCCTCGCCGCCAATATGGCAGCTCGACACACGCTCCGCGAGAGGTGTTTTTCACCACGTACACGCCGCGGCGAAAAACGATCTGATTTTATTTCGTGCCTGCGGGCACGAAACTCTGCGAGGCTTTTCCCAATAGGAGAAAGGTTCCGCACAGCATCGCTGTGCGGAACCTTTCTCGTTTTTCTTTCAGTTGTTGAATTCGCTGGGCAGGATGTACTTTGTCGTGCTCGTTGCGTAACCGTTGCCGCGCTTGATGGTCATGTAGATCGTCTTCTCGCCGCCCTCAAGCTGAACGTAGCAGACGCCGTCCTCGTCGAACTTGTCCGTGACGTCGAGCTTCTGGTCGAGGTAATAGACCGTGACCGTGCCGTCCTCGCGCTCTTCGACCTCGGGCTCGTTGAGGTGCTCAAAGAGTTCTTCCTCCGTCAGTGCCCGCTCCGTGCCATCCGGCTCGAAGGCGACGCCTCCGCCGCTCCGCTCGCGCTCGTTTCCTTCGCTGTCGGTATAGTTGACGGTATAGTGACCGTTTTTCACCGTCAGCGTTGCATCCGTCATCTCACCGTTGAGCCAGAGCTGCACCGTGCGCTGGATGCCGCCGAGATCCGAGGCATAGGCGACGCTGCCGAGCGCCAGCACGAGGGCGGCGGCGAGGCCAAGGGTCGCCGCGCGGCGCAGCGCGGGCCGTTTCGTTTTCTGTTCTGTCATCTTCATTACCTCCGTCATCGTGTCCGGGGAGGCGTGCAGCGGCGCGAACGCGCGTTGAAATCTCTCTTTTTCTGTCATTGCTTTACTCCTCCTCCAAAATCGTTCTGAGCTCCGCCCTTGCGCGGTAAAGTCTTGTGCTGACGGTCTTCTCCGCGATGGAGAGCATCGAGGCGATCTCCGCCGTCGAGTATCCTTCGTAGTAAAAGAGCAGCAGCGGCACGCGGTATTTCCTCTCGAGCGCCATCACAGCTTCGAACAGTTCTCCGTCCCGCGGCTGCTCGAAGGACAATGTCTCGGCATAGTCGTCGATGTCCTCGTGCCGGCGCCACGGCGAGCGGAAGAACATCTTGCAGCGATTGACGGTGACGCGGATGAGCCAGTTTTTCAAATGGGCGTCCGACTCGAACGCCTTATCTGTTTTGTACAGCTCTATCAATACGTCCTGTGTCACATCGTTGGCGTCGTCCGGGTTTTTGAGCCAGCCGTAGGCCACGCGAAAGACCGTGTCCATGTACTTTTCTGCATTTTGGGCAAATGCTTCGTTTGAAAACATATATGTTTCTCTCCTCAAAGGCCTTACACCATACATGTGCGCGGGCAGGGCGTTTTCTTTCACGGGTTCGGAAAATTTTCCAAAAAATTTCGCCGCTGCGGCGGCACAACTGCCGCGTCCCTCTCATATACTGCCTTGAAAGACAGGAAACGGAGGCACAGCTATGGATCACAGCACGCAGCAGCTCATCGACAAGTTCAAGCGCAATCCTGCCATAGCGCAGTCGCTCCTGCAATCGGGCGACGGGCAAAGGCTCATGCAGATGCTCACCTCTCAGGATGGCGGCGCGGCGCTCAATCACGCGGCGCAGAATGCCGCGGCGGGCAACACGAAAGAGTTGGCCACAATGCTCTCGAACCTGATGAAAAGTCCCGAGGGCATGGCCATTATGAACCGCATCAACGACAGCGCAAAAAAGTAAGAACCGCGGGAGGGCGTCACGATGAGCGAGTGGGAGGAAAAACTGAATACCCTGCTCTCCGATCCGGACGCCATGGCGCAGGTGATGAACATGGCGCAAAATCTGTCGCAGCAGATGGGGCAGTCCGGCGGCAGCGCGCCGCCTCCCCCACCCGCGGGCGGCGCGGCCGGTCCTGCGCCGTATGCTCCCACGCCGCCACCGCCGCAGGGCGATCCGATGGGCGATCTTTCGTCGTTGCTCGGCGGCATTGACCCCGGCATGATCGCCAAGCTGCTGCCCGTGCTCTCGCAGCTCAATCGGCCCGAGAGCGGCGAGACCGCCGCATTTTTGCGTGCGCTGCGCCCATTTTTGAAGCCGGAGCGGCAGGACAAGGTCGAGCGCGCGGCACAGCTCGCGCGCTTCATCCACCTGGGGAAGACGCTGCTCCTCAGCGAAGGGGGGCCGCGCAATGTATAACCGCTATCTGCGCAACGACGACGGCGTTTACACCCGCATGCCGATGCAGGACGCGCCGCGCGGCGAACCGCCGCGTAACAGACCGCCTCCCACGCCGCCCTCCGGCGGAAACGCACCGCCGCCAAGGCCGCCGCAGGGGGACGCTCCCCCTCCGCCGCCGATCAGTCAGGAGGCGTCGCAGTTTTTCTCGCGCATCCTCGACAAATTACCGCTCAAGGGCGTGGACACGGCAGACATTTTGCTGCTGCTCATTCTCTTTTTCCTCTTTGAGGAAAAGGCGGACGACGAGCTTTTAGTCGCGCTGGGGCTGCTGCTCATTTTATGACATATTTTGACAAAAAGGCCGTCCGAAGAACGATCTTCGGACGGCCTTTTCAGTTTCTTTTACCGGTTTGCGCCGTCGAGCGCACTTTCGTGGAGCACTGTGCCGTCCGGCAGCGTAAAGGCGTCCTCCGCCACGTTCCCGCTGTCGACGCTCATGCCCGCCATGCGGTAGATAACATCCGCGCCCTGCAATTTTTCCGCCGCACAGAGAAGGCCGTCGCTCACGCTGACCCAGTAGCGCTCAATGTAGCCGCCGTCATCGGCGGCAGTTTCCACAAAGATGCAGTCCACGGTGTCGAGCAGGCGGTAATCCGCCGCGGCGATGCGCTTTTTGTCAAGGCGCAGGATGTCCTCATACGTCGGGATGCCCTGCTCCTCGTCGGCGGTGAAGGCTGCGGCGCTCTCGTAATAGAGCTCGCTGCCGCCGTACCAGACCCACGTTCTTTCCCCGTTGGAGATCGTGTGGCTCTGCGCGCCGCTCGCCTGCTCGGTGTCGACGCGCATCCACGCTTCGTCGACGCTGACACTGCTGCGGTCGACGCCGCTGCCGCCGGAATAGTAGCGCTCGATCGTGATGGCACGCGAGTAGCGTGCGGGACGTTCAAGCGTCGCGATGGCGGACTGCACCGTGTCGGGCCGCACGGCGATGCGGCCCACGGCGCTGTCGTCGAGCGACGCGTCGCTCACATCTCCGCTGCTCGCATCCTGCGGCAGCACGACATGCGCGGGGTGGTGCAGCGCGCCGCGCACCACAAACAGGAGCACCAGCAAAACGAGCGCGACGAAAGCAGCGCCAATGGGCGTCACCCTCCGCTTTCTCATTCTGCTCCACTCCCTTCTTTCATTCCGTCAAAATCAGGCGTTAAAATCCGCGGGGCGCTCGCGCCGGCGGCCAAAGTGCCACAAAATCGCGTCGGCGATGCGTGCGCAGGCGTGGCCGTCGCCATAGGGGTTGACGGCGTGCGCCATCGCGTCGTACGCCTCCCTGCTGCGAAGAAGCTCGTTGCCCATGCGCAGCACATCGTCGTACTCGACGCCGCAGAGCTTCACCGTGCCGGCGGCGACCGCCTCGGGGCGCTCGGTCTCTTTGCGCATGACAAGGACGGGCTTGCCGAGCGCGGGAGCCTCCTCCTGAAGTCCGCCGCTGTCGGTCATCACCATGTAGCAGCGCGCCATAAGATTGTGCATCTCGTCCGCGCTCAGCGGGTCGATCAAATGTACGCGCGGCGTACCGGCGAGGAACTTCTGCGCGTTCTCGCGCACGACAGGGCTGAGGTGCACGGGATAGACAAGCTCGCAGTCCTCATTCTGGAGGGCGATGTCGCGCAGCGCGGTCATGATGTTCTCCATGGGCTGGCCGTAATTCTCGCGGCGGTGGCACGTCACGAGCACGACCTTTCTTGAATAGTCCAGCTCGTTGAGCAGCTCTGTTGTAAAGCGGTAATCCTTGCGTACCGTTGTTTTCAGTGCGTCAATGACCGTATTGCCCGTGATGAAAAGGCCCTCGGTCACGCTCTCTTTGAGTAAGTTCTCGCGGTTATTTTTCGTCGGGCAGAAATAGAGGTCGGCGATGGCCGTGACGAGCTTACGGTTCATCTCCTCGGGGAACGGGGAGTATTTGTCGTAGGTGCGAAGGCCCGCCTCCACATGTCCGACGGGCACCTTGTGGTAAAAGGCCGAGAGCGCACCGGCAAACGTCGTGCTCGTGTCGCCGTGGACTAAGATCATGTCAGGCTTTAATTGCTCGATGGCGTCGTCCATGCCGAGAAGGCACTTGCTCGTGATGGTCGAGAGCGTCTGCCGCGGGGTCATAATATCAAGGTCGCAGTCGGCCTTGAGGTCGAAGACCTCCATCACGCTATCGAGCATTTCGCGGTGCTGCGCCGTCACGCAGCAAAGGCTCTCGATCTCGTCGCGCGAGGCAAGCTCCTTGACGAGCGGAGCCATCTTGATGGCCTCGGGCCGCGTGCCGAACACGCTCATAATGCGCAGTTTTTCCATTTATGCTTCCTCTTTTTTCTTTTCGTTGGATTCTTCTTCAGGTTCCGCAGGCACGGTTTCCGCCGGTATGGCGGTCTCTGTGCTCTTCTCCTCTGCCGCCGCCTTTTCCGCCTGCAATGCCTTGTCGATATCGCGGCGGAAGATGACGCGCGATGCGAGGAACGCCGCCACCGCCAGCGCCATCAGAAAGAGCATCGCCTTGATCGCGCCGCTCGACGTCAGCACCACGGCGGAAAGGCCGAGGATACTGCTGATGACGTACAGCGCCGCGACGGCCTGCTTCTGGTTGAGGCCCATGTCGATGAGGCGGTGGTGGATGTGGCCGCGGTCAGGCGCCATCGGGTTCTGCCCGTGGGCAAGGCGGCGGATGATGGCAAAGAGCGTGTCGAACATCGGCAGGCCCAGGATCAGGAACGGCACCGCGAACGACACGATGGCGTAGTACTTGAAAAGGCCCTGGATCGAGATCGTCGCAAGGATGTAGCCGAGGAACGTCGAGCCCGTGTCGCCCATAAACATCTTGGCCGGATTCTTGTTGTACGGCATGAAACCGAGGCACGCACCCACAAGCGCGGCCATCACGAGCGCCACATCACTTTCAGAGACGAGCAGCGCGATGACGAGCATCGAGATCGCGCTGATGGTCGAAACGCCGCAGGCAAGGCCGTCGAGGCCATCGATGAGGTTGACGGCGTTCGTGATACCGACGATCCACAGGACTGTGATAGGGATGGACAACCAGCCGAGGTCCCAATACGGGCTTTCAGCAAAGACGTTCGGGTTGGAGAGCGTCTGGACCACGACACCGTGGAACACGGCGACGAGCGCCGCGAAGATCTGCACGCAGAACTTAAAATACGCGCGCAGCGGGGACATATCGTCCACTACGCCTAAAACGACGATGATGGACGCACCCAGCAAAATGCCCTGTAACTGATGGTCGACCTTGACGAACAGCAGCATACTCACGATAAAGCCGAGGAAGATTGCAAGTCCGCCGAGGCGCGGTACGGGCTTTTTGTGCATGCGGCGGTTGTCCTTCGGCACGTCGATTGCGCCGATCTTATAGGCAAACGACTTGACGAGCGGGCACATCAGAAAGCTGACGGCAAATGCGCACAGCAGCGCGCCGCCGACGCTCAGCAATAACTCTTTCGGAATTCCGTTCATGTTCTCCACCCTTTAATCAGCGCGCGACAAAGCCGACCTTCTTGTAGACCTTGCGCAGCGTTTTTTCTGCCACGTAAGACGCCTTCTGTGCGCCCGCGCGATACACGGACTCGAGATACGCCTTGTCGCCCAAAATGCGCGTGGCCTCCTCGCGGATGGGGCGCAGGGTCTCAACGACGGCCTCGCCCACGGCGGGCTTGAACGCGCCGTAGCCCTTACCGGCGAACTCCTGCTCGATCTCGTCAAAGCTCTTGCCCGTCACAGCGGAGTAGATGGTCATCAGGTTCGCAACGCCGGGCTTGTTCGTGGGATCATAGCGCACGCAGTTTTCCGTGTCGCTGTCGGTCACGGCGCGCTTGAACTTGCGCAGGATATCCTCGGGCTTTTCCATCAGGTAAATGGAGCCGTTGGGGTCCTTATCGGACTTCGACATCTTGGCTCCCGGGTCGCTCAGGCTCATCACGCGCGCACCGACCTTGGGAATGTACGGCTCGGGCATCTTGAAGACATCGCCATAGATGCCGTTGAAGCGCTGGACGATGTTGCGGCAGAGCTCGACATGCTGCTTCTGATCCTCGCCCACAGGGACATAGTCGGGCTGATAGAGCAGGATATCCGCCGCCATCAGCGCAGGATAGGTGAAGAGACCGCCGTTGATGTTCTCGCTGTTCTTGGCGGACTTGTCCTTAAACTGCGTCATGCGCGAGAGCTCGCCGAACATCGTATAGCAGTTCAGGACCCAGCCGAGCTCGGCGTGCTGCGGCACGTGGGACTGGATGAACAGCGTGTTCTTCTCGGGGTCCAAGCCGCAGGCGATGTACTGCGCCAACTGCTCGAGCGTGCGGCGGCGCAGCGCCGCAGGATCCTGACGCACGGTGATCGAGTGCATATCGGCCATGAAGTAGTAGTTGTCAAATTCCTCGTCGCGCTCCGCCCAGTTCTTGATCGCGCCGAGGTAGGACCCGAGGGTCAGATCGCCGCTGGGCTGAATACCGGACAGCATCACTTTCTTGCGCGCCGCGTTTTCCATGTTTTCCATCGTTTTTTCTCCGATCTTTTTGTTTTTCTCATTTTATCTCGAATTGCGCCGTTTTGGCGCAGCTATCGACCCAATTTGTTATGTTACCATACCCCTCTTCAAAATACAAGCATGTTCCGGTGAAAAAGAGCGTCGTGCGTTCGTTGACTTTTCGGTCAAAATATGGTGTAATAAGCTATCTTTATTTTGATTCCACTTCAGGAGGTCATCTATGTCCATCGACATGAAGTATTTTGAGGAAATGGAAGCGAAGATCCCGCACGGCAAGGTGCGCACGCGCTTCGCTCCCTCCCCCACGGGCTATATGCACGTGGGCAACCTGCGCACCGCGCTCTACACCTATCTGATCGCCCGCCACGCAAACGGCACGTTCATTCTCCGCATCGAGGATACCGACCAGGGGCGTCTCGTCGAGGGCGCAACGGACGTCATCTACCGCACGATGGCGGAATGCGGCCTTTCCCACGACGAAGGCCCCGACGTCGGCGGCCCCGTCGCCCCGTATATCCAGAGCGAGCGCCGCGACACCTACGGCAGGTACGCCGAGCTTTTAGTCGAGCGCGGCCACGCCTACTACTGCTTCTGCGAAAAGGCCGAGAGCGAGGAGGACAGCGGCGAATTTGACCGCGCGGACGATCCCTGCCGCGACCTGCCGCTCGAAGAGGCCAAGGCGCGCGTCGCCGCGGGCGAGCCCTACGTCATTCGCCAGCGTATCCCGAAGGACGGCACCACGACCTTCCACGATGCAAGCTTTGGCGACATCACGGTGGAGAATAAGACACTCGACGATCAGGTGCTCTTGAAGCGCGACGGTCTGCCGACCTACAACTTTGCCAACGTCATCGACGACCACCTCATGGGCATCACCCATGTCGTGCGCGGCAGCGAATATCTCTCCTCCGCCCCGAAGTACAACCTCCTCTACGAGGGCTTCGGCTGGGAGGTGCCGACCTACGTGCACTGCTCCCCCGTCATGCGCGACGCGCAGCATAAGATGAGTAAACGCAACGGCGACCCGAGCTATGAAGACCTCAAGGCGCAGGGCTACCTGACGCCCGCCATCCTCAACTATGTGGCGCTGCTCGGCTGGTCGCCGCGCGGCGAGCAGAGCGAGCAGGAGTTCTTCACGCTCGACGAGCTGGTGGGGGCGTTCGACATCGGCGGCATCTCCAAGTCCCCTGCCATTTTCGACATTGAAAAGCTGACGTATTTCAACGCGAATTATCTGCGCAATCTCCCGCCCGAGGAATTCTGTAAAGTTGCCGAGCCTTACATCCGTCAGGCCGTCAAGAACGAAGCGTACTCCGTCGGTGAGATCGCAGCACTCTTACAGGCCCGCTGCGAAAAGCTCACCGATATTCCCGAAAAGGTCGACTTCTTCGATGCTCTCCCCGAGTACGGCGTTGAGTTCTACACGAACAAGAAGTCCAAGACCAACAGCGAGGTCTCGCTCGACATGCTCAATAAGGTCCTGCCCAAGCTCGAGAGCCTTCCCGCGTGGACGAATGATGCCATCCATGACATGCTCGTCTCGTTCGCCGAAGAGCTCGGCGTGAAGAACGCGACGCTCATGTGGCCGCTGCGCATCGCCGTTGCGGGCAAGCTCGTCACGCCCGGCGGCGCTGTCGAAATTTGCCATATCCTCGGCCGTGAGGAGACGATCAAGCGCGTCAAGGCCGGTATCGCCAAGCTGGCATGATCTTCGAGCTCTGCCCCACGCTCTCGCGTGACCTGCTCAAGCGCGAATTTGGGAACACCGCCGCCGCGTTCGGCGTGCTGGTGCTTCTTGGCTTCGCCGCCGGAATGATCTTCCCCGACATGGCGCAGCAGACGCTTCAAAACTTCGCCGCGCAGGTCGAACAGCTGGGACTTACCGACGATGTTCCCCAGTCGCAGATGATGGCGACGCTGTTTTTCAACAACATCACGGCGTCCCTCCTCTCGATGCTCTACGGGCTCATTCCGTTTCTGCCGCTCAGCGCGCTCGCGCTCGGCACGAATGCGCTGATGCTCGGCGCGTTCGCCGCCATCTATCAGCAGCAGGGCATCGGCCTCGGCGCATATTTTGTCGGCGTTTTGCCGCACGGTATCTTCGAGCTGTCCGCACTGATCTTATCCTGCGCGCTGGGCCTTCTCATCTGCCGCACGGGGACGGAACGGGTCCTCAAAAAGAGCGATACGCCCTTTTTCCGCCGTGTGCTGGACTGCATCCGCGTCTTTTTGACATTCTCTGTGCCGCTGCTGCTGGTGGCCGCGCTCATCGAGACGTACGTCACACCTGCACTTTTGAACCTTGTGCTGTAAACGGCAAGGTTGACTTTCGTTCCACACAACTATATAATGGACCTGTCAAGATTTTGTAGAATTTTCATCTGCTGTTTCTTCAGGGATTGAGGAAAAGCACCGCTCCTGCGGCGCTTTTCCTTTTTCGTCAAAAAATGAGAGATTCGTCCCGCCGCGGGACAGAGAAAGAGAGGTGCGCATGGCGCAGACAGTTCCGGCAAGGCAGACCGTGCAGAACATGACGGAGGGCAGCCCCGTCTTGCTGATTTTGCGCTTTGCGCTGCCGATCTTCATCAGTCAGGTCTTCCAGCAGCTATACAGCACGGCGGACGCGTTCATTGTGGGCAAATACCTCGGCACGAACGCCTTTGCCGCTGTCAGCTCGTCCGGCACGCTCATCATGCTGCTCACAAGCCTCTTTATCGGCACGGCCATGGGCGCGGGCGTCGCGATCTCAAAGTACTTCGGCGCGGGCGACTATGAAAACGTCTCGCGCGCCATCCACACGAACCTAGCGTTCGGTATCGTGTCGGGCACACTGCTGACGCTCATCGGCGTATTCCTCACGCCGACGTTTTTGGTCTGGATGAACACCGACGCGCAGGTCATGCCGCAGGCGGTCGAATACTTCCGCTACTACTTCCTCGGCGTGCTGGCAACGGTGCTCTACAACATGTGCACGAGCATTTTGAACGCCCTCGGCGACAGCCGGAGGCCCCTGCACTATCTGATCATTTCGTCGCTCGTCAACATCGCGCTCGACCTGCTGTTCATCGGCGCGTTCCGCTGGGGCGTCTGGTCCGCCGCGGTGGCGACCGTCATCTCTCAGGGCACGAGCTGCGTGCTCTGCCTCATCCACCTGCTCAAAAAGGGTGAGGTCTACACCGTCACGCCGCGCAACATCCGCTTCCACAGCGCCATGCTCAGCGAAATCATCCGCTACGGTCTCCCCTCCGGCGTGCAGAACTGCGTCATCGGCCTTGCCAACGTCATCGTCCAGTCGCAGATCAACTCGTTCGGCATGCTCGCGATGGCGGCCTACGGCGCGCACTGCAAGATCGAAGGCTTTGCCTTCCTGCCCATCACGAGCTTCACGATGGCCTGCACCACGTTCGTTGGTCAGAACCTCGGCGCCAAGCAGTATGACCGCGCCAAGCGCGGCGCGCGGTTCTGTATCATCATCGCCGTCGTGATGGCCGAGCTCATCGGCCTGTGCTATTACATCTGGGCAAGTCAGCTCATTTCCCTTTTCGACAGCACCCCCGGCGTTGTCGCCCTCGGCGTGCAACAGGCGCGCACGGTGGCACTGTTCTACTGCCTGCTGGCGTTTTCGCACTCTATCGCGGCGGTCTGCCGCGGCGCGGGCCGCGCGGTCGTGCCGATGATGATCATGCTCTCCGTCTGGTGCGTCATCCGCATCATCTACATCATGCTCGTCGTCCACTTCATCGGCGAGATCGGCTACATCTACTGGGCGTATCCCCTCACCTGGGCGATCAGCTCCACCATCTATCTCATTTATTACCTGCGCTCTGACTGGGTGCACGGATTTGAAAGGTGACTCTATGTCTTCTCCTGCGTTCCGCTTCCGCCTCGCCACGCTTGACGACGCTCCCGCGCTTCTGAGCATCTACGCGCCGTACGTCGAAAAGACGGCCATCTCGTTTGAATACGACGTGCCGTCGCTCGACGAGTTCCGCCGCCGCATCGAAAATGTGCAGCAGAAATATCCCTACCTCGTCGCCGAAGATGAAAATGGCCAGCTCCTCGGCTACGCCTACACGCACACCTTTATCCCCCGTGCCGCTTACGACCACTGTGCAGAGACGACGATCTATCTCGCCCTTGATGCGCGCCATCAGGGGCTCGGCAAGCGCCTCTACCGTGCACTGGAGGAACTCTCACTCGCGCAGAACATCTATAACCTCTATGCCTGCATCGGCGAGCCGCAGGGCGCGGACGACGAATATTTAACGGACAACAGCATCCGCTTCCACGAGCACATGAGCTTCCGCCGCATCGGTGTGTTCACGCGCAGCGGCTACAAGTTCGGCCGCTGGTACAACATGTCCTGGGCGGAAAAACTGCTCATGGAGCATCCCAAGCATCCCGAACCGGTCATCCCTTTCTCGCAGCTCAACAAGGCGCTTGTCGCCGACATCCTTCGCCGCGCCGCGGAATAAAGAACCGAAATTTTACAAAAAATCATGCACACCCTATTGACATTGCCGATGGGGTGTGCTATATTTTCGCTCAAGTTAATACCGCAAACCGTTGAAGCGGAGATAACGGCAGTGATGCCTTCACAGAGAGCCTGCGATGCTGAAAATCAGGCAAGATACACATTGTCAAATGGACCGCTGAGGGTGCAGCGAAATGCGTTTTATGCGCAGAGTATCCTGCAACGTGTTGGCATACGTCAGTTGCCGGGAGATATGATGGTATCTCCGCCAAGCGCACGGGTAACCGTGAATTCAAGGTGGCACCGCGGATCGTTCGTTTCTCTCGTATCGCATTCGTCCTTGACAGACTGTACCGTTCTGTCGGGGGCGCTTTTGTTTGCGCAATAAGCTCCTTTGGCAGAACGCCAAAGGAGCTTTTCTTTTTCAGGAGGTCATTCATGCATATCCTACCACCGCTCGAAACCGTCAAAGACATCGCCGCGACGCAGCAGTACGACGTGCTCCCGCTGAGCTGCGAAATTCTTTCCGACTTCATCACCCCCATCGAAGCGATGCACATCCTCAAGAACGTGTCCACCCACTGTTACATGCTCGAATCCGCGCAGGCGGACGACCGCTGGGGCCGCTACACGTTTTTGGGCTTCGACCCAAAGCTCGAGATCACGTGCATTGACGGCAAAATGAAGGCTGGCGGCCTCACCGTCCGCACGGACGGTCCGTCCCAATACCTGCGTGAGCTGCTATCAAGCTACAGAAGCCCCCGCTTCGACTACCTCCCCTCCTTCACCGGCGGGCTCGTGGGGTATTTTTCTTACGATTATCTCAAATACAGCGAGCCGAGCGTCCGCTGCGGCGAGCAGGACGAGGACAGCTTTAAGGATGTCGATTTGATGCTCTTTGACAAGGTCATCGCCTTCGACCATGTAAGACAAAAGATCGTGCTCATCGTCAACATGGCGCTCAGCGACGTCGAGGTCGGCTACAACAAGGCAAAGCTCGAGCTTGAGCAGCTCGTCTCGCTCCTCAAAACCGGCGAAAAGAAGCAGGAAGCGCCGGGGCGGCTCCTCGGCGAAGTCACGCCGCTCTTCTCCAAAGAGCAGTTCTGCGCGATGGTCGAAACCGCCAAGCACCACATCCGCGAGGGCGATATCTTTCAGATCGTACTCTCGAACCGCCTGAGTGCACCGTTCGATGGGAGCCTGCTCGATACCTACCGCGTGCTGCGCACCATCAATCCCTCGCCGTACATGTTCTACTTTTCAGGCAACGACGTTGAGGTCGCGGGCGCGTCGCCCGAAACGCTCGTCAAGCTCAAAGACGGCGTGCTGCACACCTTTCCCCTCGCGGGGACCCGTCCGCGCGGCAAAACGGACGAGGAGGACAAGGCGCTTGAAGAAAGCCTCCTGCACGACGAAAAGGAGCTTGCCGAGCACAACATGCTCGTCGACCTCGGGCGCAACGACCTCGGCAAGGTCAGCAAATTCGGCACGGTGCAGGTCGAAAAGCTGCACTCCATCGAGCGCTACTCCCACGTGATGCACATCGGCTCCACCGTGCGCGGCGAGATTCGCGATGACCGCGACGCGCTTGACGCCATTGAGGCCGTGCTCCCCGCTGGAATGCTCTCCGGCGCGCCGAAGATCCGCGCCTGCCAGCTCATCGGTGAGCTTGAGAACAACAAGCGCGGCATTTACGGCGGGGCCATCGGCTACATCGACTTCACCGGCAACATGGACACCTGCATCGCCATCCGCATCGCCTACAAGAAAAACGGGCGCGTGTTCGTCCGCAGCGGCGCGGGCATCGTGGCAGATTCCGTCCCCGAAACAGAGTATCAGGAATGCATCAACAAGGCGAAGGCCGTGGTCAGCGCCTTGACGCTTGCGCAGGAGGAAGACCTATGATCCTTTTGATCGACAATTACGACAGCTTTTCCTATAACCTCTACCAGCTCGTTGGCGCGATCGATCCAGACATCCGCGTCATCCGCAACGATGAGTTGCGCATCGAAGAGATCGACGCGCTGCACCCCGCGCGCATCATCCTCTCCCCCGGCCCCGGGCGACCTGAGGACGCAGGCGTGCTCATCGACGTTGTGAAGACGCTCTCGCCCCGCATCCCGACGCTCGGCGTATGCCTCGGACATCAGGCCATCTGTGCCGCCTTCGGTGCGACCGTGACCTATGCTAAAGAGCTAATGCACGGTAAGCAGTCGCTCGTCCACTTCGACACAAGCTCGCGGCTCTTCCAAAACTGCCCCAAGACCGCGCCCGTCGCGCGCTACCACTCCCTCGCGGCGGATACCACCACCATGCCAAGCTGCCTGAAGGTCACCGCCGTCACCGAGGACGGCGAGATCATGGCCGTGCAGCACAAGGACTATCCCATCTACGGGGTGCAGTTCCATCACGGATCCATTATGACGCCGAACGGCAAAACCATGCTGGAAAACTTTTTGAAGGAGAATTGAAACCATGATCAAAGAAGCCATCGTGAAGATCGTCAACAAGGGCGATCTCAGTTATGACGAAGCCTACGCCGTGATGAACGAGATCATGAGCGGCGAGACCACCCCCACCCAGAACGCAGCGTTCCTCGCGGCCCTCTCGACCAAGAGCGCCCGCGCCGAGACGACCGATGAGATCGCAGGCTGCGCCGCCGCCATGCGTGACCACGCCACAAAGGTAGACACCGGCATGGACATCTTCGAGATCGTCGGCACCGGCGGCGACAACGCCCACAGCTTCAATATTTCCACCACCTCCGCCCTCGTTGCGGCGGCGGGCGGCATGAAGGTCGCCAAGCACGGCAACCGCGCCGCCTCGTCCCAGTGCGACACGGCGGACTGCCTCGAAGCGCTCGGCGTCAACATCCAGCAGAGCCCCGAGCAGTGCGTGACGCTCTTAAAAGAGGTCGGCATGTGCTTCTTCTTCGCACAGAAGTACCACAGCTCGATGAAATACGTCGGTGCCATCCGCAAGGAGCTGGGCTTCCGCACGGTGTTCAACATCTTGGGGCCGCTGACGAACCCCGGCTCGCCGAAGATGCAGCTGCTCGGCGTGTACGACGAGTACCTTGTCGAGCCGCTCGCGCGCGTGCTCGTGAGCCTTGGCGTCAAGCGCGGCATGGTCGTCTACGGACAGGACAAGCTCGACGAAATTTCCCTCAGCGCGCCGACGAGCGTATGCGAAATTCGTGACGGCTGGTACAAGAGCTATGTCATCACACCCGAGGACTTCGGCTTTGACCGCTGCACCAAGGACGACCTCAAGGGCGGCGCGCCGGAGGAAAACGCCGCCATCACCCGCGCCATCCTGTCGGGCGAAAAGGGCCACAAGCGCAACGCGGTGCTGATGAACGCGGGCGCGGCGCTCTACATCGGCGGCAAGGCGGAGAGCATGAAGGACGGCATCGCCCTCGCCGCCGAGCTCATTGACTCCGGCAAGGCGCTTGAAACGCTCGAGCGCTTCATCGCCGTCAGCAACCGCGCGGAGGCGAACGCATGAGCATCCTCGACGAGCTGGCCGCCCACGCCCGTGAGCGCGTGCTGGCAGACAGCGAGAACATGAGCCTTGATATCTTACAGGCGATGTGCCGCGAAAAGGGCCGCGCGAACGGTGCGCGCTTTTACGACGCGCTCAAAAAGGGCAATCTGTCCTTCATCTGCGAGGTGAAAAAGGCCTCGCCCTCCAAGGGCGTCATCGCGCGGGACTTTCCCTATCTCGACATCGCGCGCGATTACGAGGCCGCCGGTGCGGACTGCATCTCGTGCCTGACAGAACCCAAGTGGTTTTTGGGCTCGGACGACATCTTCCGTGACATTCGCGCCGCCGTCTCGACACCGATGCTGCGCAAGGACTTCACCGTCAGCGACTACCAGCTCTATCAGTCCCGCCTGATGGGCGCGGACTGCGTGCTGCTGATCTGCGCGCTGCTGGACACGAAGACGCTCGCGCAATATCTCGCCGTCTGCGACGAACTCGGTCTCTCCGCGCTCGTGGAGACGCACGACGCGGACGAGATCCGCTCCGCCGTCGCGGCGGGCGCGAAGATCATCGGCGTCAACAACCGCAATCTGAAGGATTTTTCCGTCGACTTTTCCAACGCCGCGCGGCTGCGCGACCTCATCCCGCCGGAAGCGGTCTACGTGGCCGAATCCGGCGTGCAGAGCGCGCAGGACGTCGCCGCACTCCGCTCGATCGGCGCCGACGCGGTACTGATCGGCGAAACACTGATGCGGGCCCCTGACAAGGCCAGACGGCTCACGGAATTGAGAGGTAACTTATGACCAAGGTGAAACTCTGCGGCCTGTCGCACGAGAGCGACATTGCCGCCGTCAACAAGCTGAAGCCCGACCTCGTCGGCTTCGTCTTTGCCAAAAAGAGCAAGCGCTATGTGTCCCCCGAGCAGGCAGCAGCACTCAAATCGCTGCTTGCCCCCGGCATTCTGGCCGCTGGGGTGTTCGTCAACGAACCGGTCGAGGCCGTGGCAGAGCTCTTAGACCGCGGTGTCATCGACGTCGCACAGCTCCACGGCAGCGAGGACGACGACTACATCGCACGCCTGCGCGCGTTGACGGGCAAGCCCATCTTCCGCGCGTTCAAGGTGAAAAGCGAAGCCGACCTCCCCGCCATCGAAAACTGCGCCGCTGACCTCGTGCTGCTCGACTCCGGCGCGGGCACGGGCAAGACATTCGACTGGAGCCTCGTCCGGAGCGTGCAGCGGCCCTATTTCCTCGCCGGCGGACTCGACCCCGACAACGTCGCGGACGCCATCGCCGCGCTGCACCCCTACGGCGTGGACGTGAGCTCCGGCATCGAGACGGACGGCGTCAAGGATAAGGTCAAAATAGCGGTCTTCATCTCCGCCGCGCGCAAGGAGGGCTGAGAGATGTCGAATCCGAACGGGCGCTTTGGCGTGCACGGCGGACAGTACGTCCCCGAAACGCTGATGAACGCCATCATCGAGCTTGAAGATGCCTACAACTACTACAAGTCCAACCCTGACTTTCAGAACGAGCTGACGCAGCTTTTGAACGACTACGCGGGCCGTCCCTCACGGCTTTACTACGCGGAGAAGATGACAAAGGACCTCGGCGGCGCGAAGATCTACTTAAAGCGCGAGGACCTGAACCACACCGGCGCGCACAAGATCAACAACGTGCTCGGTCAGGCGCTGCTCGCAAAAAAGATGGGCAAAACGCGTCTGATCGCCGAGACCGGCGCGGGCCAGCACGGCGTGGCGACCGCCACCGCCGCGGCGCTGATGGGCATGGAGTGCGTCGTTTTTATGGGCAAGGAGGACACCATCCGCCAAGCGCTGAACGTCTACCGTATGCGCCTTCTCGGCGCGACGGTCGTGCCCGTCACCTCCGGCACCGCCACGCTCAAGGACGCCGTGTCCGAAGCCATGCGTGAGTGGACGACGCGCATCAGCGACACGCACTACTGCCTCGGCTCCGTCATGGGGCCGCACCCCTTCCCCACCATCGTGCGCGACTTCCAGTCCGTCATCTCAAGCGAGATCAAGCAGCAGATGCTCGAAAAAGAAGGACGTCTGCCCGATGCCGTGGTCGCGTGCGTCGGCGGCGGCTCGAACGCCATCGGCAGCTTTTACCATTTCATCGACGATCCCGCTGTGCGCCTCATCGGTGTTGAGGCCGCGGGCCGCGGCATCGACACGCTTGAGACCGCCGCGACCATCTCGACCGGCAGGCTCGGCATATTCCACGGCATGAAGTCCTACTTCTGTCAGGACCAGTACGGTCAGATCGCGCCGGTGTATTCCATCTCCGCCGGTCTCGACTACCCCGGCGTCGGCCCTGAGCATGCGTACCTGCACGACATCGGCCGCGCAGAGTATGTTGCCATCACCGATGAAGAGGCCGTGCAGGCGTTCGAATACCTCGCCCGCACGGAGGGCATCATTCCCGCCATCGAATCGGCCCACGCCGTCGCCTACGCGCGAAAGCTCGCACCCACGATGGGGAGCGATCAGCTTCTTGTCGTCACGATCTCCGGCCGCGGCGACAAGGACTGCGCCGCCATCGCCCGCTACAGAGGGGAGGATCTCCATGAGTGATCTTGCAAGAGCATTTGACCACGGCAAGGCGTTCATCGCCTTTCTGACCTGCGGCGACCCCGATCTTGAAACGACCGCGGCTGCCGTCCGCGCCGCCGTGCAAAACGGCGCTGACCTCATCGAGCTCGGCATTCCCTTCTCTGACCCCACGGCGGAGGGGCCCGTGATTCAGGCGGCAAACCTGCGCGCTTTGCAAAGCGGCACAACGACCGACAAGATCTTTGACCTTGTGCGCGAACTGCGGCGCGACGTGACGATCCCCATGGTCTTTATGACCTACGCGAACGTCGTCTTCTCCTATGGTACGGATCGCTTTTTGTCGAATTGCCGTGACGCCGGCATCGACGGACTCATCCTGCCGGACGTGCCGTATGAGGAAAAGGAAGAATTTCTCCCCGCGTGCCGCAAGTACGGCGTCGAGTTTGTCTCCCTCATCGCGCCGACGTCAGAAAACCGCATCGCGATGATCGCGCGCGAGGCCGAGGGCTTCCTCTACATTGTCTCGTCGCTCGGCGTCACGGGCGAGCGCAGCGAGATCAAGACCGACCTCGCCTCCATCGTTGCCCTTGTGCAGCAGAGTACGGACATTCCCTGCGCCATCGGCTTTGGCATCTCCACGCCCGAGCAGGCGAAGAAGATGGCCGACCTCTCCGACGGCGCGATCGTCGGCTCCGCCATCGTCAAGCTCCTCGCCCAGTACGGTAAGGACGCGCCCGAGCACGTCGGCGCGTATGCGAAGAACATGAAGGACTCCCTGCGGTGAAAAATAATAGGAAAAAGGGACCTCTGCTTTGATGCAGAGGTCCCTTTTTTGCATAAATACGATTTGTCGTCCCGTCATTCGACGGAGAACGTCTCTCCGAAGGCGGAAACGCTGCTCACTGTTTCCGGATCAAGGATTTCGTCCATCCGGAAGCAGTAGCGCCCGCGCTTATCGAGATACTTCGTTATAAGGAACAGACTGTCCGCCGCGCCGATGGTTTCGCCGCTTTGCAGCGTGATCTCGGGAGCGATGCTCTCCTTCCCTTCGTCGCTGTAGATGGGCTCAACCGTTTCTTTCAGATCATCCGTTCCCTGCTTGATCTCGCAGGTCAGCGAGAGCGGCGAGACGTAAAGCGTCGTCAGCACGGCGTTCTTTCCCTCGATCTCGACCGGCTCGTTCACCGTGCACAGGCGTCCCGGATCGGTCTCCGGCAGAGTGAATGTGCAGCTCCAGCGGCCGGGGACAACAAGCTCTCCCCCCCAGTTGTCCCGATACAGGCCATTGAGCGTCAACTTCACCTTCGCGCCGAGGAAGTTGAATTCTCCGTCCATAGAGTGGATCGTCATCAGGATCGCGGCATGGCGGCCCGTCTCATTTTCCGTGCTGCTTGGCAATACCTCCCAGCCAATGCCGTAGGTCTGCATTTTCACTCCGTCCCTGGACGTTGCGGACACGCTCCGATCGAATGCGTAGTAGTCCTGATCCAGTATTGTCCCCTCCGGCGCGGTAAAGTCGATGAGGACCGCCGCACAATAGCGGTCGGCGATGACCTGCTCGATGCGCAGCACCGCGCCGCTGTCCCGCTTCACAATGTTCATCGGGACCGCCGCAGTCGAGAGCAGTTCTTCCTGCTCCGCCGTTGCTCCAAAGTACTCCGCCAACCGCTGATCCAGTCCCAGAGCCGCTGCGGCTGCCGCCGTGCAGCACAGGATCGCGATGACCGCCGCAAGCACCGCCGCCGTGCGCAGGCGGCCTCTTCTTTTTGTCTTGTGCGTCATGTTCATTACCTCCGAAAGTGTGTCTTCGGAGGCGTGAAGCGCGGAGATCGTCTCCTGATATAGGTTTTCGTCAAACATTGTTGTTCGCCTCCTGAAGATCGGTTTTGAGCTGTTCCCGCCCGCGCCGCAATCGGGTGCGGACGGTCGCGTTGGGAATGCCGAGGAATTGGGAGATCTCCTCGCAGGAGTACCCCTCGTAATAATGCAGGAAGAGCGGCACACGGTATTTTTGCGGCAGCGCCATCACGGCATGAAAAAGCTCGCTGTGCTCCGGCGTTTTGAACGCAAGCTGCTCGGCATAATCATCGATCGGCTCCGTCCGCTTCCACGGAGAGAGGAACGCCCGCTTGCACTCGTTGACCGTAACGCGGATGAGCCAGTACCTAACGTGGTCCTCGCTCTCAAACGGTTTGTCCGTGCGGTAGAGCTTGAGCAGCACCTCCTGCGTGATATCGTCCGATTCCGAGCGGCTTTTGGTGTAGTGGAGCGCCAGACGGAACACCGTGTCCATATACTTTTTTGCAAGATACGAAAACTGTTCTTCTGTCAGCATGGGATACTCCTTGAAAAGCCTTTCACCTACTATATCATTCAGGCTGCAGAAATGTTTCACATTTGAAAAGTTTTTTGAAACGGCCCTGCATTCTGACGCAAGCGAAACAAGAGGGGAATTTTTATTAGGAAAGCTGTCCGTAAAGCGCAAAAAATAACACCGCTTTCAGATCTCTAAAAAATCCAGTTCTCTACCACCCCAAGAAATCTAATGTAAAAGGAAAAACTCAAGGGAAAAACCCTTGAGTTTCAACACTTTGGTGCGCGAGGCGGGACTTGAACAGCAGCATTTCTGTTTTCATCAACTTTTCTCGTTCAATTATGTGTAAAACAGTCTGAAACGTAAAATAATCTGTACCAGTCAGTCCGATTGTTTTATAGAAGATGACCCGCTAAAGGGTCAAAATAAGGGTCAAATTCAGGCTCACGAAAGGACGATTACATAATGGAAATTACATACAGTAAGTATGGAGAGTACTGCCTGCCGGATCTGTTGGTATCCTGGGAAGGACCGACTTACGGACGCTTTGGCCGGATGCGGCTCAAGTATCTGAAAGAGCATCGCCGAGTGACCTATATCAATTTGAAAACCCACGGTGAGCTGACACATCACCTCAACGAGATCGACCGTGAAGCAAACGAGATGCTGCGGCTGCTAATTGAGCAGATGGCACAGGCGCAAGGTATCTCAGAGCAGTTGAAGGAAGAGGATCAAATGGCGTGGGTCGGAGCCATGAACAACATCCGCAGCGCAGCGGAGGAAGTCGTATTACTCGATATCATAAACAAATAAAGTAATAATACGCCGGAGGAAGGGTGTTTACCACCCTTCCTCCCATTCATCCCACGCCTCGTCGAGATCTCATAGTAGCGAGTCGTTTTATGGGCGTCGCGGTTGACGGTCACATGGTTCCACACATGGTCTTGTACGACGAGCATCCCGATTTTCTCGAGCTGCTTGCCCAGCTCCTTGATGTCGTAGCAGACGATGCGGATGTTCACAGCCACGTTCGTGCGATGATTAAACACATTCAGAGAACCGGTGACATAGATTTCCAAAGTGGTGGCGCTGTACTGCGCTTTCTTTTCATCCTACGCACGGATGGCGTTATACAAGTCATTCAACAGCGGCATATTCTCCGGCTTCGGGTCATTGAGGTATTCCCGGTAGACGATGCGAACACAACGATCAATGATGGCTTTTTCCACAGGGGACAAACCCATCCTTGCCGCCGACGATCAGCTCATGAAGTGGCAGGATGAAGTCGGATTTCAGACTCAGCGAGTTATACTTGCCGCCATCCAGCACGGCAAGCTCATCCACGCTCATCAGCTTCTGTTACTCTGCTCATGCAGAGTGTCCTTATAGGATCTGAGTGGTCGCATCCAGTGAAGTGTCTCAGCTCCACTCATCCCAAAACTTGACAGTAGCGCTATTGGGTTTTCATATCTGTTCCAAGGTAAATTCCAGATGTGTTTTCTGTAAGGTTTATCATAACATTTTTTTCATAAGTATAGTATCTAAGAATCGATTTGCTGCACTCCCTGCCATACCCAGATTGTTTTACGCCTCCATAGGGCGCTCCAGCAATGTGGAGCCCATATGTATTGACCCACATTCGTCCCGTCTCCACTGCACGGGCCACCCGCAATGCTCGATTGATATTGCGGGAAAACACACCACCGGCCAAGCCATACTTGTTGTCGTTAGCCATGTGAATTACATCTTGCTCATCCTCAAAGGGAATTAAAACTGCTACAGGTCCGAAAATCTCCTCTTGTGCCACACGCATATCATTTGTGGCGAGGGCAAGTATGGCAGGATATATGTAGTAGCCTTTGGACAATTCCCCTTCCGTTACTCGTATACCGCCTGTAATAAGTTGTGCACCTTCGCCGCATCCAGTTTTCACATAATCCAGCACCCGCTGAAGCTGTTTCTGATGAATCATACTGCCCATAACGGTATCGTTTTCCCACGGCAGGCCAATTTTTATGTTTTCAAACCGATGGGCCAACTCTGTAGTAAATTGGTCATAGATGCTTTTTTGAACAAACACCCGGGAACCGGATCCACAGTCCTGCCCCTGATTGAATAAAACTCCGGACATTACACCTTCCATGGCCAATTCCCAATCACAGTCCTCAAAAACAATATTTGCCGACTTCCCGCCCAATTCCAACGTTGCCGGAATAATCTTATCTGCGGCGGCATGGGCTACTGAAATACCAACATCAGTAGAGCCAGTAAAAGCCAGCTTGCGGATATCGGGGTGCTCCAGCAGGTATTGTCCGCATCGGCTTCCACTTCCGGTTACTACATTGATTACGCCTGGAGGGACAATATCCTGAATGAGCTGCATCAGCACAAGCACAGAAAGGGATGTGTTGCTTGAGGGCTTGAACACTGTACAACACCCAGATGCAAGTATAGGTGCCAGCTTCCAAGCGGCCATAAGTAGCGGATAATTCCACGGAACAATCTGCCCGACAACACCCACCGGCTCACGCAGTACGATGCTCATCGTGGCTTCATCCAGCATGACGGCGCTCCCTTCTTCGCCGCAGGCTACACCTGCAAAATAGCGGAAGTGTTCAATTGATTGGGGCACATCACACAGCGTTCTCGTCTCTCGAATTGGTTTACCCGTATCCATACTCTCAACCTGCGCTAGCAGCTCCAAATTTTGTTCCATGGTATCTGCTATACGTCCCAGAATTTGGGACCGTTCCTTTGACGGGACGGCCCTCCAACTCGGGAATGCGTTCCAAGCCGCCGTCACTGCCGCATCTACATCTGATTTTGCTGCTTCGGCAAAGCTACAGAGACGTTCACCATTTGCCGGGCAAAAACTGTCGAAGGTAGCGCCATCCGAGGCGTCGCACCACGCTCCGCCTATATAAAGTTGATACCTGTCCTGTATTAAGTGCCTTGGCATATTCGACATAATTTAATCTCCTGTCTTATCATTTATTATTTAACCTTTCTCGTCTTTTCACGCAGGCCGGTAGCATAGCGGCAAGAAGGATCATAACGCCCCCCGCCACCTGAGGCCAAGTAGGCACATCGCCGAAAAAGGCAAAGGCAAACAACGCGGTGCAGGGAATTTCAAGTGTATTGAGGACAGCCGCAGTGGACGCTGGAACAGACTCCATACCAAAAGACAGCAGCATATTGCTTCCAATAGTAGCAAATAGAACCAGCATCACCAGATAGAACAATCCATTTGGCTGAATGCTGCCGACCGCCCCAATTCCCTCAAAGAACAGCATAGCCGGGAAAAAATTTGCCAATGCAATGCAAAAAGCCGTAAAATTGTAGCGCACCTTATGGACAGACGACATATGCCTTTCCATCAGCATAATCTGAATGGACATGGTAACAGCGGAACCGAAGGCACATACTCCCCCTCGGACGGACAATCCGTTGGCTATGCCGTCTAAGGACAGCAATATGATACCAATCACGCAAAGCAATAGGGATGTAAGCTGTCCCCGTTCCAATGGTCGCTTCCAAAAAATGCAACACCATAAAACGGTCAGCATAGGATAGGCATAGTAACAAGAAATGGCAACGGCTGCCGGTAAATAAGCAAAAGCGGTGAACAGCAGCGTGATGGTAGAGGCGCTGAGCAGGCCCAATAGTATGCCAATCCTGCGCTGACCTGTCGGAAGAAACGGAGGAATTTTTTGCACAATACACCATATCCCTAAAATGATTAGCGCTAACATGTATCGTCCAGTAAGTAGGGAGAGGATCGTAAATCCCGTCTGATAACAGAATTTAGAAAAAATAGATTGCAAACTGAACAGTCCGGCGCTCAGCACAAGCAAAATCATTCCACAGCGTGTTTTTTTCATGGTGCAAGCGTATCCTTTCCGACTTTTAGGGTACTACTCTTCCCCTTCCTCTTGGTAATAGTGTAGGGTGACTTCAGCGGAAATCGGAGTATCAATGTCAGGGTGATACTTGTCTTTGCCCCATCCCTTTCTCCCATTTGTATAGAGTATGCCAAAACCCGTGACAGCACAAAAAACAGACAGAATCGGACACAAGTAGCCCATGATAAAATTGGGATACAATTCTCCAAATGTACAGCCCAGCAAAGAGCAGAAGAACATTGCGTTAGACTCCCAAGGCACCAGCAGCGGAATGGTGGTAGCATCCTCAATGGTTCGAGAGAGAACACAGCGGTCAACACCCAGCTTGTCATACCGATCCCGGAACATTGTACCAGTGAGGAGCGGAGGAACATAGGGGGTAGCAGTCCCAGCATTCAAGATTAGGCCAGTAGCCAGAGTGGCCAGGACAGTACCACGAACAGATTTAGCATGGCTTACAATAACACCTACAACGACATCAAACACTTTCGTTTCAATCAGAATTTGGCTCATGGCATAGCCGAACATAATCAGAGAAATAATCCACCATGCGGTGTTTAATCCGCCCCTCGAGCAAAGTTCATCAATAAAATTGATGCCGGATTCCACCTTCAATCCATCCATTAAGATCAGGCTTATTTGGAAAATTTCTACTCCCTGATAAAAAATACAGATTAGTGTGCTGGAAATAACGGCAAAAAACAAGCAGGCGGTAGAATTCACCTTTTTCATCAACAGGACAATCAGTGCCGCAGGTACAAGCAGCAGCAAAGGTGTGAAGTGAAAAATGCTTGCCAGCGTGGTGCGGATATTTTCTACTTCAGATAAATCCACGTTCCCGCTTCCTGCATAGTGAAAGCCCATAATAGTATAGGCCAGTATTGCAATGATAATCGCAGGAACGGAGGTGTAGCGCATAGACGCCACATGCCGGAACAAATCAGTTTTTGAAACACCTGCGGCAAGCACTGTTGTTTCAGAGAGGGGAGACTGCTTGTCGCCAAACAGCGCGCCAGAGACTACAGCACCCGCCACCAGTCCAACAGGGATATTCATACTCAGGCCAATGCTGACAAAAGCAATGCCGAATGTACCAGCAGTGGTCCAAGAACTCCCCGTAATCAGAGACATCACTGTACACAGCAGGCAGGCCATGACAGGCAGGATGGCAGGAGTAATCCAGCCTAAACCTAGATAAATAATGTACGGAATAATGCCGCAGGCTGTCCAAGAGGCAATGATCAGCGTGATAAACATATTGAACATGGAAACATGACAGCAGCCTTCTAGGCCTTTGACAATCATCTTTTCAATATCCGCTAGACTGTATCCTAGGTAGAGAGCGAAAATGGACGATAGAATCACGGCGACTAAGAGAGAAATCTGAACATCGACGGCTAAAAAGACATTGCAGACCGTGATGACGAACAGAATAAGCAAAAAAACTGAGATTGCTTCCCATGGTTTGGGAACACGGACTTTATTTTCTTTCTCCATGAGTGACCTCCATAAGTAGAATAAGGCCCCGCGCCGTACGGTACAGGGCCTGATATTTATTTTTCTTTCAGTTGATAACCAAGGAAATCAGCCAGTTGCGCCACATCCTCCACATCTTTGCGCTGAAGGTTTTTACCCAGTTCCCAAGGAAGAACGGTGTAAAACCAGCTGTTGATGCGATCCACATAGGAGAACCATGACCATAATAAATCAGTCAGTTCCTCTTTCGTCTGGATGCTGTCATAAGAAGCCACGATTTTGTCGTGAAAGTAGGGGAATTTTTGTAAATTCATCCAGGGGGCAGGGCACTCAGGCTCCTTCACATCGCCCATAAGATGAGCCATCGGGGCATTCATATAGTGGAAAAGTTTCTTGCAGTGGTCCAAAGAGAAATCCTGGTCCGCCAAAATCTCATACATAGCCGGCTCAATCGTCCACCAGCCCATACCCTGGGTATCTGCATTCAAGAAGAAAAGATTGCCCAGGAACTGGTGGTCCGTCCCCGCCCCACTGGGGAAAACGCCGAGCTTGCTCATTGTCACTTCCACTGGCTCGTCAAACCAAATCTTTTCCACCTCGTCGTGAATCTCTCGCTTCACATCCTGCCAACGCACCTTCATTATTCCTCATCTCCTCTCTCTACGACAACCGTTCCAAGTTTATGATACAAATATACATGGTTCCACATATCCTGTCCGGCTTCATGGAAGTCCTCTAGATACTCTGGGTCAACCCTGGCTACATTGGGTCCCATGGCAACCATTGGCTCAGTACATCTGCCATAGATGAAGCCAAAATACCAGCCAGCCCAGAAAATATCGCCGTTTTTCAGCTCACACAGCATAGGCGTTTTTCCACCCAAAGGGTTAGTTTGGTTTCCAAATTCTACTGGATGGTAGGGCGCAATCGGGCGACATTCCATCAAATCACCAGTAGAAAGTGTGTTATGGGCATATCCACGCATAGGCGTCTTCAAAAGTGACCAAATCTCCTGCACCAACTGAGGCTGCTCTTGTTCTAGAAGGGTAGCCAGCACAACCTTGTTGGAGTGGGAAAAGGTTATTTTAATTTTCTTTACGCTCATATTCTAATATCATCTCCTGCTAATGTATTTTCTTGGAAGAGCGGGAATACTCCAAATTAAGATTCGAAACTTTCTCGCAACTCAGAGTGTGCACCCTCTGATGATATAAAAATTATAAAAAAATTCAGTGTTTTCCGCAAGAAAATTCTCATCTTATTCTTGGGATTTTCGTCTATATTCGATAAAATTTTGGTTATTTTTGAAGAATTTTAAACTTGCCATATTCTCAGCCAAAGCTTATAATTACGAATAATAGCAATGAACTGGTAAACTATACCCCATAAAGTGGACACGGAAATTTGACACATGTTCCCAACGGAAAGACACACACATGACACAAGGTGTCAAACGAACCACATCTGTATTATCATAATTATCATAGCATCACCAGATGGAGGTGCCGTATGTCCACAAAAAAAGAAATTCACACCGGTGGAGATCAAAAACTCAGAGGCAACCCCATACACGCTGCGCGTAACAGAGGACAGCATTTCGAAAGCTTGGATATAATACGAAAGTCCTTGACTTTGAACAGATCCACAATACATCAAAGCGACTCCGGCAGACAGGGAAATTTGCAGAAGGGTTTACGATGGAAGCCCCGGAGATCTCCGTATAAAAGGTGAAGCGAGGCAACAGGCAGATTTTGCGGGAACGCGATCCAATGAAACCGCTAAGCGTATGTAGAAGGAAGTCATATGCCTTCAACAGCAAATGGTATTCTTAAAAAAGTTATGCAGCTGCACAAGGAGCAGGAAAAGTAACCACAAATACTGCCGGTACTCGATTTGCAGCAGTCCGTGGGGTATTTGCAGACAAGAAGAATATCTTGACTGTGAAGGAACTCTGTAAGGTGGATGGAAGCGGACAATCCCGTTGGATCCTTGCGAAAAATGCAAGGGATCTCCTCGAAATGAAGGACCGTGAGGACATTGAGAAAATGTTAGAAGAGTAGCAATTTCGCGGGTATGCAAAGGGCGTTCGCGGGATTCATATGCGCTTGCTGCGCATGGGTGTACGGATGAATGTAAAGAATATCCGCTGCCTGATGCCAAAAAACAAGTTTACTTCTCCGATTTGCAAATCAAATCCTTATCGTAGAGTGCATAAATCAATTCAGATGGGAAACACGGTGGAAAATCTGGTCAACAGAAAATTTGAAACACATGATCCTCAGGCGTTCCTCTTGACTGACATTACCTATATTCCGCTGAATGGAGCGTTTTGCTACCTCTCTACAATCCTTGACACCTGTGCAAAGCAGGTTCTTGCTTATGCTTTGAGCGAGTCGCTGGAAGTGAACTTTGCTCTGGAGACCGTAAACCTGCTGTTGAAGAACTGCGGTGCTTCATTGAATGGGGAAACACTGATCCACAACGACCATGGAACGCACTATACCTGTTCGAAATTCATACAGTTGGTTAAAACCGTGATCTGCGTCGGTTTATGTCTCGAAGGTGGAACCGTTGGGAAAATGCACCTCAAGAGCGCTTCTTTGGGCATATGAAGGACGAACTGGTGGGTGAGATTTCAGGATGGATTCCTTCCAGGGGCGTGAAGTTCTCCTTAGATCGCTGGATGGATTATTATAACAATGACCGCTGCCAGTTGGATCTGACAAAGCTTTCTCCCAACGAATACTACAACTATATAACTACAGATGAGTATCTCACGGACATTCCTTTGCCCTATGGATCAAGCTAATTTTCCCTTGACTTGGAGAGCACTTTATTGAATTTGGAGATGCGTGTCGATGAAAGAAGATTCTGTTTTTTTTGATACTACTGATTTGCGAATTCTCAGTATTTTGCAGAATAATGCTCGCGAGCCCATAAGTCAGATCGCCCGGCAAGTAAATTTAAGCGGTACAGCAGTCTTACGGCGTATTCATCGAATGGAGGATCAAGGCGTAATCTTATCTTATCGAACCCGTGTCGATCCAAGAAAACTGGGGATAGGTGTTAATGGATATATTATTGTCAAAGTACACGACACTACAAGATTTCATAAGTATATTCAGGGAATTGATGAGATTACCAGTTGTGATATTATTTTGGCCGGGGGAATGGAGTTCATATTACAATTTCACTGCCGAGATAATAAACATCTGCTAACCCTCTATGATAAGCTACCCAAATCCATTGTCGAATCTATGACCGCCTATACTGTTGTACGTACGATAGATAAGGGGGTTAGAATTCCTGCTTTCTTCGAGGAATATGCCGAAAACAATATATGAAAGATTTCTGTTAGTACGCTTTTGTGTGCTTGCCACCGGCAGACTGCTATAGTGTCAACTTCTATTCGTAATCGGATGGTACCAACAAATAACCTCCGGTTATCAGCGTATGTGATGCATAAACCGGCAAACGATCCAATTTTTACGTTCCTTGAGAAAAAACGCAGTGAAGGGAAATGCGGTAAACTTGCCATGGTGGCAGGCCTGAATAAGTTCCTCCGAGTCTATTATGGCAAGGTCACAGAGGTCTACCGCAGCTTGCCGGCAATAGAATGAGCTGAGATCTCCAATACTTTGTTTGAGGCGGCTGAGCGATCCGATCTGCCGCCTCTGTTTTGTTATATTCTTTTTCTGCCTGCAAATTTCTTTTTAATGGGGACTTGACTTTTTGACAGGGTTTTAGCGAAAGTGATAATATTGCCTATATTATTGCCATAAGGTAAGGCAATATGGACGGAGAACGTTTAGCCGAAGTTAGAAAAGATTATCACGACACGCAAGCGGTTTTGGCAGAAAAGCTTAATGTGTCAGTAACCACTGTTCGCAGCTGGGAGCAGGAGAAAAGCTCCCCTTCCCACGACGCACTGGTGGCCATTTGCCGCTTGTACCGCATCTCAGCAGATTATCTGCTGGGGCTTTCAGAGGTAGACCCTGCCTATGATCCCCGCGGAAATCAACAGCGCTTCACCGATGACGAGTGGGCCGCACTTCGGGAGTATGAAGAATTCCTGCTGTGGAAACGGCGGAAAAAATCGAAGCAATAAAAAGGACAGCCACGGTATGAACCGCGGCTGTCTTTTCACTTATCACTCCTGTCTCTCTTTTTGTCCTTAGTTCTTTCTATCATCTCCTTCGGCACATTCCTCAGCATCTTTTCTGCCCGTTTGTAACGCTCTTCCAGCACGGTGAGCTTTGCGCGCTGTTCAGCGCTCTTGCGGCGTTCGGCGGTCAGTTCATCCTTTAGCGCTTCGTTTTCCTCGGCGCTGCATCGCTGCATGGAGAGCGATTGCGACACGGCTGCCTGCATCCGCTGAATTTCCGCTTGAAAGGACTCTACCTCTGGCAAGAGCTGCGCCAGCAGCGCAACTGCCTCCTCGCGCTTCTTGCCTGCGTTGAACATATCGATGTCATTCAACGCAGTTTCCAGCCTTTCCAGTTTGGCATCCATCGCCGTGACTTTCTTGTACCACTGCGGCGTCAGGTGCCTGCGCTTGGTCTCCACCGCGGGCGCGCCGCGCTCCAGCTCTGGCCACCGTTCCGACATACAGGCATAGAAATCGTCCTGCCAGCGGATCATGTTTTTCTTGTTTCCGAGGATTTCTTTTGCGGACAGCCGGTTGTCCTTCGTCAGCGGCACAAAGCATAGGTGCATATGGGGTGTCTTTTCATCCATGTGCACCACGGCGGAAAAGATATTCTCCTCGCCCACGCGCTCTTTGAGAAAGCCGAGCGCCCGCTCAAAATACTCCGGCATTTCTGATTCATGTGCTTTTGCAAACTCCGGGCTGGTCGTGATCAAGGTCTCCACAAATTTCACGCTGTCCCTGCGTACCCGGCAGCCCGCCATGCTGATGCGGTGTCGGATCTCCTGCCCGTAGCTCCAACGCGGCGCAATCAAATGATAGTTCTGCACGGTGCGGCTTTTGTCAATGTCCGGTTTGCTGGCGTAGGCTTCCTTTGTCCGCTCATTGTGGGCAGCAATGGCCTTGGCAGCACCGCCCTTTCGCTTTGCAAATCGTAAAATGGCGTAAGCCATCGTTGTTCCTCCTGTTATCGTTTTGGGGACGAGGGAGCGTAGAATCCCCCATCACGACTTTCTGAAAAAGTGCGCCCGACAGATGACGATACCGTCATCTGTCGTTCTTCTTTTTCGGCCCGGTCAAAGCTGCGCGGGGAGCGGCGTCCCCGCGCAGTTTTCCCGTCCCCCGTCGTGATGGGTATAACACACTAGACTTTGTACCAAAGTCCGTGTGCCAGCCGTTCCCTCTGGACTCCCTCAAGCGGTCATTTCCCGCCGCCTCACGGCACGGAAAATGACCTTATCGGTGTACGGTATGTCCGATAATGTACGGTATTTTGAGGGGATACCCCCACTCCCATTTTTACCGTACATACCGTACATTACCGTACACCGTCCCACCGCAGCGAAAGGCTCTTGCCCTCTCTTGTGCGCTGGGCAACATAGCGAATGTCGTATTTCCGCAGCAGCGTATCCTGCTGCACATTCAGCGTCCGCACGATCCAGTTCGGCGTGAAGCTTTGGCTGCTGTCCATCTTGGAAAGACTCCGCGCAAGCTCTGTCGCCGTGCCGTTCCACGATGGATTTTCTCCATTCACCAGCCGAGAAACAAGCTCGACCAGCGGGTTCGGCGGTTCCTTGAACCGTCCCGTCTCCACCTCGACCAGCTCCCAGTGAAGATGTGCGGCATCAAAAGAGATGTGCAATCGAAGCTGTTGCTGGTCACGCCCGACCACCTCCAAAACAGCGTCCGAGGCTGTGCGCTTATCTTTATGTAGGAGCAGCGCACCATCCGCCGCGCCCATCAAGCCATTGGTGCCGGAGATCATGTTGAACACATCCTCTGCCCCCTCCTTGCGCGTATGGTGAACGACCAGCACGGTGACGCCGTAGGTGTCGGAGAACTCCTTCAGCCTTGCCAGCGTATCATAGTCGGCGGCATAGCTGCCGCCATCCGGCGTCCGGCTCCGCACCCGCTGTAACGTGTCAATAATGATAAGTACCGTGTCCGTGTGCTCACTCCAAAAGTCGCTCAGCCGTTCCGTCAAGCCTTCGTCCAGTGTTTCGGAAAAGACGGAGAGGATCAAGTGCTCGCTGTCCTGCTCCGTCATCTGTGCCAGACGCTTTTGCAATCGCTCACAGGTATCCTCTAAGGCAAGATACAAAACCGTACCCTGCCGGGAAGAAAAGCCGAGGAAGGGCGTTCCCATGCTCACCTGATAGGCCATCTGCAAGACGAGAAAGGACTTGCCGATCTTCGGCGCGCCGGCGAGGAGGTAAGTCCCCACCGGCAGCAGTCCGTCGATGACCGCCGGGCGGACGCGAAAGCGTGTTTCCATCAGCTCCGGCATGGTCATGATCTGGATCTTTCCAAACTGCTTGTGCGTTTCTTCAATCTCTGTTATACTGTCTGTGCGTGCAAGCGCGGACGGCTGCTCCCCATCTGGTGCAACAGATGGAATCGGGGCAGTCGTTTCTTTTTCAGTTGCCATTCCCACCTCCCGTATTCTGCTCGATCCAGTCGATGAGCTTGTCCTTCGGCACAAGCAGCCGCTTGCCGATGCGCAGCGTTGGAAACGTCCCCGTGTTGAGGAGCTGATACGCTCCCGCGCGGGAGATGCCCAGCGCCGCCGCGAGCTGATTGGCGTTCAGCACCGCGGGCAGATTTTCGTAGTTGTTGTTCATGTGTGACCTCCTTTGAAAATTTTAGTTGACATTATGGACTATAAAGATTATAATGCACAATGTAACTATCGTGGTTTGAATGTTGATACGAAAAAGTCAATAGATAATTTCCGACATTTATTTTGATATATCTAACAGGAGGGCAGCTATGGTCTTTCCCGAACACATGGAGTTCCGGTATTACGTCACACCGGAACGAAAAGAACACTTTGCGCTGTATGACCGAACCTTGGGAAGCCGCATGACCTATCTCGATCAAACGCAGGATCTCGGCCAATGTCTCATCGACCTTTATGATACGGACTTCTATGATGCCTACTGCACCCTTGCTGAGATCAACAAGCTGGTACAAGCGGAAAAGGATGCAACTGCATGGAAGAAACTGCTGGAGCTGTCGATGTCGCTTTGCGAAGTGCATCCGTTTTTTGGGCTGCTCGTAAAGGAGCTGAGCGAGCTGGAATCCACATACGCACACGGTCAAGATGCTGACGCAACGATTGTCCTTTCATTCGCCAACGATTTTGAAGCCATCGTCCGTGATGCAAAGGCGCTGATTGAACGATGCCTGGATGACCGCTATCAGCCGGACTACTCCACGGCAGAGCGTTACCGCGAGGCGCATTACGATGCGTTGCTCCATTTCGACGATATGCGCTATGGCGAGCTTGCCACAGAGGAGGTCATGCTGGACAGTCCAGCGTATGACAGCGCCTACCATTACAGCGTGGAGATGCTGCGGGAGCGCGGGATCAAGACCGCGCTGCGCGAGGTGCTCTATCCCAACACCGTGCGAGACCTCTACAACTACCTGAAAGCCTATTGTCTCCGCCTGCCGCTCCCGATCCACAAGTGCAAAAACTGCGGCAGGTACTTTGTTGTGACCGGCAACATCACGCAGGACTACTGCACGCGGCTGATGGAAGGCTCGGAAAAAACCTGCCGCCAGATGGGAGCGGTGGTGCAGTATCAGAGCCGACAGATGAAGAATCCCGCCACGAGAGAATTTACACGCTCCTACAAGGCCCACAACGCCCGCGTGCGGTACGGAACGATGACCAAGGCAGAGTTCACCGCATGGTCGAAAGAAGCGCGTGCAAAGCGTGCAGACTGCGTAGCAGGCAAGCTGTCCTTTGAAGACTTCGTGGCGTGGCTCGACAGCGACAAGCAGCGATAAAACAACGGACTGACTGGCCGTTTTATGATTTCAGAAGAACAGGAGGTATCATTGGCAACACGAAAGACAAAAGGAGCCAAGGGCGGCGGCACGATCCGTCAGCGCCCTGATGGGCGCTGGGAGGCGCGCTATACCCTCGGCATTGATCCCGGAACGGGAAAGCAGATCCAGAAATCCGTCTATGGCAAGACGCAGAAGGATGTAAGGCAAAAACTCACGGCAATCACCGCTGAGATCGATGAGGGAACATATATGGATGTTCCCCGACTCAAAACCGCAGATTGGCTGAATACGTGGGTAGAAGAATACATCGGCAACGTAAAGCCCGCCACTCGCAAGATTATTAAGATCAT
>OGJH01000460.1_pt1 | contig 49470 bp, 46 predicted proteins | sample 1572021 | NCBI WGS metagenome assembly OGJH01 (sample SAMEA2582098, study PRJEB24529) | metagenome | biome: Human gut stool | place: China | collected 2011
TAAAAATAGTCTGTTAGCTGTTCTTACAACATTAACTTATAATGCCATTAGTGTATTACAGATTTACATCAATAATCTTTTAAATTATCTACGATAATCTGTTAAATGTTCTATGGCATATCTTATAAAGATATCATTAGTGAAGCAAAAAGTTACTTCATAGGTTATATATGGAAATATTACTTTTTGCACTATTCTATGATGTCTTTTATTCATAGTGCACTGTTTTGGCTTGACTGATACTACTGCACTCTAAAAGAGGAACAGGTTCATATGTGAGCATTGTTTCTATTAAAGATTAGTGATTATAACACTTACTTCAAACCAACTCATGATATATAATTTAAAATTAGTGTTATAACCTGTTCTATCTTCAAGGCTATCAGAATACTGATAGCCTTTTTTATTGTAAATCTTTCTTATAAATATAGTATTAACATCTAAAAAAAAAATCATGAAAGAAAATGAAGCAAAGGAATTTAGTACATTATTTGGTCTTGACAAACCTATGGACCCAGATGCAACCAGAATGTTATCTGAAGGTATTAAAGAGATTGGAGATAAGGTAGGAGATACCAATGCAGAAGAGGTAAGAGATATAGTAGATAAAGCTATGGATAGTCTGAAAGATGACCAGACAAAGGCTATGGTAATTACATATCTTCTTAGTAAACTTCCTATTGGTCTTACTAACTTCTTAATGGAAAACACTAAGAAGTTGGTCATAGCAAGTTCTCTTGGTAATGTCTGTAACTCTCCTGAGCAAGGTATGCTTGACAAACTGAAGGACTTAATGGCAAGTAATTAAAATATTGAAATAATATAAGTATAACATTTATATCTTAATAATATGCAGTTTATACAAACAATAGGAGGGTTATTAATTATAATTATAATCATAAGATTATGGATTAAATATAACCCAAAGTTAGATTTGATAACCACCAATAATAAATATACCCTTCTATTGTGGTATAATAAATACAATATGTTGGGAGATAAAATTAGGACTTATACTACAATCTTTTAATGTATGAAGGTTTTATTAGTGGCTGTGTGGATTGTAGCTGTCATGTGGAGTGTATCTATTGCATTCCACATGATTTCAGCTTCAAATACAGTAGAGAATATTATAGGGTTCTTCTTATTAGTAATTATTGGCTTGGTGTCCTATAACACTAAGTGTTTTTTAAGTTTTAAATTTAAAAGAAGGAAATGAAAAGTAGATTTGTTTTAGGAATACTCACTGCCTTTATAATGGTGAGTGTAATGTTTACATCATGTGAAAGAATTGATGCAGGATGTGAAGGTATCAAAGTGAATCTTTATGGAGATGACAAGGGAGTTGGGGATGTTGCTTTGGTTACTGGTAGAGTATGGTATAATCCATTTACTACTGAAATCTTTGAATATGAAACATATGTCAAGACTGTAGATTATCCTCCTTTCAAGATTAATGCACAAGATGGTTCAGAATTCACAGTTGACCCAACAGTTTCATTGAAGATTATTGATGGAAAGTCTCCTGAAGTGTTTAAGAAGTACAGGAAAGGATTAAATGAAGTGATTACTGGAACATTATTTAATTATGTAAGGGATGCTTTCAGAATTCAACTTAATAATTTCACTACTGACTATATAGTAAGTCATAGAGATAGTATTGAGAAAGCTATAGAGGCTCATCTTGGTGCATCATTGGCAAAAGAAAATTTTCAGTTGGAACAGTTAACTTCAGGACTTAGTTATCCTCAGACTATTGTGGATGCTGTAGATGCAAAGAATAAAGCTGTTCAACAAGCAATGCAAGTTGAAAATGAAGTGAAGGTAGCTGAAGCCCAGGCTAAGAAACTTATTGTAGCTGCTGAGGCTGAATATAGAGCTAATGAACTGAAAACTAAGGCTCTAACTCCTGCCATTCTTGAACAAATGTGGATTGAGAAATGGGATGGTAAATTACCTGTATATGGTCAGGTTCCTACCCTATTTAAGAATATAGGACAGTAACTATGTTTTGGCTTATCTCAACCTTGATTAGTGTACTGATATTAGGTACACTACTCTTTTGTTCTCATGAACAGGAAATTGACAGGAAGAAGAGCTATAACCTTTGGAAAGACTATGAATGGAAGGATGTTAGTTCTGAAAGGTTTAAATTTCCTTTGTGGGCTGTACTTGTATTACTTATAATATCACTTATACCTGTACTCAACTTAATTTCAATCCTTGTAACAGTACTTGTGTATAGTGCACAACTTCGCAGGGAAGATGATGCAGATGGTACAAAGACAACTGCTCGGAGGCTTGTAGTCAGATGTAAGTGTATAGACTGGCTTCTTAAATTTCTAAACAAGAAGATATGAATGAAAGAAAAATTATAATAGGGTGCTTATTAGCTTTCATTTATCTTTGGATAGGTCAAACATGGCTGTTCTATAGGGTTGATAAGCTTGAGAATAAAGAGGAACCTATGGTTCATGTCAAGCTTGAGCAACCTGATTTTCTGATGTCTGACAATCCTAAGGAAGACCTTATGAAAGTATTAGAGTATTATGATGTGTTACATCCTGAAATAGTCTATGCACAAGCAGTACTTGAAACAGGTCATTTTAGGTCTAAGGTATGTAAGGAATATAATAACCTGTTTGGATTATACAATAGTAGTACAAAAGACTATTATAAGTTTAATCATTGGACAGAATCAGTTATTGCTTATATTAATTACATACAATATAGGTATACTCCTCCTAATAATTATTATAAGTTCTTAGAGAGGATAGGCTATGCAGAGGATAGTTTATATGTAAGTAAATTAAAAAATATAGTAAAGAGAAATGGATAGAAAGCAGGCTCAGGAAGAGATAATGAATATAAAGAGTAGTTCTATACTCTGTGAGTTACCTACTTCCTTTGGTAAATCTAAGATAGGTATTGACTTGGCTTTAAGAGATAATCCTAATGGAATACTTATAGTAGTACCCAGATTAGTGCTTATAAATAACTGGAAAGAGGAATTTATTAAGTGGGGATTGAAGTCTTGGTTAGATAAGGTGTCCTTTAGTACTTATGTTGGGTTAAAGAAACATGTAGAAGAAGATTGGGATTGTGTTATATTTGATGAAGTACAGCACATGTCAGAAAGATGTAGAGAGTTTATATCTACTATGACTATATATCATTCTATAATGCTTTCAGCTACAGTAACCAGAGATATGAAGTGGGAACTGAGTCAGTTATTTCCTGATTTTCAGTGTTATACAGTGAAGATGAAGGAGGCTATAGACAATGAAATTCTTCCTGACCCTAAAGTATTTTTAATTCCTCTTGAACTTGATAATACACATGCTGGATATACTATGATTGAGCATCCTAAAGCTACGACTATCAAAACTTGTTTATACAAGGATAGATGGTCTTACTTAAGGAATAAATCTCTTCAGGTCCATATTAAATGTACTGAATATCAGTATGTTAAAGAGTTAGATAATAAGATTGAATTTTGGAAGAGACAATATATGAGGACAAGGAATGAAGGAGTAAAAGCTAAATGGTTATTCCTTGCAGGTCAAAGACTCAAATTCCTTTCCCAGATAAAGAATCCCATTATCTTATCTCTTCTGGACCAACTTAAGTCAGAAAGAGTGCTGACCTTCTGTAGCTCAATTGAGCAAACAGAAGTGCTTGGAGAAAATTGTATTAACAGTAAGAATAAGGAGTCATCTTTTGTGTTAGAAAGATTCAACAGTAAGAAACTTCATCATATCACAGCATGTAATATGCTTAATGAAGGTATGAATCTTGTGGATTGTAGAATAGGATTGTATGCTAATCTTAACAGCAGTGATATTATTATCAAGCAGAGATTAGGAAGAATTCTAAGGCATAAGAATCCTATTATTATCATTCCTTATTTTATAGACACAAGAGAGCAGGAACTTGTTGAAAAGATGCTTGAAGATTATAATCCTGATTTAGTAGTAAAAACAAATTTAAAAGAAATAACATTATGAAAAATAGAGTTCATATTTCTAAAACCAAATTCCATGTAGATGAAGAAAATAAGGTTGTTGTCTGTGTCATTGATGTAGATATGCAGCTTCATAAGCATCAAGCTTGGGACCATATTTATTATGATCTGTGGAAAAAAGAATATCCTCATGTAGACTGTGGTGGGGGTTTCACAACAAAAGCTGTTTCAAGATGTAATTCTGAAGATACCTTTGATGTGGAGAAAGGTAAAAGAATTGCAGAATCAAGAGCTAAAGCAAAAGCTTTCACTATTGCTACAAATTTCTATTTCTGCATTCACAAGAAACTTGAGAAGATGCTTGACTATATAGCAGATTCAAATCAAGCTTGTAGTCTTGCTGCTGCTGTAGAAGAAGAGCATGTTGAAGAGTTAATCAAGTAGGATATGACAATAACAATAGATGAAGATGTATGTAAGAAGTATGGCTTGACCTTGCAAGAAGTCTTGCTATTACTTCTTATAAAGACAGAAGGAGATACACCTGCTGTCTTACAAAGCTTGGAGGAAAAAGAAGCTGTAGTCAAGGAGGGGCTGTTCAACAGGTATCTTATAACTTCTGCTTGGGATGATAAGCTTTCTGGAGTATTGTTAGATTCAGACAAGAATAGACAGCCCCAAGATAGAATTGAGAATCTTGCATTAAGTATGATGGAGATATTCCCTAAACAGAAGAAAAGTGGCACATGTCATTATTTTAGAGGTAATAAGAAGGATATTACTTTAAGGCTCAAGAAGTTCTTTAAGCTTTATGGTGATAAGTATTCTGATGAACAGATACTTGATGCAACAAAGAGATATGTGGAATCTTTTAATGGTAACTATGCCTATATGAGAGTATTAAAGTACTTTATTTGGAAAGATGAAGTAAAAAGAAACTCAGAAGGTGAAGGATATGTTGCAGAGACTTCAGATTTAGCAACCTTCATTGAAAACTCTGGGGTTGATGAAGGCAGATTTGACTGGACAAGTAGTTTGAACTAACATGGAGAAAGATGTATTTGATAGGGCACTTGAAAAGCTTAAATTAAGAAGAGATAGAATAAATAGTGGATTGGTTAATTGTATACCTTTACCTTTTCCAAGACTAAGGAATTGGCTTCCTGGAATTGAAAAGAAAAGATACACAATTATCACAGCAAATCAGAAGGTAGGAAAATCAAAACTTGCTGACTATATGCTTGTATATGAACCATTCTTTTATTCTATTGAGAATCCTGACAAAGTAAGGTTGAAGATATTGTATTTCACTCTTGAAATGGGTAAAGAAGAGAAGTTCTATGAATTTCTGTGCCATTTATTGTTCAAGCTTGATAATATAAGAATATCACCTACTGAGTTAAAGAGTACTTCTAAGGCTGTTGATGGACATATATTGGAATTACTTGAAAGTGAGAGGTATAAGAAGTATATAGATAAGTTTAAGGAAACTGTCATTTACAATGATACAGACAGAAACCCTACTGGTATTAACAAGACTTGTAGAGCTTTTGCTCTTAACAGAGGTAAATTGCACCTTAAGAAGGTTCCTGCAAAAGATGAACAAGGTCTTCCCTATGATAAGGAAGTAGTTGATTATTATGAACCCAATGACTCTGAAGAAACTGTTATAGTCATTATAGATAATTATTCAAACCTTCTTTCAGAAAGTGGCATGAATAAGATGCAAACCATTGAGAAGATGAGTAAATATGCTATCACTTTAAGAGACCAATTGGAATTTAATATAGTAGCAATTCAACATCAGGCTCAATCTCAAGAAGGTATTGAGAATCAGAAGTTGAATAAACTATATCCTACTTCAGATGGCTTGGCTGACTGTAAGACTACTACCAGAGATGCAAATTTAGTACTTGGCTTGTATAGTCCATTCAAGTATGGATTGGAAAATCATGAAAGGTATAATATCAAGGATTTCAGAAACTATATCAGATTTCTTCAGGTGATTGAGGATAGAGATAATGGAGCTGGAGGACAGATTTGTCCATTATTCTTTGATGGTGCAGTTAGCTTCTTCACTGAATTACCTCTTCCAGACCAACATGATAAAATTCAAGAATATGTCAACTATATAAGAAGTTTGGAAAGAAGCAGGAATCAAGTTGTACATATGCTTGTTTCAAGTGGAATTAGAAAAGAGAAAAATAAATTGCAGAGGTTAATTAAATTGATTACCTTTGCAGACTAAATTTTAAATAAGAAGAATGAAAGCATTGATTTTAGCTAAATCAGGTTTTGGTAAATCAACCTCTATTGGAGAGATACCAGAACTTGGATTAAAAGGGTTAGACCCAAAAGTAACTTATTTGATAAGCTGTGTTAATAAGCCACTGCCTTTTAGAGGAGGAGGAAGTAAGTACCAAGTTACTACTCTTAAAGAAATTGGTAAGGGTAATAGAATTATAACTAATGATGCCAAAGAGGTTGCTCAGATTATTGAAATGTTATCAAGTCCTCAGTCTCCTTTTACCAATATAGTACTTGATGATATGAATTATATCAGTCAGGATTTCTATATGAAGAATGCAATGAAAGGTGGTTGGGATACTCCTAAACAAATTGGTTATGGAATGGGGTTAATCTTTGATGCAATCAATCTTGTGCCAGAAAATAAGAACATGATTTGTCTTGCCCATTATGAAGAGTATAAAGACAAGAATGGTGATAGTATTTCTTATAAATATAAGAGTACTGGTAACATGGTTGATTCATATATTACTCCTGAAGGTAAGTTTGAGGTGGTTCTTTATGGTAAATCTTCATATGATTCTAAAGAGAAGAAATCCATCAGAGAATTTGTTACCAATGATGATGGAGTATATCCTGCAAAGAGTCCTGTTGGCATGTTTCCTCTGTATATTCCCAATGACTTGGGTCTTGTAGTTGAGAAAGCACAGGAGTACTATGGATAGGGAAGAAGTACTAAGGATAAGCAGGCTTCTTTACTTTAAAAGCTACCAGCTTACTCCTGATGATATAAGAAGTCTGCTAATGGACTACTGTCAAGAGAATGGTAAGCCTCAGAAGGAGACAAGTATCTTCATTTCTTTCCTATTCAATAATGGAATAATAGAACCTTTCTTAATGGAAGCTTTAGAGTACTATGAAAGAAAGTATTCCATAAATAAACTAAAAAGTAAACCTGACCAAATTGGTCAAAGACACATAATTTCAATATATTAAAAAACAAAAAGATGAAAATTTTAAGCAGAAATGAATTGGCGACTATTAAAAGAACTGCCAAGAATGTAAGTGGTATGAGAGCTAAAAAAGCTAAACTTGAAGATAAGATTAATACTCTTCAAGCTGAGCTTAACATGATTAATGAGGTAATTGACAGTTTTGAATTACCTATTGTAAAAATGACTGGAGGATTTACTTCTGAACAAGTTCTTGCAGGTGAAATGGAAGTTGCTGCAAGCCTTGAAGCTGCACCAACAGAAGGAGAAGTAAGTGAGGAAACAGTAGATGTAGTTGAAACTACAGCAGAAGAGGCAGTGTATATTGACCCTGAAGTGAAATCTCCTCTTGAAGCAGCTAATCCTTTCACTGGAACTACTTCAGATATGCCTTTTGCTGAGTAACTGAAATAACAAAGAAGAACTATAAAATAAATATGAATATGGACAATAATGTTTTAATGGCAATTGTAGTAGGTAAGAAATCTGAAGAAGGTTCTTTTAAAATGTATAAAGGTATAGGAGCCTTTAACATCATTGCAGTTAATCCTACTAAGTCTGAACTTGAAGCTATTGTAGGCAGAGAGATTGAGAATGAACCCCAGTATTCAGGTGAGACTGAGAATGGTGAAAAGTATGTAAGAGCAGTGTTCTATGCTAAGACTGATGCAAGTGCATCTGTTAACAATGGCATTGAATTATTGTTGCCTATTAGCTTCACTTTGGTTAAAGCTCAAAAAGTTGGTCAATCTTCTGGAAAGATTCAAGTTATTGATAAATATGGTAGAACTGCTTGGGCTACTCCTGAAGAGTATGCTTCTAAGAGTATTCCTCAGTATGCAAAGGGTCCTGCAAATATCAGTGCAGATTATAGAGCAGCCTATCAAGGAGAGGAAGCTCTTGTTAACTTCTTGATTCAGTGGTTGAATATCCCTGGACCTGCAACCTATAAAGATGGTGTATGGACTACTAAACCTAATCCTTCTGATAGTGAAGTATCATTGGATATGAATGCTCTGTTCTCAGGGAATATGGAAGAGCTTAAGGGCTTAGTTAGTATTGCTGCTCCTTATATTGTTAAAGGAGCTGTAGGTATTAAGACTGTTGATGGAGAACAAGGCACAAAACAGTATCAGACTATCTTCAATAGACAGTTTGCAAAGAATGCTACAACTAACTATAGCAAGATTGATGCTGCAATTGCTGAGTTCCAGAATGCAGGTGGTGCTCCTAATACAGAGTTCTCTGTACTTCCTCTTCATGAAAATGAAGTAGTTGAGACTTCTTTTGCAAAGAAGGAGGATGACCCTCTTGATGCAGCAAGTGCCCCAGCATCAACTCCTTGGGGATAAGTGAAACTTAAAACTTAAAAAGAAACATGGCTATTAGTATTGGTAAACCTAACATAAAACTTGAGAATATAATGTCAAGAGTATCTGACCTTGATATTGTAAACTATTATTTTGGAATAAGTTCTGTTCCTTGTATCATATCAAGCCCCCTAAGGACTGATAATCACCCATCCTTTGGCTTTTATAGTTTAGATGGTAGAAAGATACATTGGAAAGATTTATCCACAAAGGATGGTGGAGGAGTTATTGATTTATTAGGGTTATACTGGGGGAAGGGTTACAATGATGTTTTAATACAGCTTTGGGAGGACCTACCTAAATTTACCAATACTGATGGCTATGGTACATTAGGCAATAGAGGTGTGGTGCAAAACAGTGCCTATAGCAGTTCTATTGAACTAAAATGCAAAGTAAGGGAATGGAGAGATTATGACTTAGAATACTGGGGTTCATATGGAATCACACTTAAATGGTTGAAATATGCAGATATATATCCTATATCATATAAGATAATTATCAAAGATGGAAGGAGAATGGTCTTTCCAGCAGATAAATATGCTTATGCTTATGTAGAATATAAAGAAGGAAAAGTCACTTTGAAGATTTACCAACCATTTAATAAACATGGTTACAAATGGAGCAACAGGCATGATAGGTCAGTAATTAGTCTATGGACTAAAGTACCTGAGTTTGGGGAGAAAATCTGTATTTGCTCCTCAATGAAAGATGCTTTGTGCTTATGGGCAAATACTGGAATCCCTTCTATTGCAATTCAAGGAGAAGGATATGGCATAAGTGAAACTGCTATAAGTGAACTCAAAAGAAGATATAAGAGCATTTATATACTACTGGATAATGATGAAGCTGGTCTCATAGATGGAGAGAAACTGTCTGCATCCACAGGGTTCACTAATATAGTATTGCCAAAATTTATTGGAGGAAAAGATATTAGTGACTTAATGAAAATTAAAGGCAAGGATGTTTTCCTCAAGGCTATTTTACCACTATTTAATATTAATAACAATGATTTGAAAAGAAATCTTAGGAGACAAAGAAAGGTTCAATAGTATTATGCTTGAACTTTTAAGATAGAAAGATTTTATTTAGGAAACAAAAAAAAACAAATTATTCATTCTAAAAAAAAAAAAAATCATGGAAACAAGAAAAATTACAATTATCAACAGTAAAACTCAGTCACAGAAAGTAATTGAAAACTCTCAGGCAACAACTCTTGGAGAGCTTAAGGCAGAAATGAGACAGTTAGGAATTGACTATTCTGGAATGGCATTTATGGAAGGTCATATTAGAGCTGAGTTGAAAGATGATGCTTCTATTCTTCCTACAAATATCCCTTATAAGGGACAGGTAGTAAATGACCTGACATTCTTGTTGACTGCTCCTGAAAAGAAAATTAAATCTGGAGCTATGACAAGAAATGAACTTATTTCAAAGGCAAAAGAACTTGGATTTCCCTCTAATCCTACTCAGGCGAAGAGTGCAGTTCTTCTTGACTTCATTGAAAGTAAATCTCTGAAAAAGGAGAAAGAAGTAAACAAAGAGAAGGTAGTAGAGACAAAGAAGGTAGAAAAAGTGGAGAAGACTTGTTGTGGAAATTCTATGAAGGGTTCCACTTTAAATGAAGCCATTGAGATTATCTCAGATGCTCTGTATAACAGTGGTATCCTTAATGAATCACAGTATAGACTTTGTATGGAATCAGTAGGAATGAAACCTAAGAAGAAGGAAGGTCTCTCTGACTCTGAAATCAAAGAGATGTTCAACTTTGTTGAGAGATAAGAAAAAAAAAGTAAATAGTAACAGTTAGGGTAGGGATGTATAATCTCTACCCTATTTTTTTTTATGACAAGAGAAGAAATAGAAGAAAAAGTTCATGGGCTCTATGATGAGCTGATGGAAGCACCACGGAAAATACTTCAGATATTTGAAGATTTCTTTGGTGAAGATAAAGTAGATATGCAAGGATATATTTCATCTGAGGAACTGTTAAATACCCTTGACAGAAATTCTGTTAAAAGTATTGTTGGTCCTAATACAAGGATTATGCTTGAAACCATTTCTACAGAACACAATTTCACAGTGGAAGATGAACTTATGAATGTGCCTGTGACCTCAGAAAAAGTTCTTATGGAATATGTATTACCTTATATGAAGCCTTATATAAGTACAAGAATCTTTTATGATTTGTACATCCTTGTGCATTTTCCAAGTGTCAAGGTTACAAATGAATATGACAGATATGTACACATTCAGCATCTTTATGTGAAAGTTCCTTTTTATCCTGATGGGAAGGGAAAAGGGTATTTTGGATTAAACAGGGCTGAATATCCTATTGACCAGTTTGTTAGTGATTATATGCACAGTCATGTAGGTAGGATACCAACATCAGACTTTACACATTTTCAAACTCCTTGTACAGGAACAGGACCAATTAATTCCACATTGTCTACTCTTTGTGTAACTTTTGAAGAATCAATATGGCAACTTTTCTGTGTTGAGCTTGATAAATATGTAAGAGTTGAATCTATTGCAGGAGTTCCACATCACAGATTGGAAAATATAGGTGTAAATAGTAGGAAGATTCTGTATAATAAATTTAATATGGGTGCATTATTAAGAAGAGTCTCACCATATTATTCACCCATTTCAGGAGAATGTATCAAAAATTTCATCGAGTATTTATTAGAGAGTAACAAGCTAAGATTTAATTTTAGAAATGGAAGTTATGGGATAGCTATGTCACCTGTGGAATATATCATTACTGTAAGTGATGTTTTCATTGAGTGGGCTAATAAGAGATACACTGAAAGGTACTTTAACTTTACATTTCCATACTTTACAGATAAAGATATTCTTAGGAAAGGAAAAGTAGAGAATGGGAATATTTACTTTGGATTACCAAGAGGTAACAGAAGGATGTCCAGCAGAGAGAATTATGAGCAGTATGTTGGACAGAGAATTTGCACTTTTAAAGGTAAGGAGGTGAACCTTATGATAAAAGCTGCACCAAATGCAGATTCTAATGAAGTTCAATTGCTTAATTTAGATTTGGCTGAGGTTATATTAAACAGTATCTTATTAATATTAAATAGTGATTATGGAAGAGAAACAGGAGAAGCCAGTTATAGAGCTGGTTCACAGAAATACTACATTTAAGTTGATTATACCAGTAGATGTAGAAAAGAAGATAAGATTGTTATGTCAGAACATATGGAGTGTAGAATGGTCTGGAATATTATTCTACAAGGTAGAAGGTAAGTTTGAGGATAAATCTCTTACTGTGAGATGTGTTGACATATTTCAGATGGATGAAGGAACATCAGGTTATACTGAATTTGATATGTCAGCAGATGTAGCTAATTATATGATTGACCATCCTGAATTAATGGATGGAAGTACTTATCAAGGACTAATTCATTCACATAATAACATGGCTACTTTCTTCAGTGGTACTGATACTGCCACTTTGAGTTCAGAAGGTAATGACATGGCTCACTTTGTGTCTTTGATTGTAAATAATGCAGGTAAATATACTGCTGCAATCACAAGAAAGTATAAGTGTGTTCAGAAGGTAGAAGAGAACTTTAGTTATCCTTCATGGAATGATGAAACTGTTACTGGCAAGGAGTGCTTTGATATTGAGGAAGAAGTTCTTGAGTGGTTCAATCTTAATATTGTATTTGAGAATGCAACCAGTGACTTTGAAGCTGAGATGCTTGAAAGAATCAAAGAGATTAGGAAGGCTAAGGAGGTTAAACAAGCACAAGCCAAGCAAGCTGCATATACTTCTCAAGGAGGTACATATATTAAAGGAGTGTATAAGAATTCTAATCCAGGAACATATATGCCATTTAGTCAGTATAAAAAAGAAGAGGATTTTTCTTTTCAGACCCATGCAAAAACAGCAAACCTTACCTCTACTCCTAAACAGACTGAAGTTCCTTTTGAAGATTATCAGCAAGAGATTCCTTATGGAAAAGTTCATGTCAATGAAGAGATTATTGATACCTTAGTTAAGCAGATAGTTACTGGAAGTGTAATTATCCCTGCTCCAGCTAAAATTGACTTGAATAAGTGGGTATCTTCTATGAATACTCTGTATAGAGATAGGTTTGGTTCAGTTAAGGAGTTTGAGAACTTTGCTGCAAGTTACATTGACTTTCTCATCAACTTTGCAGATGACCCTGATATTGTTCATTTGGATGCCACTGAAATGTCAGCAATTATAGCTTATGAAGTTACTTTAAAAATTAAGGCTCTACCACAGAATCCTTGGTTAAAATGTTATTTAGATATGTTAGATGATTATATATTATAAGATATGAATGCAACAGATTTTGATTTTCAACAGGTAACACATATATTACCACCTAATACCTTTAATAGTGACCTTAGTCCTATAGGAACTCCTGAACAATTGCTTGAGTTATGTGTGAGAATTAGTGATGGAAGTAGACATCTTACCTCTATGGCTAATATTGAAGGTGAAGTATATAAAGTAAGTTTTGAGGAGGAGTTTGTCACTTATTATGTAAATTTACTTTGGGCAGAGGCACTATCTACTGCCAGTGATGTTCATTACACCCCTGCACATATCCTTCTTAACATACTACAGGGACTTATAGAAGGCACTATAGAGATATGTAGCCATGAAGAACTTGAATCATTTGGGACTGATATCTCTTTCAAAGCAGTAGATGGGGATGTTGTTGAACATGTAACTGTGCCTCTTTTGTGGAAGCAAATACTATTAAGTTTAACTCAAGAAAGGGAACCTACCATTCCTGAGAACTCTGGAAGTTTGCATGTAGATGAAACTACAAGCAGATTTAGTGGAGCTATTTGGTATGAGAACATACAAAGCAAAACAGTTACTATTGCTGGTGTAGGTGGTATTGGAAGTTATGTTACTTTCTTGCTTGGAAGAATGAAACCTCATGAAATTATACTTTATGACCCTGATATTGTTGAAGCTGCTAATATGTCAGGTCAATTATATGAGCTTAATGATATTGGTTCCTACAAGGTTGAGAGTATAACCAATATGATTAGGAAATATGCCAGTTACTATAATGTAGTATGTTTCCCAGAAAGGTTTACTTCTGAAAGTGAAGCTACAGATATTATGATTTGTGGTTTTGATAACATGGAAGCAAGAAGATTATTCTTCAACAAATGGACTTCAAGGGTTCTAATGTTACCTGAGAGTGAGAGAGGAAAATGTTTATTCATTGATGGTAGATTGGCAGCAGAAGAATATCAGGTATTTGCTATTCAAGGCAATGATGAGAGAGCTATGAAAGAATATAAAAGTAAATGGTTGTTTAGTGATTTAGAAGCAGATGAAACTATTTGTAGTTATAAACAAACAACTTTCATGGCAAATATGATTGCATCAGTAATGGTTAATCTATTTGTGAACTTTGTAGCTAATGAATGTGGACCACTATTTCCAAGGGATGTTCCATTTATGACTTCCTATTCTGCTGATACAATGTACTTTAAAGTGGAAATGTAATATGGCAGCTACAACTACAACAAGATATATTTTAAGAAATGTTTTCTTAACAAACAGAATTCCAAGTGTGCCTGATAATCCTGATTTCTCCTATTCTAACAATAATGTGTTTGAGAGATTTCTTGAGGTTGATTTATTAGGAAATAAGATAGAATGTCCTGTAATAGTAAGAAACAAGGTAGAGTTAGTTTTACGGGAAGAAATGTCTTCTGGTCGAAATTTTACTCCACTGGTTGAAAGGGTGAGTGTGCCTTTATATACTGAGCATCACCCCACATTAAAAAGAACAGCTTCTTCTATATTTAAATTTTTTGAATACCAGTCTCATAATAGACTTGACAAGGTTGTTACAAATAAAGGAGAGGTTTACTATGGAGGGAAAGGGATTATACTCAATTCTGAATTTAAGGTGTTAGCACTGTGTATTTGTGAGTATAATACTAAAGATGAGAGTGGCAATTACCTGCCCACTCTTTGTAAGATTAGGGTGTATATTCATCCTTCTGTGTTTCTATCAAATGGGTTAGTTGAAAAGGGTATCATAAAAACTTATATTCCTTCATTCATAGATGCAGGTTTTACCAGAGCTACTATGAGTGCCATGTCCCCCTTAGAAGTAACAGCTCCCACTGAGGTGGAAATTATTATTTCCGATGTGACTGATAAGTTTATCAAGACTCCTGTCAAACCTAAAGTTCATGAGTTTACAGGAGAGAATGTAAATAGATTCCTCCTTGGTAAACTTGATAAAATCTATGAAATGTCAAAATTATGAGTTTTGAAGAATACTTTGGAGGATGGGTTAAGGTCATAGATAAGAAAGAATTAAATAGTGTAGTAGGAAAAGTAAGTCTTATCAAGAGAGATTTACTTTGTCCTTCATACTATGATATATTCAAGGCTTTCAATTTATGTCCTTATGACACTCTTAAGGTTGTAATGATAGGACAGGACCCATATCCTCAAAAGGGAGTGGCTACTGGCATCCTATTTGGTAATAAGAAGGAGACTAAAATGTCCCCTTCTCTTGAGATAGTTAAAGAAGCTTGCATAAACTTTGAAATTCCACATAATAGTATTATCTTTGACCCAACTTTAGAGAGTTGGGTTAAACAAGGAGTGTTAATGGTTAATTCAGCATTGACTTGTGAAGTAAATAAAGTTGGTAGTCACACAATGATGTGGAGACCTTTTATGACCAAGTTATTGAAGAATCTGTCAGAAATAAACACTGGTATTATATATGTATTATTTGGGGAAGATGCTAAAACTCTAAAGCCTTATATTAACTCAACATCAAATATTATTCTTGAAGAGAAGCATCCTGCATATTATGCAAGAACAGGAAGTAGAATGCCCTCAACAGTGTTTGAAGAGGTAAGTAAATTAACTAAACAGAAATATGGAGAACCAATTATTTGGTTTCAAGAGTATTAATTAAAAAAAAAAAAAGTATGAAGAAATTTGTTTTTACACAGTCTGGTAAGGAAGTAAAAATGGGAGATAAACTTGCCATTGGGGTGGATAGCACTTATGGTTTTATGCCATTCTATACTGTAATTGTCTGTGAAGAGAGCATTCCATCTCTTATTGAAGATGGAATAATTAAGAGGGTAGAGGATAAAGGAACTCATGTAGACCCTAACTTCTATATAGAACATCTTGCTGGAAGGATTTATTGGAATGTGAATAATCTTAGGAAGTATCTTGGTAATCTGTATACAATTTATCCTGCTGCTGTATTCTCAATTCTACTAAAGGAGATAGCCCTTGTGCTTGATGAAAAGTATGACAACCACATTAAGAACAGCAAGGAGATTTATGGTATCAGTTCTCTCAATGGAGAAGTAACAAAGGTCAAGGACTTGAATGAAATCAAAAACTTCAAGGATTTTGCTGCATTTAGGACATTGGATGATGCTCTTGCAGCTAAGCATATCTTGAAAGACCTTAGTGAGACTTTATTCAAAGTGAATGGAAAATAAGAAAATCAGAAATGCTACTCCTGAAGAGTATAGTGATATAAGGTTTAGGTCTAAGATTGAGGCAATGGTTTATAAGACTCTCCTACAATATGGATTTAAGCCTGAATATGAAACTCATACTTATACAATTTGGGAAGGGTTTAGACCTACTGTGCCTTTTTACACACGTAATAAAGCTAAGGCTACAATACTTAACCTTAAGAAACTTATTAATATAACTTATACTCCAGACTTCTATATTGAATATGAAGGATTAAAGATAATAATTGAAGTAAAAGGGGCTACTAATGATGTATTCCCTTATAAATTCAAGATGTTCAGGAAACATATTGAAAGTATGCTTGACAAAGATGATTATCTTATATTTGAGATATTTACTAAGAAGCAGTTACTGGAGTCTATAGAAACAATCAAAAGTTATGCAACCAGTAGAAAAGATAAGAAAACTTCTGAGGGAACTGCCAAAGAGTGACCAACAATTAGGAGAACAGTTTCTGCAACAAAGAGACTTTGAATCCTTAAAGGAGCTTGTAGATTCAGCTATCCTTAGAGTTAAAAAGAGTGTAAAGAGTGACAGTCCTAAACAGGAGTATGTTGATGTGGATTTGTTCAGTCTTATGGGACTAAAGGCTGAAATTGATGTATATGTTGAACTAATTGAAGGTCCTGAAACTGAAGAAGACTTGGAATATGATTAGTATAAAAGAATTAGCATGGAATGTTACTGAAGAAGAATATAGGGCAGACCCAGCATTAAGTTACTCTACTTTAAGTAGATTTGAGAGAGAAGGATGGAGAAATCTATCCTCTCTTTTTGATAAACAAGAGACTCCTGCTCTTACATTTGGCTCAGTGGTAGACTGTATTCTTACAGATGGTAGAGAGGAGTTTGACAGAAGATTCATTGTATGTGAGTTTCCTCCATTGACAGATAATCTTGTTAAAGTTACAAGGTCATTGCACAGAATGTTTGGAAATGAACATAGAACTATTGCTACCATAGATGAAGAAAAGATAAGTGAAATTGCAGCAAGTAATGGCTATTATTCAGGTAGTTCCTATAAATCACTAAGAGTAAAGAAAGTTCTTGAGAATTGTCAGGAGTATTATTCATTATTGTCTCTTGCAGGTGAAAGAACAGTTATTAATCAAAGTGATTATGATGATGCTATTACATGTGTAGATGAATTAAGAAGTAATAACCTTACAAAAGCTTTCTTTAATATCAATCCTTGGGAAACTGATATAGAAAAAGTATTTCAATTGAAGTTCAAAGCTTCTTTTGAAGGGATACCAGTAAGATGTATGTTTGATGAGCTTATTGTAGACCATAAATCAAAGGTCATATATCCCATAGACTTAAAGACTACTGGCTATCCTGAGGAGGAATTCCAACATTCTTTTATGAAGTGGAGGTATGATATACAAGCCATGCTCTATACATATATCCTTCAGGAGACTCTGAAAGAGCATCCATACTTTAAGGATTTCAAGATAGCACATTATCAATTCATAGTAATTAACAGAAGAACAGTAGCCCCACTTGTGTGGATATTTAAAGATAATAAATGTATTTTAGACCTTGAGGATAATCAGGGAAATATTTATAGAAACTGGAGAAGTATTCTAAAAGATTTGACTTATTATCTTAATAATTCTGGGTCAAAGTACAGTATTGAAGCCAGAACAAATGGGTTTGTTATGGAAATTGACAGTTTAAAAATAAAGAGATGACAGAATTAGAGTATTTTAAAGGAGATGAATTAGCAGCTTCTACTTGGAGAAATAAGTATGCACTGGAGAAAGAAAGCAATCCTGATGATATGCACAGAAGGTTAGCTAAGGAATTTGCAAGAGTAGAGGGTAATTATAACTGGAAGGGTAATATAGATAAAGTATTTAGTAGTTTATCAAACTATGGCTATCAAAGACCACAGCTTGATGAAGAAGCTATCTATCAGTTATTCAAGGACTTCAAGTATATAATTCCAGGAGGCTCTGTTATGTCTGGTGCAGGTACAGGTCAGTTAGTTTCTTTGTCTAATTGCTTTGTAATAGGCAGTCCAAAGGATAGTTATTCAGAGATAATGAAGACAAGAAGCCAGCAAGCTCAACTTATGAAAAGAAGAGGTGGAGTTGGTTATGATTTATCTCAGCTTAGACCAAGAGGAGCTAAGGTTAATAATGCAGCTAAATCTTCAACAGGTGCAGCATCTTTCATGGATGTATGTTCAGATATAACCAATGAAGTGGCTCAGAATGGAAGAAGAGGTGCTCTTATGTTAAGCATGAGCATTAATCATCCTGATATTGAGGAGTTTATAACCAAGAAGCAAGACTTAACTAAGGTAACTGGAGCTAATATATCAGTGAAGGTTACTGATGAGTTTATGCAAGCAGTGGTAAAGGGTGAGGAATATTTTCTTAGGTATCCTGTTAATCTATCTGATAGTTTAATGAGGTTGTATTCCTTAGAGAATTATGAACTGAATAAACTTAATGAGATTAATAGAGGTTTTGTAAAGAAAGTAAGAGCAAGGGAGTTATGGAATACTCTTATGCACTGTGCTTGGAATACTGCTGAACCGGGGATTATGTTTGAAGGAGCAATGCACAACTATTCTCCTGATGGTGTATATCCTGACTTCAAGATGGTTGGAACTAATCCTTGTGGAGAGATACCAATGGGTCCATTTGATAGTTGTAGGTTGATTCATATTAACTTAAGTAGTTATGTTGTAGCTCCATTTACAGACCATGCTTATATTGATGAAGAGTTGTTATATTCACATTCTTATGAGGCTATGAGATTGGCTGATGATTTGGTTGATTTGGAGATTGAAGCTGTTGATAAGATTATTGATACAGTGAAGAATGATACTGATGATACTGAATTTAAACTGTGGAGTAGAATTAAGGAGACTGCTATTAGAGGAAGAAGAGCTGGTCTTGGATTCACTGGCTTAGCTGATGCAATAGCTATGTTGGGCTTGAAATATGACTCTGATGAAGGTATTAATCAGGTTGAACAGTTAATGAAAGTTATGTTCAAAGGTCAGCTTGATAGTACTATTGATATGGCTATTGAGAGAGGTGCATTTCCTGTTTGGGATGTTAGGAAAGAATTTCATGCTGGATGGGAAGATGGTGGAAGTGGTCAGAATGACTGGTTTACTGTATTATGTAAAGACTATAACAGGGAAGCAAGGAGAATGTTTCAATATGGTAGAAGAAACATAAGTTGGTCTACTGTAGCTCCTACTGGAACTGTAAGTATCATGGCTGGTACAAGTAGTGGTATTGAGCCTGTATTCATGCCTTTCTATCAAAGAAAGAGGAAGTGTATGTCTGAGAGTGATAGGGTAGATTATGTAGATAAGGTGGGTGAGAAATACACCTTGTTTACAGTAGTTCATCCTAACTTGAAGAGATGGGCAATAGAAACCATGAATCATTCTGAGTCAGAAGTCAATGAATGGAGCTTGGGGGTATGGAAGGAAGTCTGGAAGGAAAGTCCTTATTATGGTTCTACAGCACCAGAGATTGATTGGAGACAGAGAGTTAAATTACAAGGAGTAGTTCAGAAATATATTACTCACAGTATCAGTAGTACAGTTAATCTGGCTAAAGAAACTACAGAAGAAGAGATTGCTGACATCTATATTGAATCATGGGAGAAAGGCTTAAAAGGCATTACCATCTATAGAGATGGATGTAGGGAAGGTGTATTGACTCAGGTTGAGAAACCTAAGACTATTGAAGGAAGACAAGCTCCTAAAAGACCCAAGGAACTTGAAGCTGACTATTACCAGATTAAATCTAAAGGCGAGCAGTTCATAGTTCTTGTAGGTTTATTAGATGGAAAGCCTTATGAAATATTTGCATTCAGACCTCTTAGCAGTGTTAATGCTCCACAGCATAAAGGAGTAATAACAAAGATAGGTAAGATGCACTATAGCTATACTTCTGAACATATGAAGTTGGAAAATCTCCAGAAGGCTAATATTAATATTGAAGAACAGGCAGCTACCTTGTATTCATCTATGTTGTTAAGACATGGTGTAGATATTAAGTATATCATAAAGACTGCAAAGAAGGTAAATGATAATATTGGCTCCTTTAGTTCAGCAATGTGTAGAGTTCTATCCAAGTATATCTCAAAAGAAGAAATAAAAGGTGAGGTTTGTCCTGACTGTGGTGGTACTTTGGTAAGAGAAGGTGGTTGTATTCACTGTAAAGATTGTGGATATAGTAGGTGTAACTAAATATAAATAATATGGTTATAAAAATAAGATACAATATTGGGGATGTAGTATGGTTTATGAAGAATAATAAGGTACTTTCAGCTCCTATAGGAGGAGTGGAGTATTCCACAGACGGAAAATATTACTCTTTATCCTACCAACTAAAAGGATACATGGAGGGTTTGCATCCTGATAGATTTCAGGAGTGTCAATTATTTCAAACTAAGAAAGAATTAATAGATTCATTATGAAAATTAAAGTAAAAGAAATAACAAAAGGTTGTTTTCCTGTAAGAACAGGAGGTGATAAGTCAGACTGTTTTGACCTATGTCTGGCAGAAGATGTGACTTTAAAGAAAGGAGAAGTTTATGTTGCAAAGTTAGGTATTGCAACTGAACTCCCTAAAGGAATAGTAGCTAAGGTTTATAGTAGAAGTAGTGCTCCAAGTAAGCTTGGAGTAACTGTTGCCAATGGTCTTGGATTCATTGATACTGTCTATAATGGTGATACAGATGAATGGAGAGCACCACTATATGCTTTCAAGGCTGTAACTATCCCTAAAGGCACAAGAGTATGCCAATTTGAGGTTCAATTGTCTCAGTTTGCTACTATATGGCAGAAATTAAAATGGCTGTTATCATCTAAACCACTTCTGGAGCCTGTGGATTTCCTTGGAAATGAAGGAAGAGATGGTATTGGTAGCACAGGAAAGTAATAACTAAAAAAAAAAAAGATGAAAACATGGTAATTAGCATAACAAGCATATTGTTTGTAGTAGGTATTGTACTAATCTTTGCATTATTTGCAGAGGTAGTAACTTCGTTGAGAAAGTGTAATAAAGATGCAATCAAAAAGATGTCATTTAGGGAGAGCTTGGATTTAGCCAATCTTCCTATATTGACATTCTCCATTGGAGAGCAGAAGTATAATTTCCTGCTTGATACTGGAGCAAGTAATTCTGCAATTAATAAAAGTGTACTTGGAGAAATAGTGCACAAATCCTGTGAAAGGAAAGATTATGTTTATGGTATGGAAGGAAATAAAGTAGTTTCAGAATATGTGACTATGGATATCCTATACAAAGATACTCCTTTTGCAGAGGAATTTCTTGTAGTAGATTTAGATTTGACATTTGGCAATATTAAGAAAGACTTTGGAGTGAATCTTCATGGTGTTCTTGGTAACTCTTTCTTCAAAAAATACAGATGTGTGATTGACTTTGACAAATTGGTAGCTTATCCAACATGAATGATATAATTGAATTAAATACAAGAGGAGAAGAGCACAACTTCTTAAAGAAACTTATTAAACCTGATGGAGGAGAGTCAAAGACTTATATATTAAAGGTGTCTAATCCTTGTATAAGAGTTGGCTACACTACTGATAAAAGACAAGTCATTGACCCATCAGGAGGTCCTGTAATTACAGAAGGTGAGAGACTTGAAGAAGCTGATGCAGTAGTAAGTTCCATAAACCATGTCATGGGATATGGATATACTATAACTTTTCAATAAAAAAAAAGATGACAATGATTTATGTAGTAACTCAACAAATACTACCTGAATCTGATAAATATAGGATAGTAAGTGTGAAGGAGTCCTTAAGACTCCTTCAACCTTTATCTATAGTGGGGTTAGATACTGAAACTACTGGGATAAACTGTCATATAGATAACTTATTGTCCTTGCAGCTTGGCTGCTTTGAGTTTCAAGTAGTAATTGACTGTACAACTGTTGATATAACCTATTATAAAGAATATCTTGAATCAGATAGATTATTTCTGTTCTGGAATGCAAGATTTGATTTAAAATGGTTATATAAATATGGTATAGTCCCAAAAAGAGTTTATGATGGGTTCCTTGCTGAGAAATTAATGTGGTTAGGCTATCCTATAGTATTAACTCCTGAAACATTTGACAATATTAAGTGTGATAGATATGATTTTGTCCCAGAAGACCCTAAGAAAAAGACTAAAGCTTATTATATTCTATATATGAATTTAAAGAAAGCAGGTCAAATGTATCTTGGAGTTGAACTTGATAAGTCTATAAGAGGACAGATTATCTATAAAGGTCTTAGTGAGGATGTTATAGTATATTCTGCTTATGATGTAAAGTATCTGGAAAAAATTAAGGTTTGTCAAGAAGAGGAGTTAAGAAAAAAGGGATTACTTAATGCTATAGACTATGAGAATAGATTTATATTATCTCTTGCTTACATGGAGTTTTGTGGAGTAAAGATTGATAAATCTAAATGGGAAGCTAAGATGAAGAAGGATAATGAGAGGTTGCAAAAAGCTTTAAATTCTATGAATAAATGGTTTATAGAACATGAACCCAATTCTAAATACATAGTAGTTAATAGACAAGGAGACCTGTTTAATGGGTTTAATACTGAACCTCAAGTTACTCTTAACTGGAATAGTACTCAACAGGTCATACCTATATTTAAAAAATATGGGGTACAAGTTGAAGTTGAGGATAGGAAGACAGGTGAAGATAAGGACAGTATTGATGCTAAAGTATTAAAACCTCAAGCGGATAAATGTGGTCTTATTCCTTTATATCTTGACTATAAAGAAGCTTTTAAAGTGGTAAGTGTATATGGGGAAAATTTCTTGAAACAAATTAACCCAGTAACAGGAAGACTCCATACTAACTTTAATCCAATAGGTACTGATACAGCAAGAATAAGTTCAGGGGGTAAAGATAAGGCTAATAAGGTTGATTATATTAATTTCTTAAACCTTCCTGCTGATAAAGAGACAAGAGCTTGTTTTGTTTCTGAGAAAGGAAACAAGTGGATTTCTATTGATTATTCAGGTCAAGAAAGCTTTATAATGGCTGATGTAGCTAATGATAAAGCTATGATTCATGAGCTTATGGAAGGAAGTAAGGACCTTCATAGCCTAACAGCTAAGATGGTATTTAATGAAATTCCAAGAGATTTTCCAGTAGAACAAATAAAGGAGAAGTATCATAAACTTAGAAGTGAAGCTAAGGGATATGAGTTTGCTTTTAATTATGCTGGAAATGATACCACTATTATGAGAAACTTTGGTTTGTCCCCTGAAAGAGCTAAGGAAATCTATAATAATTATATGAAAGGTTTTAATGGCTTGAAAAGGTATCAAGATTATAGAAGAAGAGACTGGTTTGAAAAAGGATATATAGATTTAAATCCTGTTGTAGGATATAAAGCTTATATTTATGACTATAATTATCTAAAATCTCTTCAAGAGTCTTTTAAAGAACCAGGATTTTGGGAACACTATAGAGAGATGAAGGAAATAAGTCCTACATCATATACAGTACAAAAGGTTAAATACTTCTTTAAAAGAAAAGCTGCATCAGATAGACAATCAGTTAATTACCCAATACAACATACAGGAGCTTTATGTTATAAGGTAAGCATGGTTAATTTCTTTGAGTATTTAAGGAATAATAACCTGTTATTTAAAGTTCTTATTACTGTTACTCCTTATGATGAAATTAATTGTGAAGCTCCTGAGGATATAGCTGAAAATATAGCTGAAATTTTATATAATTGTATGGTTAAGGCTGGAGGATTCTTTGTTAAGAGGTGCAAACTTGATGCTGATATGAGTAGAATGAAAGATGGTAGTTTACCTAATTATTGGATTCATTAGTATGGAGATTTGGAAAGTATTGGTAGTAACAGTGGTAGTTGTAATAGCCCTATGTAGACTTATTTACACTATCCACTTGTTAAATTATGAGCAACAGAAGAGAATCTATGTCTATCCTAAGACTAAAGACAAATATCTTGTTAAAGGTATAGTTAAAATGAAAGACCCTTTATCTCTTAAATGGATGAATGCTATCTTATATATTAGTTTTAAGGATGGGAATTATTATGTTAGAGAAGAGGAACAATTCTTTAACAGGTTTATAACATTAAAAGAATGGAAGGAACAAAATGGCAATATTAAAAGTAGGTGATAAAGTTAAATATACTGGAAGAGGAAGTAGTTATTTTCACTATGGTGAAGAATACCCTATAACAAAGATTAGCAATAACTCTATTTATTTGGAGGATGATGAAAAAGATACTAATCATGAATGGCTTTATAGTAATTTCCTTAAGAGCTTCTCTTTAGTTGATTCTCTTCAGGAGTCTCAAGGTGATGGTATTTCATTGCCTCTTTCTGAATCAGCTTCTAAATTTAAGGAGCTAATAGATATAATGTATAAAACCTATATCAAGAAAAACCATGATTATGGTAATTCCTTTGATATATCTATGAATGAAGAAGGTCTTGCTGCTGCAAGAATTAGATTGGGAGATAAGTGGTTAAGATTCAAGAAATTATCCAAAGGTCAAGAGATTCTTGTTAAAGATGAATCTATCAGAGATACATTACTTGATATGGCTAACTATTGCATTATGACAGTAATGTGGATGGATAATCAAGCTAATACTTGTAAGGTATGATTATAGCAGTAGATTTTGATGGAACTTGTGTTACACATGAGTTCCCAAGAGTAGGGGTAGAAATAGGGGCAGCAGAAGTCTTGAAGGAGTTGACTGATAAAGGTCACCAGATTATACTGTTTACTATGAGAAGCCATCAGTTAGATGGAGCAGAAGAAACAGAGGAGTTTGGTTATAGTAAGACTAAGCCAGCTAAATTACCCAGTGATGGGTTGCAGGATGCAATAGACTGGTTCAAGAAGCATGATATTCCTTTGTTTGGTGTAAATGAAAACCCAACTCAAAAGGATTGGACTTCATCACCTAAACCTTATGCACACATCTATATTGATGATGCAGCTTTAGGAGTTCCATTGAAACATGATTCTCTTTCTGAGAGACCTTATGTAGATTGGGATATAGTTAAATGTTATCTTCATGTAAAGAATATATTATGACAGAAAAACAGGAGAGATGGCAGAAAAGAAATAGGATACTTTGGAGACTGAAAGGTATGAGTATCCCTGCATATGAAACCAGTATATTAACTACTACTGAAATTGAGAAGTTGTCACAGGCTTTTTCTTTAATTAGAGAAGTGGTGAGAGATTCAACTGAGTCCAGTAGAGAGTTAGGTTTCAATGCTATAGAGAGATGTAAGATTTGTGGCAAGCCTATATATAAAAATGGCTTGTGTAAAAAGTGTTATTCTATAAATTATTAATATGGCAGGACAACAAGGAATTTATTGTGGACCTAATGATATTATCCCTAACAGAGATAGGGTAAATGTAGGTTGTGCTCCTGATGGGGCTTTACAACTCTGGGTTATGGAGTATGAAGTTACTGGTGTAGGTAAAGGGTGTGCCATGTGTAAAGCCACTAATCCCCAAGAAGCAGAAATGCTCTTGAAGAGTAATGGTATATACAATGGAAGTCCACACCTATATAAAGTAACAAGGATTGAACAAGTAATTGTACCTCCTTGCAATGGTCTTATGGCTGAACAAGTAGTGACTTATGAAGAGGTGATGTCATGAATAAGAAACTTAGGTTATTAGTAACAACTAAATGTCCTAATAAGTGTCCCATGTGTTGTAATAACTCATGGGATTTTTCATCTTTACCAGTAGTGGATAGATGGAACTATGAAGAGATAATGATTACTGGAGGAGAACCTTTGATTTACACTAATAAAGTGGCTGAATTAATAAGGTCTATTCGAGTTATTAGTGAGGTTTATACAGATATTCCAAAGGTATATGTGTACACTTCAATAGCTGCTTGGAACAGAGTAAGGACTATATTAGCTTATGCAGATGGTGTAGTCTTGACTCCTCACAGTCAGATTGATATTGATAGATTTGTGGAACTGAACAGCATGATGCAAGAGACTAAGGAAACTAAATCTGATTTCATTAAAGAGAAATCTCTTAGACTTAATCTCTTTGCTGATATGAAACTTCTCCTTCCTGAGCACATTGACTTGTCACTATGGAATGTCAAGGAAATAGAGTGGGTGAAAGATTGTCCAGTACCTCAAGGTGAGGACTTTAGGAGAATTAAAGAGCTTTGGTGATGAAGCAATTTACACATAGAGAGTTTGTTAGGGTGGTAGTAGCTAATGGTTTCTATTATGACAGACATAATGGAGACCATGCTATCTACCTTAATGAAAAAGGCAGACATATTAGCATCCCATTAAAACTTGAAAGTGTTATTGCTCGAAGACTTATAAAAGAAAATAATTTAGAGATAGATATTAAGAAACTTAAAAAGAAAAGGAAGATGGATAATTTGCCGTTAGGGGCAAGTAATGACCCCATGGCTCCATTCAATGAACCTCTTGATGTAAAACATAAGAGGTTTGTGAGTGTAACCATATCATATTATGATGAGGTTGAGTTACCTCCAGATGCAGAAGATAAGCAAATAGAGGAAGCTATTATAGAAAAGGTGAAGAGACTGGACTTTCCTAAGAAAGTTGACTTTGATGAGGTGTTAGTAATAAATGATTAAATATGAAAATACTTGGAGCATCGAATGATGAAGATTACATAGTTCAGTTAACCAAAGGAGAACTGGCTAATATATTAGGATTCTATAGCAAATATGACGTAGAATTTGCAAGAATAGTAAAGGAAGCACTGAAAGGTAAGCCTATTCCTATATCACTGATATATGGGAACTATTGGAAGGTTAAGAGTATAGTAGAAAGTTCAGAATACTCAAAAGCCAAATCAAAGTTGCAAGAAATGATAGATGCTATCGAACCAATTGATGAATTAATAAGTGAATTAAAGAAGGAGTATGAAACTAATAAAGCCTAATTTTGAAATTTGGGACCAAGAAGAAGGTCTTGAAGGAATCTATAAACAGATTGAAAGAGCAGGAAGAGTATGTTATAAATCTGAGGATAAGATAACAGAAGATTCTGCTAAAGAGTTTGTGGAGAGAATGATTAAGTCTGGTCATGGTGCTATGCTGGAACATGGTACTGTGTATCTTAAAATACCTTTTGGTAAAATGCTTGATAATGGAGAATTTGAAAATGAAGCTCTTGCATGTTGGTTTGTTGATAATCCCTACTCATGGGTTAAGACAGGGGGAGTAGGAGCGGAAGATTGTTGGTATGTTACCTCTAATTACAGGGTTCTCATAGAGAAAGATTTACTTCATACTCTACAATATTTGTGTGAACCTACAGAGTTCCATGAGAAGAGAATCACTGTTCACTTTGTATGTGACAGGGGAGTATCACATGAATTTGTAAGGCATAGAGTATTTAGCTTTGCACAGGAAAGTACAAGATATTGTAACTACTCTAAGGATAAGTTTGGTAATGAAGTTACATTTATTGAACCTTGCTGGACCCATTTGAAGACTGGTAATTATAATGGAGTAGACAACTTTGATGGGGATTACTTTGAACATAGCCTAAGAGAAGCTGAATTCTACTACTTTAAATTGTTAGAGAATGGTTGGACACCTCAACAAGCAAGAGCAATATTACCTAATTCACTTAAGACTGAGTTAGTAATGACTGGTTTTACAAAGGACTGGGAACACTTCTTTAAGTTAAGAGATGCAGGCAGTGCTCATCCTCAGGCAAGAGAACTGGCACATCCATTACACATGGAGTTTTTGAGAAGAAATTATTTGGTGGATTTATATGATGAAGCCAAATCCTAATTAATAACTAAAAAAAAAAACAATGGCATTTGGAAGTAAGAAACAAGCAGTTATTGCGAAGCCTTCATTTAAGGAAAGGCTAACTGGAGTAAAATCAATGTTTAAGAAAGCACATGAAGATGCTTCAAAATTGAATGCAGAAATGCAGGCAGACATTGACAGTAAGAAACAAAAGATAGAACTCCTTGAGAGTGAAATAGGTTTCATCTCTGAAACTCAGAAAGAGACTCAGGAGTTTATGTCAAATCTTGAAAAGTTCATTTAATGAGAACAAATTTAATTAAAGCAAAAGAGCTACCTAAAGTAGTAGATGGCTCTACTACTGATGGTATGCTTGACATGGTAATTGCATTTGATACAACTGGCTCTATGTCAGCTTATATTAATGCAGTTAAGACCCATGTGAAAGAGTTAGTTCCCAAACTGTTCAGTTCTAATCCTGACTTAAGGATTGGTATAGTAGCATTTGGTGACTACTGTGACATGAAGAGTAAGGATGACTTTGGTAAGGCTTATCAAGTACTAAACCTTACTAATGATGAAAATGAAATCATCAAGTTTATCAATGAGGCTCAAAACACAAGTGGGGGAGATAGTGATGAGTTCTATGAATTAGTCATTAAGAAAATCACTGAGGAAACTGCATGGAGAGAAGGTTCTACTAAGGCAGTATTATTGATTGCTGATGCAGCTCCTCACAGAGTGGGGTATAGTTGCAAATATATTGTAAGTAATGCCCAAATTGATTGGAGGGAAGAAGCTAAGAAAGCCAGTGAATTAGGTATCAAATTTGATACTATGACTATTGACCCCCATTTTGTTGGATGGTATAAAGAGCTTTCTGCTATGACAAATGGGGTAAGTGTTCCCTTCAACAACAGTGGTAAAACTTCCCAAGTAATTGAAGCTGCTGCATTAAGTAGAGGCGGAGCAAGAACAAAAGCTATGTATATGGCTACTATGGATTCATTTGCAGCTATGGGAGATATGGAAATGACAGCAGTGTATAATGCTTATTCAAAAGAAGTAATAGATTAAAATCAAGAACAAATGAAAATCAATATTAAAGAGATAGCAGTAGGTGATGTATTCTCAGAAGAGTCACATTACATTGTTGAAGAGATTGGTAAAGATACAATCAAATTCAAACATACAGAGAGTGGAAAGTCAGTAACATTAGGTTATAGTTATGTTCAAGACCTGCTTAATACTTCTGACCAGTATGACAAAGAAGTAAAAGTGACTAAGGAAGATAAGAAAGATGGTACTCCAGGTATAAGGACAATCTTTGAGGGTATCAAATCTTCTGAGGTGTTTACTGTTGTGTTCCAAAAGCAAGATAAACCCAAGTCTAAAAAGGCTTTAGACAAGGAAGTAGAAGCCAAAGTTGAGGAGTTTATTGCTGCTATTGAGAAGGCTAAAACACAGAAGAAAGGTGTTGCCAGAGTTGCTAAGGAACAGTTTGAGTCTTTCATGGCTAACCCTATTACTGATGTAATAAAAGGTGAAGACAGAGTGTTAAGAGGCTACAAGATGCAGTTTGTATCAAGAGATGGTAAGTATAGATGTATGGATATGGACATTAAAAAATCAGATAAAGAGACTGGTGAAAGACTTGTTAATATTAATACAATCAAAATGCTTATCTACAATGGTGTTAAGTATGTAGTTGAATAATAATTGGGGGAGTTAAGTCTCCCTCTTTCTTTTGGGCTTATAAATAATATGCTATATCCCTGAAACTATTATACTTATCTTATTGCCAGTTTAAAAAATATATTCTACTTTTGCAAAGTAAATAACTAATTAATAAAATATTTATGAGTAAAATTTGTTATACTCCAGTCAAAGGGTTGGATGATGTAATAGCTAATGAAGTAACAGGATGGAATAAATATTTGGTTGCTAATCTTAGAGGTCTTTATCAGGAAAGAAATCCTGATTCTGAAGCTCCTTCTGCTAAAACTCTTATAGAGTTTAGAAGAAGCTTAAATAAGGAAGATGCTAAGAAACTTCTTGATGCTATAAATAATCCTGCTGTGTCTTATGCACAGTTAAGGGATGACTTTAGTGCAGAAGAAAGATTCAATAGAATCAGTATGATTTCAACTATGTTCTCTGATATAGTAGATGCTACTCAAGAAGAATATCCAGATAAAAGCAGAGCTGAGATTTGTAATGGCTTCAATCTTGAAGGGCAACAAGTTGGAGGGGCTTCTGGCATCTTCAATGAAATATATGACACTTTACAGGAAAGATATAGTGAATATGTTGCTGAAGGTGATACTGAAATGGCTAATAAATATCAGAAAATATTTGATAACTGGGGTGCTTTATTATCCTTTGCAAAGATTAGAATTAGAGAGGCGGAAGACCTCAAATTAGGTCAAAATATTAGTTTTGCTGATAATGCTAATCCTAATAATTTTAATGATAATGATATGACAGAGAAATTTGTCATGGAAGAATCAAAGAAAGAGGGTTGGATGGAACAGTCTGATTTTGAATCATCATTTGGTTCAATAGGAAAGCAGGTCAGGAAGGTAATTGGTAGAACTCCTGTATATAAAGACTCTGAGCCAGTTCTTGATGACTTAGGATTCCCTGTCATGCAAGACCCTGTAAGAGTACATCAAGAATTGTTAGATGCTTTGAGAGGCATAGGCAGTGAAACAGAGATGATGAATGCCTTAAGAGAGTATAGTGCTGTTGCAAGTTGGGTTGGACCATTCATGGAAGAATTAGAAGACCCTCAAGTAAGAACTCAGTTCTATACTGACTTCAAGAAGAACTTTCAACCATATGCAATGCAGACAGAGAAGGTAGAGGGAGGACTTAGAAAGTATAAAACTGTACTACTTAATAGAATAAAAGGTGATAAACCTTTTGGGTCTTTTCTTACCTCTGTTAAGCTTGGTAAAGTAATTAATCCTAAGAATAGTATATTTGAGAAATCTGATATTTCTACAAGAGTTATGCCTATCAGAGTTGAAAGAATCAAGAGTAAAATCATTGATACTTTAGCTGAGAATCCTAACAATATTACTGAGAAGTCTAAGTTCTGGAAGATGTCTAAGCTTGAAAGAAAGCAGTTCCTTATTGATGCAACTGAAGCTCTTGGTATAGATATAGATGGAGACACTCTTGACAGGATAATGAACAGAAACTCAGACCTTAGACAGTTACTCAAGAATCTTGAGGATACTGCAAAGTTTGGTCTTAATCTTACTAAAGAGGAACAGGAAGGTACAAAACAAGTAAGTTATGAAGAGCTTATCAAGAGAGCTTCAAGTACTGAAAGAAAGGGTGTCCTCAGAGAGAAGATTACTAAGATGCTTGCTATTGTAGCAAAGAACAGAGAGGGTCTTAAGTTAGAAAGTAGGGTTAGGTATGGTGATAATACCTTTTATAGTAATGTTATTCCTTCTTTCATGGGTGACAGAATGGATAAAATAGCAAGCTTTGCAAAAGCTGGCAATATTGGAGGTCTTAGAGCTACTCTTGAAACTACTTACCTTAACTCTTCATACTTTAGATATGATGGAAAGATTCTTAATAAATGGGTTGAAGAACTGTATAACAGTGATTTATCCAAAGATGATAACTTTGCGTCTAACTTTGTGTATAAAAGGTTCCTTGGTACTGATAAGCTAAAGTTTGAAGACTTTACAAGTAAACAACATATTGTTCAACTCTTAAATGAATATTTCTCAGAAAGACAGTTAAGTGCTAAAAGCCAATATGCTTGGTATCCTGTGTTTATCTTAGGTGATAGTGGAGTATCTAAGTTCATTAAAGCCAAAAGGTATGGAAGTCAAGAGATTCTTGACGGACTATATAATGTCTATGTTCAAGAGAAGAGAAGAATGGAGCTTAGTAAGGCAGCAAATAGTAAGTTAGCTCAAGAGGGATTTAAGGTGATAGATAATATTGGTAGGAATGATAATAAGTTCTCTCTTCTTCCTTTCTTAAATGAGCCTAAATACTCAGAAATGATTAAAGAGGGAAACCTTGAACAATCAGTAAAGAGGGCTATTTTAGCTTATATGAATGAGCAGACTGCGAAGTTTAAAAATAAACTTGGCAATCTTGGAGTTCTTGAACAGCAAAATGGGAAATATGTGTATCTTGGTCAAGAAGTGAAGGAAGATAATGACTTGGATAAAGTTCTTGCTGATTACTATTGGAATACTAAATTTGCTACTATTCAACAGTTACAGATGATGACTATTGACCCTTCATTCTATAAAGGGACTAAAGACTTACAAAAGAGATATAAGGAGATTCATGCTCCTGGTACTCCTCTTAGTCTTGAAGCCATCAATCCTTGGACTGGGGAAAGGTTTAGTGAAGATGGTATTGAAAGAGCAGTTTATTTTGATGATATTGATGTAGATGCAGAGAAGACTGACCCTGAGTTTATGGCAGCAATTGCTAACCACTTTGGTAAGAACTCTGATGTATATAGAGCTTATAAAAGAAACACTCTAACAGATGGTCAAGGCTATAGAACTCTTGAAAGTTACAAGAAAGTAATGGGAATGGCAGGTAAGTGGGACCCAAGAATGGAAGCTGCATATAATCAGATACAATCTTTAAGAACTAAAATAGGTAGAGAAGAAAATCCATCTATGGAAGATATTAAAGCTTTAACTGATTTAGCTGTAACATTCCAACCCCTTAAGCCTTACTTATTTGGTTTTGAGAATTATCCTGTAAATGACACTGATATGCTGAAGATACCAGTTCAGCATAAGTATGCTGAGGCTATATTAATCCCTGAATTACTTCCAGCAGGAAGTAAGTTAAGAGATATTGCATATTGGATGGAAGACCATGTTAATCCTCAAACTGGTAAGAGTGAGCCTATAGATTTACTTGGTTCTACAAAAGTAGTTAAAGTAGGTGGTTTTGGTTCTACAGATATAAGTGATACTACTCAACAAGACCTTACTGAAAAGCTAAATAAAGGTTATGTGCATCAGTTAAGTTATGGTGACTATAGAATTCAAACTAATGTTCCTGAACATATTAACAGTTCTCAGTTATTTGGTACTCAGGTTAGAAAACTTATTATGGCTAAAGTATCTAAGTTTAAAGACTACAGTAACTATGTTAATGGTAAGACTGTTAATTTAGGGGGAAACTATAAGAAGGTTAATCTGAATGGAGGGAATCTTGTTAGATTCTATAACTCACTTATAACTGCAAATATCCTTGATTCTTATGATACATTTGAAGATGCACTTTCAGATGTTAATGCAGTAAGTAAAAGATTAATTCAAACTGCTGCAAATAACAGTAGAGAGTCTAAGGATAATATTGCTGCTTATGCTCTTAATGATAATGGAAGGTTTACTATGCCATTATTTGAAGGAGGTCTGGAACATGATTCTTCTGCATTGTTCTTTAGCTTATTTAAGAAAATGGTTAATAAACAAGCCATTAAAGGAGGTAGTGCAGTTCAGGTATCAGCTATGGGTATTACAGGTTATGAGGAAGATGGAGGACTCAGATATGTTACTGACCCAAATAATCCTAATAATATACTGTATGCAGAATGTGAAATACCTTGGGATATAACCTATTCTGATGTAAATGGTGTGGAACATTCTCTTGAATTCAGTGATTGGTGTAATGAAGATGGAACTCTCAAAACTGATAAAGATGGTAATCCTCTTATTGAGAAAACTTATCCTAACATCTTAAGTCTTCTTGCATATAGAATTCCTACTGAGAGAGACTACTCTATGATTAATCTAAGGGTAAAGAGATTCAGTCATAAGATGGCTGGTGGTACTATTAAGGTTCCACCTCAGGGAACTACTATTGCAGGTTTTGACTTTGATATTGATAAACTTTATCTTATGAGAAATGAGTATCAGTATAAAAAGATGACAGAGAAGGAGCTTGAGAAAGCTTGGAAGGACTTCTATAAGGAACATCCTGAATTATATAAGGAACTTGTAGACTTAAGAGGTGCAGATAAAGGGGTAGGTGAATTACTTACATCTTTGCTTGGAGTAGAGGTATCTTCTCAAGATAGATTATATAAGTATAAAGAAGGTGTTACTGAACAATTCAATGAGTGGTTAAGTTCAAGAAGAGAAAAGTATTCTTCCCTTGATACTTATGACTTTGAAAAGAGTCCTCTTGAAAATAGTAAGGCTGCCAGAAATAATATGCTTATTAACCTTATTCAACAGAGATTGAGTGACCCTGAAACTTTTGGTGACAGATATACTCCTGGTGGATTCTCCAATGCTTCAAGAGCAGCAAGAGTTATGAGAGAGCTTCTATTTGGTAAAGTAGAATCTCTACATGAACAAGGAACTGTTAATCTTGATGCTATAGGAAAAGCTATTGATGAAGGTTTATTATCTGACCCTGAGCCAGACTATGACCCAAGTGACCCAATGACTATAGTGACTTATAATCAGCAAAATCAGGTTGCAGGTAAGCTAATTGGTATATTTGCCAATCAGAATACCAATCATGCCTTTGCTTCTTTAATGGAGGAGTTTTATTTAAAAGAACCTATTGAATTTGCAGGTAAAAGTTATTATGACTTGTTACACAATAGTGATATAGATACAAGTTTAAATGTTGCTGAGTTCTTGGCTGCATCAGTAGATGCTGTAAAGGACCCTGTACTTAACTTCTTGAATCTTAATACTATTACTGCTGATGCAGGAGCTATGTTAGCAAGACTTGGTTTTACAACTGAAGATATAGGTCTGTTATTTAATCAACCTATTATCAAGGATATATGTGAATATAGCTTTAATAATGGTATGTCTGATATTAATTCTGTGATAGATAATGTATTAGATACTTATGAGGTTGATGGAGAATTAAATAAGGCAGTTCCTCAAGTAGAATTTGATAGAGGAGCCTTAGCTTATAATATTGTACAGGCAGCCAATACAGATAAAAAGGAACTTATGAGAGATGATGAATTTGTTGAAAGACAGATTCATGTAGCTGACTTATTTAGGAAGATTCTTGAAGCAAGTAATGATGTTTCTCAGTTTGTGAGAAATACTAAGTTTACTGCTTCTAATGCTGTAGGTTCTACTTTTGGAGATGCTTATGCACAACAGATGAAAGTAGCTAAATATGTTGATTCATTTAAGAATGCAAAGAATCTCAAGGTAGGAATGAAAGTTGCCAGAGACATAAATACTCCTTTGAATAATGATTCAGAAAGTCTTATGTTAGATAAGCAAGCCTATATGGAACACCTTCTGGAGAATCCTTTTGCTTATGAACAGGCTATGTATGATATGAACAGAAAAGCTGAGAAGCTTATCAATAAGTTCTATCCATATAATACACCTAACTACAAGAATGCAAGAGAATATCTTGCTGGTCTCACTAAAAGTGGAGTTCTTGATGCAGAGACTATTAACAGTCTTCATAGTGATTTGATGGTATATATGTTGAGTCAACAGGAGAATAGTTTATTCAATGGTAACAGTCCTATTAGCCTTAATGATGGAAGTATGATTAGCTCAAGAGAATATTTTACAGAGATATTCCCTGAGGAATTATTCAACACTATTCAAGCTAATCCTGCAATGAAATCATTAGCTATATTCCAGTATATGCAGTTTCAGACTGATGAAAAGACTGGAAAGGTGAGCATGAATATTCAGGATATTGGAGGCTTAGCACCTTATCAGAAGGATGAACTCAAGGAAAGTTGGGGTGATTTGATGAAGAATCCAGACACTGCTTGGATAGCTCAGTCTATGTTCCTCTACAATTACTTCAAATTAGGATTCACATATAGTCCTCTTGCATTTATGAATTTAGCTCCTATGGAGGTTAAGCTAAATGTCACTGTTGGTAATGATTATAATGGTAATCCTAAATCTTATGTAGACTTCCTGAATGATGTTCAGGATAATAAGATTAGTATCAATCAGGATGAGTTTGCTAAACAGTACTTACTTAACCACTTAGATAATAATAGACTGGTGTTTACTCCAAAAGGTAGAACAAGAAAACTTGTAAGTAATCTTGCTTTTGAAAATGGAGAGACAAAGAGAAGTTTTACAATTAATAGTACAAAACTTGGGAAGGATGCAAACTCTTTCTTATTGCCTTCTGTAGATAAGAATATTACTACATTTAGACCAGTTATTGTTATTGATGGAGTTCCATATATGTGCAACAGTGGTGAAGTTATCTTTAATGAAAGTACTTCAGGAAGTATGACTTACTATATGGTAGATGCTTTAGGAGAGTCTGGTAAATCCTTACAATACACTTCAAATAGTGTTATATTTGAGCCTAACACTCTTACAGAGATTACTCCTGAGGGTAATACTTCTGTAGAACCTGAAATCTCAAATTTAACCTATGAAGTGGCAAGTACTGAGGACTTAATTAAGGAAGCTACTGAACTTGTAATGCAAGCTGACCCATCATTACAGAGAGACATGGTTGTAGAATTTCTTCATGGAGTTAGTAGGGAAGACTTGATGAATACCATTGAAGAACTTAAAACTCAAGCTAATAATGTAACAGACCAAGAAGGTAATAAGATTTGTTGATATGGATAAATGTGTAATAATACCAAAAGTTAAAAACAAAGATGGTGAATTTGTAGATAGTGAGCTTTTTAGCTCACTACTACATTACACCAATAACAGGGAAATTGCTAAGCAGTATTATGCTGTGGGCACAAGTCCTGAGTTTCTAAGTAGAGTAGGAAGTGAAGCTAAGTTTGATAAGAATGGAGAGATTACTTTTCAATCTTTAAGACAGCTTGCCAAACTTAATCTTAACAGTGAGAATATCAAACAGACCCTTAACAAGGATATTAAGTCTGGAGTTTATAATTACAATGAAGCTTTGCCAAGACTTCAATCTTTTAATAGAAATAGTGAGTATAATGACAAGTATCTTGCTACTATTATAAATAAAGAGGGAGGAAAGGTAGAGTTAAAGGTAGTAGACAGGAATAATACAAGTGAGGCTCAACTAAATGATAATATAGCTAACAGAGGTCTTCAAGAAAGAATAAAATACTACTTGAACAGAGTTGGTGCAGATTATTCATTCCTTGATGCAGATGATAATGTTAATGGTAGATATAGTACTGTTAATGCAAAAAGAACTGCTGATGGATTGTATCAGCTCATCAAAGTTGCTAATAATCAAGCAATTGACAGCTCTCTTGCAGAAGAAGCTGGTCACTTTGCAGTAGGTGCATTAGGAAGGTCCCCTCTTGTTAAGAGGTTGGAAAATGTTCTTAGTCCTGAAGTGCAAAAGGAAATAATGGGGGATGAATATGATACTATTGCATACAGAAGTAATCCTGCAAGAGAGGTTGCTGGATATTTGGTAGGTAAAGCTATTAATGGGGAAATAGATAAAAGAGCTTCTTGGCAAGCCTTAGTAAAGAGGGTAGTAAATCAAGTTAAGAGAGTATTTGCAGGAATAAAGGGAGATGAAATATCTAAGGCTAAATTAGATGCTGTACAGACAGCAGAAGCTATAGCTAAAGGATTCATGTCTCCTAACTTTCAAGGTTCTGTAGAAGAAGCTCTTAATACTAAGGAAACTCTTTATAGTGCTAAAGACTCAATAAATGTGTCAACCTTCAAATCAGTACTTAATATTCTGAAGCAGCAAGCATCAGAAATGAGAGCTATAAATAAGGACTTATATAGGAAGTATAATTCAATTGAAGGGCAAGTTGAAGCAGGTAGAATTACCTCTAATCCATCACTCTTTGCTGACATTGTAGCTGTGGAAGGTATAGTTGAAGCAGTAGATTTGATGGTAGATAATATACCTGAGATGGTCAGGAAACTTGATAGTATTGACTTTACTATATCCAATATTACCCCAGAGAATGCTTCTATATTAAGAGAAGTTGCTACCTTTGTTGAGAATGCTGAAGCTATAATAAGTGTAATTGAAGATGCTACAACTGAAGAGGATTCAAGACTTAAGTTACAGAATGTAACTGAACCTATGATGGATAAATTGAAGGAACTTAGAAGAAACCTGAATGAAGCTATCAATGGGGATAATAGGTTACTTGGAAACTTGAAAGTTAAACAGAGAGAATTCTTCCTTAAGTTCCTTGAAGATGCAATGGGCTCTAAGTTTGTAGAAAGGTCATCAAGAGTTATCTTTGATTGGAAGAAAGGGCAGAGAGGTCTTAAATGGGTTAATGCTGAAAAGGTTCCTATTGAGGACTTGCTAAGGTATATGGAGAAAGATATCACTATTCATGAATCTCTTATTGCCTCTATGTCAAATAACTCAGATGTAATTGGTCAGTTGGCAGACAGAGCAGTTAAATTGGCTAATAAATATGCTGATGATATGACTATTCAATCTCAAGACAGATTGAGAAATCTTAAGGCTGACCTTGATGCTATTGGAATAAAGAACACTGATATATTCTGTGAGATAAGCCCAAGAACTGGAAAGTTAACTGGAAATATTGTCTCGGAGTATGTATGGGGAGATTATGAAGATGATTGGTTAAACTTTAAGAAGGAGGCTAAGGAAAGGTTCTTCAGTAATAACAACCTTGATGGAAAGTCTGAGACTGAAAAAAGCATTTTATGGAACAGTGAGTTTGCACCTCAAGCTAAGAGTTGGCACAAACAACATTCTGTGTGGAATGAAGCTGCCCAAAGGTGGTACCCAAATGACAAATATAAGAGTACCCAATATCAGGAAACTATTGCTGGAACTCCCAAAGAAGGTTGGTTAAATAAGTACATGTCATTTAAGACAGAGCTTGATGGATTCCTACCTGAAGGCAGTACTAATTCCTTTAGGATGCCTCAATTCAAAGGTACTACCATGAATAAAATCAGGAATAGAAGACTTACTGAAGGTACAGGCAAATCAATAATCTATACTTTAAGAAGAAACCTTGCTGATACATTTGTAGAGGATAGTGAAGATAGAGACTTTGGGAGTGACCAGACTTATAATACTATAGAGGAAGATATGTTCTCAAATCAACTTGAGTTTGAAGAGGAGAAGTTAAACAGAGTTCCAATCTATGGTATCAATAAGCTAAAAGATAGTGCTGAGCTTAGTACTGATTTATTTCAGTCTACATTAGCATATGCTGGAATGGCACACACTTATGCAGCTATATCCAATGTATCAGGCACTCTTGAAATAGGAAAGGATGTCCTGAAGAGGAGAATGATTGGGGGGATTAAACCAGAGAACAAGAGAAGTGAGACTTCAAGAGCCTATAAAAGATATCAGAAATTCTTAGATAAACAAGTTTATGGGATAAATACTACTAAGATTAAGATTGGAAATAAGATTGTCTTAAATAAGGTAGTAGGATTCTTTACTGGTCTTGCATCTAAGTTCTTCTTAGGAGGTAATGTAACTGGTGGTGCAGTCAATTTAGGAACTGGTTCTCTTGAAATCTTTAAAGAGGCACTTGCAGGAGAATATTTTAGTATCAAAGATTGGCAGAGAGCTAATATTATATACTGGAAAAATCTTCCATCTAACTGGCTTCATGCAGGAGATGATATTAAGGAAGACAAAGTAAGCTTGTTTATCAGACATATGAATATCCTGAATGAAAATAAGAAGAAGGAAAGAGAATTCTTCACTAATAAATCAAAGTTAGTTAAACTTAATCCAGTAGGAGAGAATCTATTCTTACCTTATAAATGTGGTGAACATTATATGCAGACAATGGCTTTCTTGGCTACTGCAAATGGAACTAAACTTATAGATGAGAATGGTAATCCTATTAACTTGTTTAATGCCTATGAAGTAGTTCCATCTGATGATGAAAGACCTGAACTTGGAAAGACTTTAGCTCTAAAGAAGGGTGTTAAATATGTAGATAAGGAGACTGGTGAAATAAGGGATTGGAGTATTGATGATGAATCAAGATTCATGGATAGGGCAAGAGAGATTAATAATAGAATGCATGGTATTTACAATAACCAAGATAAAGTAGCAATACAGCAAAATGTTTATGGTAATGCCCTACTTGCCATGAGAGGGTATGCTTTAGGTATGATTCAAAGGAGATTTGGAGTAAGTGCTTATAGTGTAGCTTTAGGTGGTGAAACTGAAGGTTCCATCAGAACTCTTGCTAAAGTAATAGCTTCAACATTTACTGATAAAGGCGGGTTTAAGTTAACTGCAAGAGCTATATTTCTTCCTGTTGGTAAGAACACACAGCAGATGATGTTAAATGCTGGTTTCTCTGCAAATCAGTATTATAATATGAGAAGGAATTGGGCAGATATGGCAGTTATTGCTGCATTAACCTTGCTTAAATTCCTTACTGTTAAACCAGATGATGATGAAGATGAGGAAGGAGACCAAACTATGGGTATGCTATATTATGCAGCAAGTAGATTATATTCTGAACAAGCAGCATTTAATACTCCTTGGGGATTTGTTAAGGAAGCTCCAGTAGTAACTAATATATCTCCTGTAGGGTTTAGTTTGGCTCAGGACTTAGTTAACATTGTAGACCTATTTATTACTCAAGAAGAATATAAGTCAAGTGGTTCTACATATGAAAAAGGAGACCTTAAATGGCAACATAAAGTAGAAAGACTACTGCCTTACTATAGAAGTTACTTGATGATGCAGAATCCTTATCAGGCAGCTCAGAGTTATCAGTATGGTAGAGCTAATCTTACTAAGTAGGTATAAAATAAAAAGAGGCTAAGGGAATCCCCCTTGCCTCTTTTTTTTTTCACCTGTTATAAGTCTATTCTAAACATTCCTTCTGGTGTTTCTTTTCCTCTTCAGACATTTCATTCCAAGATTCCTTAGTATAGCCCATTATGACAGCAGCCTGTCTTACTTCATCACTAATTGATTCCCAATTGTTTGATGAAGGAGTAACCAGTGGTCCTTTTTTGACAGGTTTAGCAAACCTATTCTTAACTTTACCTATCTTTAAACCTAAGTTCTTATTTATAGTACTTTCAGGTTCAGGCACTTCTACCTTTTCAACTGTAACTTCTGCTGGTAACATATCAGTAATAATTTGTTTCTCACTTTCAGTTAATTTGTCATATTGAATATTTACATTAGTAAATGGTACTGAACCTGTCTCTTCAAGCATAGGTTTAGCCTCCTTGTACTCTTCACCATTAGCAAGTAACTGATTACCTGATTCTACCTCATACTTAACCTTTCCATCTCTGAATCCTAATGGAGTAGGATAAGTAACATTGATTGGTATAATGTTCAAAGATGCCACCTTAATTCCATACTTGTCTTCAAGGAATTTACTATACATTGATACCTGTTTAGCATACTTCTTTCTCTTTTCATCACTTATTCCACTTCTATTGGTTTTCATATCAAAGATATGGAAGTTTCCTTTATCATCATAAGCAAGTAAGTCAAGAGTTCCTGCTACTGGTATATTATATACTTGACCCTTATTATCCTTAACTTCAATAGTTCCTGTAACTGTAACATCCCTTGGGATAACAGTAAGACCTTTACTATCAAGTGAATTTTTAAGACCTAATAACTGTTTAGCAAATGATTTCCATTGTCCTTGAGTTGCATTTGGATAATCAAAATGATAATCATTTGATATTTCACCCTTATCATTAAAGAACTCTCCTGCAAAGAAATCTCTTACAAACTCATCTACACCAGTACCTATATTAGTTGAAGGAGTTATCCAAGGACTATTTGGGTCAAATCTCTCTCCAGCTAATTCATCAGCTTGAATAATAGAAGTAACTCTTGCATATCTAACACCTTCCTCATTAACATAGCCAGAACCATCATCAGCTAATCTAATATTTCTGCTATCTTCAACTATTCTATCAGCTATCTCTTTAGCTTTTTCTACAGCAGGATTAGTTGTGGGTTTAACTTCACCTTGTAAGATAGAACCAGATTCACTATCAACTATAGCATCACCAACCTTGACTTGGTCAGTAGCAGTGATTACTGGAGTATTAAGTGGCTTACCTTGAGTAGCATTATTAGGATTTGAGACTACTGGAGTAGGAGAAACTCTAACACCTTCCTGTGAGAAAGGACTATTAATTTCAACTCCTCTTATGGTATATTTCAGTGACTCTCTACTTGATTCAAGTATATTATCATTGAATATATCATTAATATTAGAAAGTCTCATTTTCCTTGCTTCATCAGACTCACCTTCCTTAGCATTGAAGTCACTGTAATTAACCTGCCATTTTGCAAATGGTTGACTTCCTTCATATCTAAAGTTACCATCACTAAGTATCAGGTTTCTTATAGTCTGAGCTTTAGTAGTATCAGTCATTATACCATTTGTCACTTCAGCAAGAGGTATAGTATTAGTACCATTACTAACAGATAATTGATACATTCTATTGCCCTCAACTATATTATCTGTAGGAGTCAAAGTATATTCATAACCTTTTGGAAGTGTTATAAAGTTACTTAACTTCTTACCTAAGTTTTCTGCTATAGAACTTAATTTAGTTGCAGTCTCACCTGTAGGAACTAACACACCATCTTCTCTTTTAAACCTCATCTCTTGGTCAAAAGGAGCTTTCTTAAATGTATCTTCCAGAGTCTTTGTGTATCTGGATATTCTGCTATTAGCTGAAATTATCTCTTCAGGAGAACCAGAATTGAGTACCTCAGCCATAGGTCTACCATTTCTTGATACAGAATTTTGAGGAGCTACTACATACAATTCAAACTCTTGTTCTCCTCCCTTCATGTTTGAAGTAACATAAGCAAGATGAATTCTTTCTTTCTTAGCATCCTTGGAAATCCTCTGTATCTTAGAGAGCATAGAATCCTTAGCTTTCTTATATATAGCTTGTCTTTCTGCCATTGGAGTGTTTAAATCATCCATCTTAGCTCTTTCAGAGGCATCCATATCATTCCTCATTATCTGGTGGATAAGAGTATTAGGAGTTCCAGCCTTAGTATGTGCAGGAGGATTAGCTCTTACATAGCCATTGGTAGTAATTACTTTTCCATCCTTATCCTTTATTAACTGCCCATCTTGTTGATTTATAGCTAATTGTCTTATTGGATTCATTCTTGCTGCTCCTTGTGTATTTGCACTGGTTCTTGGCATAAATCCAATAGGCTGATATTTCTTATCACCCAAGGTAATAGGACCATTAGAATCTTCTACAACTGCCATTATAGGTAGATGGTCTTCCTCATTATAAATATCAGCTAACTCTTGTTTAGTGCTATTTACAATAGCAGGGTCAGATATAAACATTACAGGAGTTTTAGGAGTTATAGAACCTTTTCTAAGAAAGTCTCCTATTCCAAAGCTTCTATAAGCCTGTCCTACAGTAGAATTAGGATGATTCTCAACCTGAGCAGTAATTATAAGACCATTGTTTCTTCTAAGTTCTACAGTCATATCAGGAGTAGAAGATACTTCCTTTTTAACTTCCTTCTTAGGCTCCTTTTTAACTTCAGTCTCCATCTTTACTGCCATTTGCTTCAGTAATGAAGCAGTCTTGTCAAAAATATCTCCTCCCTTCTCTGATTGAATTTGTAACTGAATAGATTTAGTAATTAGAGCCTCACTTAAAGTTGATGGACTTTCATATTCACTATCCCCAAGTTCATCTAATATCTGTTTTACCTGAGGTTTGACATCATCATAGACAGAGGAAGCCTTATTAGCAATCTCTAAAGCACTTGATGCAGCCTTAGCAACTTCATCATTACTGTTAGTCTTATATTTATCAATAGTCTCTGGTGTTTCTTCTCTCAACAAACTTGGGTCATTCTTAATCATTCCAAATAACCCTGGTTCCTCAGCAGGTTTTTGAGCAGTTTCTTCAAGGTCTTTTTCTGCAATTAACTCAGGATTCTCTGTAATCTGAGCAAACAATCCAACTTCTTTGGGAGGTTTTGAAGCCTCTGGAACAGTGGGAGTTGGTACTACAGGCTTATTTACCTTCTCAACTTCAGTAACATTCTTAGAGTGCTCCTGAAGAACATCATTAAAGAATTGGGTTATCTCACCTAAGTCTGATGGAGAAATCTGAGAACCTTCAGGAAGCCTACCATTAACTTCATTGATATAGTTAATAAGTTCAGGAGTACCATTTTCATCTACAGTATTTAATGCTTCTGCTGCAACTGCATCAGTAGGACTAATGCCCCTATCAGTTAAGAATTGCATAGAAATCTTGAGAAGATTTCTATCATTCTCATTAAGTTCTGAGAATTTTTCATTAGACTCAAGCTGGTCAAACATTCCATCTAAAGTCTTATTATCCTGTACAAACCTGTCATAGTTAGGAGTTCCCTTAAGTATATTACTTATTATCTGTCTTTCTCTTACATCAGCCCCTCTATATGCTCTGTCAAGTTTTGAAACAAATGTAGGATAATCCTCTATATCTCTAAGATATTCATACTTCTTCTTAGTATTGTCATTAGCTACTCTTTCCTTAATTCTATTTGAGAAAGCATTGAAACTTGAAGGGTCACTAAGAATGGCATTATACTGTGTTAAATAAGACTGTTGAGCTATATTTATTCTCCCTGCATCCTCTATCTTATCTACAAAATCATTATATCTTAGAGTACCCTCTTTTATAACATTATCTATAATAGCCTGTTGTTCTTCACTATACTTTGACTTATTATCAGGATTAAGAATAGTAGCTCTATCAGCAGGATTAAGTGACATAATCTCAGATTCATTAAGTACTGGACTACCTTCAAAACTCTCCCCTATCTCTGCTATCTTCTTAGCTTGTTTTTCAAGAGTTTTAATAGAAGCTTTCTTAAGTTTTAAAGTATTTTCTTCTTTAGTTCCTAAGTTCTTTCTTCCCTCTATATTGGCTATATCATTCTTAAGTTCACTGATTCTTTCATTAAGTTTAAGATATTCCTTATTAGCTTTACTTACAGAACCATAGTTAACAAGCATTTCTTTCTGTCTGTCTGAAAGACTACTTTCAGCAGTAGGAGCAATCTGAATTTCACTTAACTCATCCTCTAACTTAGTAGCTCTTTCTCTCCAATCATCCATAGTTAACTTACCATAGATTAAGGCTTGTTTGGTGTCTTCATCAGCAGCATTGCCTAACATCTTATCAATACTTTCAGACTCCTTCTGAATTTTACTCATAGTATCAAGAAGCTTGTTTGAGTTCTTCTTGATAGTCTGTAGTATTTCAGAGTCATCCTTATCAATGTCTCTGTTATTAGGTGCATTCTTGAATTGCTCTACTAAAGCTTGAGCCTCTTCAGAGCCTTCTTCAACATTAGCTGCCTTAGTAAGGTCAGTCATGAAGGAGTTATAATACTCTGAGCCTTTAAGCTTATCAAGCATCATAACATCATTTATAGTCTTACCTAACTCATTATTTCTGTAATCAAATTCATCATTCCTTCCAGAAGCATCCTCCATATTTTTAGCCCAGTTGAATGTACCTACCAGACCATCATATTTAGCTTTATTAGCAGGAGTTTGTATCCAATTATTAAGTACTTCTGAAGCTTCAGACCTTTCAGAAAGAGCTTCTCTCTGTTCTTGAATAGCTTCCCAAATAGGATTTCTATATGTAATAGGAGACCTTCTTAGAGCATATTGAAGATTACTTTCATCTTGCATTCTAACAGCAGGACCTCTTCTATTATTTATAGTAGGAGTGCCCATACCAGAAGCCAAAGCACCATATATACCAGAGAGTATAGTTTCTTTAGAAGTCATAGCATCTCCTGCTGCTCTACTTGCAGCAAAGAAATCATCAGCTAATGATTCATCAACTGCATTTTTACCATCACCTTCATACTTGTTCTTTATGAAGTTTTGTAGATTATGTTCAGCACCCCCTCTTGCAAAAGCATCAGTCACACTTTGAAGATATTCTTCACTGAACTCACCAATAGGCTCTTGTGCAACATTTATTATACTCTTTAACTTCCCATAAGAAGGGACTACTCTGCCTGCTCTATTTACTTGAAATTCCTCAGGGTTAAATAGTCTTCCAAGTCTGCTTCTTCTTAATGCTTCTTGTACAGAAGGAGTCTGAAGACCAGCTTTAAGAGTCATATTTAAAGCACCATTAATCATAGAGTTAAGACCCATGTTATACACACCAGCCTTAGCAGCATTAGTTTCAGCTTTCTTTATAGACTCCTCATATTGAGGAGCATAAGAATCATAAATGTCCTTATATAATCTTTCAAGGTCTTGTTGAGACTGTGGATTATACCCCTGTTTACTTAGCTCTTCAGGATTCTGAACTCTCCTGTTAAATTCATCATTTACAACCTTAGCCTGGTTTTGTGCAATAAGTTCCTTTGCATCATCAAGAAATTGAATCTTAGTATTTAATCCTTCTGATACACCTTCAATTGTACCAACCAATGAAGGAATGATAAAGGCATTAGTCTTCTGTTGTACCTGCTGTAATCCTCTCAGTACTGTATTAACCCTCTCAAGATTGTTCAATGTCCCAGCTCTGTTAGCTGCCAAAGTAAGTCCTCTTATTCCTTGAAAAGCTTTATTGCTTATTGTAGATAGCCCAGCACCACTAAGCATAGAAGCAATAGTGAAACCCTGTTGGTTTATAAGTTCTGGTATAGTATTTACACTTAATATATTATCAAGGATACCCCCCTCTTCTTCACCTGTAGTTCTAATTATAGGAATATTTGATAAGCCAGTCTTTTTTGCTTCTTGAATATCAGCATCTTTAAGACTACCATACTGCATTACATCATTACCATACCTTGTCCAACTATTGTCTATAACATGGTCCATGAAGTCCTGAAAGGCATTAAGTTCAGGATTCTCTTCATCTCCTATATAGTCAATAGCACCTTTTATCATGCCAGCAGCACCAATTAAGGCTCCTGCTGTCTGAGCACCCATGCCTTTAAAACCATTCCAGTATTTCTCCCATACACTTTGATTCTTAGAGGCAGTATTCTGCATCTGTCTCCTAAGTATATTATTGGCTTCCTGTTCTCCATAAGCAGATTTGGCAGCATTATAATCTGCTGCCATCTTAAGTTTTTCCTCTTCTGAGAAAGGAAGATATTCAGTTCCCTTATATTTTTTATAATAAGGAGAAACTTCAGTTGCTATTTTGTCAAAAGTATCAAGCTCTTTTCTTGCTGTTGCAGGGTAGTTGCTATACTTAGAATATATTTGTTCAGACTCTTGTTGAAACTGTTGGTCCTTACCAAAAGCCTGACTAATACTATCAGTCAGCTTTTGTTGTTGGTCTCTTGTATCAAGAGGTTGTATCTTAAGGTCTTCATTATATAAGCTGTCTCTTTGCTCAGGAGAGTATTTCTTTAAAGTTTCATAATCATCCCTACTTCCAAACTTCTCCTTAAACTTGAAATTCTTATATACTCTATCTATTTGTTCAGGAGTATAGCCCTGTATTTGAGAGCTATACTCTTTTTCCCAATTAGCTCTGTCCTGAGCTGTCAACCCTTTTAATCCTTCCATATTAATCTAATCCTATATTTACATCAAAGCTTTTATTAGTAGGAGTTACAGGAGCTAATGGTTGTACTGGTTCTTCTTGTTTAGGTATCAATACATAATCATAGTCTCCAATAGCTCTGCTTCCCTCTGCTTTGACTCTAACTACATTGTAGAAACTAAGGTCAATATTTTGGTCTTTAGCTGCCTTAAGCATTTCATCTAAAGCTCCCTTGGGTATCTCATTGTAGTTAGTGACTATATCACTCTTATTTACATTATCCATAGTGTAGTTACCCCACCCAGAAACAGCATTACTTCTTGTCATTCCAAACAAAGTTCCTTTCACATCTTTACCTTCAGTTCCAGTTCTCCATTTTCCGTTGGTATTGGCAATAATAATTGGGGTATCCCCCCTCTTAGCTGCTTCTTTAATACCAGCACCAGCTATTCCACTATTTCCAACATAGTTCTCAACTCTTCCATCAGGATAAATTCTTAATGCTTTTCCACCACCAATAATTCTGATAGTGGAACCATCTTGAAGAGGAATAGTTGATTTGTCTTTATTTGCCTGTGCTTTAGCAAGTTCAAATCTTTCTTTTTCCATTTCAAGTCTTGCAGCTTCTCCTGGACTCATAAAGCCTCTATTAGCTTGAGTATCATATCTTTGAGTTCCAATTGCTTCATATAACCCGGCACTTATATAATCTCTTGCTCTTGATTGAGTTTCTTTATCCCATGTATCAAGACCTGCTTCTTTATATACAGTATCAGCAACTTGTCTAAGTTCAGCAGGTGCATTAGGGTCATTCATTACTGTCTGCATTATCTGTTGTGGAGTATAACCCATTTGCTGCATTTGCTGGAAGTACTGACCACCAAGGATTGATTTATATTGAGGATTGGACTGAATAGTCTTAGCTAAATTCTGAGCCATTTGAGCTGACCTCTTAGTTAATTCTGTACCACTTATTGTGTTATAAGTAGCATTAGGGTTATTAACAAGGTCATCTAAAGATACCATTCCATAGTTAACATCAAACATTAAAGAAGGGTCTCTTTGGATAGCCTCTCTTTGTGCTTTAGTTAATTCCTCCCTCTTTGATAAAGCAGCTTCAATAGGAACTATTTCTGAACTATATCTCTTCTTCATCTCCATAAGTCCCTGTCTACTTCCAGGAGTCAGTCCTTGTTTAGCTAATGACTCAGCCTGTTTAGCCAAGTCATTAGAATACTGTTTATACATTGCATAAGTCTTTGGGTCTGTCTGTTCATTAGCAAGCTTTTCAAATACACCTGCCTTAGTACTCAACTCTCCCATTCCTTCCTGTATGGTATTATACTCATTAGTATAAGCCTGTAATGGCTGAAGCATTTCCTGATAAGAGAAGGGTCTGAACTTAGCACCACTAACAAAGTTAAAATTAGCCATAAGTAAATCCTTTCTTCTTTTTTAATTTGCCACCTTTAGATTTCTTCTTTCCTGAGTAATTACCTCTTGTGTCCATTTGTAATACTCCTGCATCTGCCAATCTGTCGAGCCATGATGCTTGTTCCTGCTCCCAACCTATGTCTCCTAAACCTTGCAAGAAGTTAGTCATATTAGTGCTTTTTCTTGCATCATACTGGTCTTTTATACCTTGTCTCATTTGAGCAGCAGACATAGCAGCTCTCATTCTTAATTCATCATTTTGTCTGTTAGCCATTGCAGCTCTCATAGCACCTTCACTATTAAACTGGTTGGTTCCTCTGTTGAAGCCTTCAACTTGTTGTCTTTGAGCTAAGTTATATTCTTCTGCTTTCCTTGCCAAGTCTCCTAAATTCTGACCATAATTATAATCAGCAGCTAATAGACCAGCCTGCATATTTGCTCTATTTCCACCAGAGGTATTTTGTAATCCTCTTCTTGTTGCATTTGAAGAAGCATCAAGCTTGTTTATATAATAATTTCTATCAAAAGGCTTGTAACTCAAGTAATTACCAATAGGAGTAAAATCTACATTTCCAAGGTTCTTGGTAGAATTTAACACTAAGTCTGCATTTCTATAGTCAGGTTTACTGAACATATCAGTTATAGCACCTATTCCTGCCC
>OGJH01000462.1_pt1 | contig 49413 bp, 26 predicted proteins | sample 1572021 | NCBI WGS metagenome assembly OGJH01 (sample SAMEA2582098, study PRJEB24529) | metagenome | biome: Human gut stool | place: China | collected 2011
CAAAGATACGATAAATATAAAATAAAAGCCATTTTGCTTTTCTCAATTATTATTTGTTTATTTGCAACGCGATTTATTTACTATTCAACACTTTTAAAGCACGTGGAAGATAAGGCCGATTTTGATTTTCTTTTTAAAGAGTACTATCCTCAACTTTATTATTACGCATTTCATTTGATTAATAATATGGAGGCTAGCAAAGATATCGTCAGCGACGCCTTCGAATTTATTTGGGCCAATTATGCTAAAATAGATAAAGCCACAGCTAAATCTTATCTATATGTCTACGTTCGCAACAAAAGCATTGATTTCCTGCGGCATCAGAATACACACGAACAATACGTACAAATCTATTCCGAACTGACCAAAAGTTATGTTGAGACGGAGTATCAGGAGCAGGATGAAAGAATGATGCATATCAGTAAGGCGATGGAAAAACTGACTCCACATACCAGGCATATTTTAGAAGAATGTTATATTCAACGCAAAAAATATCAGGAAGTGGCAGAGGAATTAAATATTAGTGTCAGTGCAGTCAGGAAGCATATTGTGAAAGCATTACAGGTGATACGTGAAGAATGTGCAAAAAAATCATAAAGCAGGTGTCTTTATTTTATGATTAAACGTAATATAAATAAGTATGATACAGTCGAACAGTGATGAATAAAGATATTGACAATATAGATAGTACAGATAAATCTGTAGAGAAGGCACTCGACATTATGGAGAGCTCTTCAGAAATAAACGTCGAACAACTGCAGGAAATGCTTAAAGATGAAGAAACCCTGCAGGCTTGTCGCGACATCATGGATAGCAGCCTCTTCCTACAACAAAAAAGTGGAATGGAACTACCCAATATAGAGATGGAGCTAGAACGATTCAAGAAAAAACAATACACGGCAAGAATGCGTTCCAACTTCTGGAAAGTAAGTATGGGAATAGCCGCCATGATTGCCGTTCTATTTGGAACTTACTATCTTATCAATACCCTGACGACCCCTGCCCTGGAACCAATCACAGTATTTACTGCGGATGCTGCCCCTCAACATATCACTCTGCAAAAAGATAACGGAGAAAAGATTGTATTAGACGAACCGCAATCAAACAATCAAACCTTACCACAGAAAATGATCTCAAAGTCCGAAAAGAAAGAATTGGATTACAGGCAAGTCATTTCAACGACCACTCAAACACATGTACTCACTGTTCCGCGCGGTGAAAGTTTCAAGGTAGTGTTATGTGACGGCACGGAGGTCTGGCTCAATGCCAATAGTAACTTTGTCTATCCAACGGCCTTTATTGGCGACGAACGTATCGTCACTTTAGAAGGTGAGGCTTATTTTAAAGTGGCCAAAGATCCGGAGCGACCTTTCATCGTAAAAACCAAAACTGTGCAAACCCGCGTTCTCGGTACTGAATTTAATATACGCAGCTATACTCCTGAAGATACTCATGTAGTGCTTATTAATGGAAAAGTAGAAGTCAGCAATACCAAAGGAGGATCATATACCAGACTATATCCGGGAGAAGATGCACATCTGCAATCTGATGGCAACTTTATCCTGGCAGAAGTAGATCTAGACTCCTATGTTTATTGGAAAGACGGCTATTTCTACTTTGACAATGTCACATTGAAAGATATTATGCAAAATTTGGGACGTTGGTACAATGTAAACATAGAGTTCAGAAACAAAGAAGCGATGGAGTATAAAATGCACTTTATATCCGATCGTACCAAAGACCTGGAACATACAATCTCATTACTTAATAGAATGAAAAAAGTGACAGTCACCTTGCAAGGCAATACGCTTACTGTAGACTAGATTTTTATTGCATAAGTATAACTAATCTATGCAAAATACAACAAAATATCACTTTTATTAAAAAATAAATCGCAAAAGGGGTATCCATTTTTTCTTCTCATACGCACTAGTTATATAAACATGTTCAAATAGTGTTATTAAAGACAAACGTATGAGAAATAATTGGAACCTACTTATTGTGTGTTTTCTATGCGTATTATGTTTCCGACCCTACCAAGTAAATGCTCAGGTGCAATCGCAAAAGAAAATCACGATTGAAATTAGCAACGAACGGTTGCCGTCCGTACTAAAACGTTTAGAAAAACTATCCGGATATAAGATCCTGTTTACGTATGACGATGTCAAGAAATTCACCGTTTCTGGCTCCGTCAAGGATAAGAGTATAGAGCAGACTCTCGATATAATCTTAGCCAATAAGCCACTGGAATATCATATTGAAGACCAATTTATCACAATTACTATCAAAGGTCCTTCCAAACAGGCGAAAGTATTCAATGTGAAAGGAGTGGTTATTTCCGGTGATGACGGACAGCCGCTCATTGGTGCAACCGTTGTCATCAAAGGAAGTAAGTCGGGGGTATTAACGGACATAGATGGGACGTTTTCTATAGAAAATGTATCCAATAAATCTCTGTTACAATTTTCTTATATAGGAATGAAACCGCAAGATCTGACTCCTACCCCGACTATGAATGTTACATTAATGCCTGATGTACAAACTCTATCTGAAGTAGTAGTAACAGGTATGCAAAAAATGGATAAACGTCTGTTTACGGGAGCAACCAACCAATTGTCCGCAGATGAAGTCAAACTAGATGGTTTGCCTGATATTAGCCGGGGACTCGAAGGACGTGCCGCAGGTGTATCCGTACAAAATGTTTCCGGTACATTTGGTACCGCCCCGAAAATCCGAGTACGTGGTGCCACATCTATTTTCGGCAGTTCAAAGCCATTGTGGGTGGTAGATGGAGTAATTATGGAAGATGCAATTGATGTAGGTCCGGATGATTTATCCTCAGGTGATGCAGAAACTCTAATCAGTTCTGCTATTGCCGGCTTGAACTCCGATGATATTGAAAGCTTTCAAATATTGAAAGACGGATCAGCAACCTCTATCTATGGTGCACGAGCCATGGCAGGGGTTATTGTAGTAACTACCAAAAAGGGAAAAGCCGGTGTCAGCAAAATCAGCTACACCGGTGAGTTTACAACTCGTATGATTCCCAGTTATAAAGAATTCAATATTATGAATTCACAGGAACAAATGGGAATCTATAAAGAGATGGAACAAAAAGGATGGCTTAATAATAGCGATACCTATCGTGCAAAAGATAGCGGAGTGTATGGACGTATGTATCAATTGATCAATCAATATAATCCAGTTACAGGGCTATTCGGACTTGCCAATACTCCAGAAGCACGCAATGCTTACCTGCGCGAAGCGGAAATGAGAAATACCGATTGGTTTGATGCTTTATTTTCCAACAACATCACCCAGAATCATTCTGTCAGTATCACTTCCGGAACAGAAAAGTCTTCATTCTATGCTTCATTAAGTGCTATGTCAGACCCGGGCTGGTACAAGCAAAGTGAAGTAAAACGCTATACAGCTAATTTAAATACAACATATAATATATATAAGAATTTATCTATAAATTTAATCTCTAGTGCTTCCTACCGTAAGCAAAAAGCGCCCGGAACACTAAGTTCAGAAGTGAATGCAGCCAGTGGAGAAGTCACCCGTCAATTTGACATCAATCCATATTCGTATGCACTAAACACATCACGTGCATTGGATCTGGCAGTGGACTATACAGCCAACTACGCACCATTCAATATCCTTCATGAATTGGATAACAATTATATGGACTTAAACGTAGTTGACGTTAAATTCCAAGGAGAAGTAAAATGGAAAGCACTTCCTGAATTAGAGCTTAGCGCATTAGGAGCAGTCAGATATCAAGCTTCTTCACAAGAGCATAATATTAAAGACCACTCGAATCAGGCAACAGCATATCGCACAGGAATGGATGACGCCACTATTCGTGACAACAATAATTTACTCTACACCAACCCCGACAATCCTTATGCTTTACCCATCAGCATACTGCCGGAAGGCGGTATTTATCAACGTAAGGACTATCGCATGCTAGGAGTAGACTTTCGTGCCACAGCATCCTGGAATCATTTATTTGCAGAAAAGCATATAACCAATCTTTTCGCCGGCATGGAGGTGAATGATTTAAAACGTATGCAGAATTATTTTCAAGGATGGGGAATGCAATATACAATGGGGGAAATACCATCGTACGTCTATGAATTCTTCAAGAAAGGTATTGAGTCCGGTGAAAACTATTATGGATTAAACCATACCACAACAAGGAGTGTAGCTGGTTTTGCCAATGCAACCTATTCTTATGATGGCCGTTATACAATAAACGGAACATTCCGCTATGAAGGCACCAACCGTATGGGAAAAAGCCGTTCTTCCCGATGGTTGCCTACATGGAATATATCAGGAGCATGGAATGTACATGAAGAAAAATTCTTTGAAACATTCAGTTCTGTGCTGTCACATTTAACATTCAAAGCATCTTATTCTTTAACGGCCGACAGAGGTCCGGAATATGTAACGAATTCACATGCCATAATCACCAGCTATTCTCCATTTCGCCCTTTCACTAGCGGACAGGAAACCGGACTTTATGTATCCGACCCCGAAAATAGCGAATTGACTTACGAAAAGAAGCATGAATTAAACATCGGTGCTGATATGGGATTCTTAAACAACCGGATCAATTTCTCAATCGACTGGTATAAACGCAACAACTATGACCTGATTGGTATAACTCCGACACAAGGAGTAGGTGGTTCTATTTATAAATATGCCAATATAGCCTCCATGAAGTCACATGGTATTGAATTCACCATCTCAAGCAAGAATATCCAATCGAAAGACTTCTCATGGAATACAGATTTCATCTTTTCCAAAGCAAAAAATGAAGTGACCGAGCTTAACGCCCGTTCCAGCGTGATGGATCTGGTTTCAGGCTATGGTTTTGCGCGTCAGGGCTACCCGGTGCGTGGTTTGTTCTCTATCCCATTTGTCGGTCTAAGTTCAAATGGTATCCCTATGTATAATATCAATGGAAAAATAACCAGTACGGATATTGATTTTCAAACACGTGACAATATAGACTATCTAAAATATGAAGGTCCCACTGATCCTACTATAACAGGTAGCTTTGGTAATATCTTCACCTATAAAGCATTCAAGTTAAATGTATTTATCACCTATTCATTTGGTAATGTAGTACGTTTAAATCCATGCTTCAACTATCAATACAGTGACTTATCCTCTATGCCCCGTGAATTCAAAAATCGCTGGACAGTTCCGGGTGATGAGAAGCATACCAATATCCCTGCCATCATTTCCAAACGTCAATATGAAGACAATAAAGATTTGATGTATGCATATAATGCCTATAATTACTCTACAGAACGAATTGCCAAAGGAGACTTTATTCGTATGAAGGAGATTTCCTTGTCCTATGATTTTCCCAAATCATGGATTACATCAGCAAAGATATCCAATTTATCTTTAAAACTTCAGGCTACCAATTTATTCCTAATTTACGCAGATAAAAAGCTAAACGGACAGGACCCGGAATTTTTCAATACCGGTGGAGTTGCCTCCCCTGTGCCCCGTCAGTTCACATTGACTCTTAGATTAGGATTTTAACCATTCAGATAATTATAAAAATGATGAAATACAAAAACGTATTATATACAGCAGTCATTTCAACCTTATGCCTGGGAACAACCTCCTGTAGCGATTTTTTGGATGAAATGCCGGATAACCGAACAGAACTAACTACCGAAGAGAGTATTACCAAAGTATTGGTATCTGCATACCCTATGACCACCAATTGTCACATAGGAGAATTCTACAGTGACAACATTGATGAAAATAGTAAAGCATACAGCTATCTTTTCCGGTTAAATGAGCACTTGTATCGCTGGCAGCAAACCACTGAAGAGAATCAAGACTCACCTCATGCCTTATGGAATGATTGTTATAATTCGATTGCATCAGCCAACCAAGCTCTGGCAGCTATTGAGCAAATGGGAAACCCTCAATCATTGTCAGCGCAAAAAGGGGAAGCTTTAATATGTCGCGCATATAATCATTTCATATTAGCTACGACATTCTGCAAAGCATATGGTACAAATGCAGATAAAGACTTAGGTATACCTTACATAAAGGAACCAGAAACATCTGTAAATCCACAATACTCACGTGGAACAGTTGCCGAAGTCTACCAAAATATCGCAGCCGACTTAGAAGAAGGATTGCCTCTAATCAACGACAATATTTACTCACGAGTGAAATATCATTTTAATAAAAAAGCTGCCTATGCATTTGCTGCCCGCTTTTATCTATATTACACACAGCCGGATTTTTCTAACTGCCAGAAGGTTATCAATTATGCCAATATAGTACTCGGCACAAATGCTTCCCAATATTTACGTGACTGGGCTGCATTAGGAGCTTTATCTCCCAACAAGAATATACAGCCGAACGCTTATGTAGATGCAGATAATCGGGCAAATCTACTGGTTATATCAGCAGCTTCATATTGGCCATTAGTTTCCGATCCGGGTTATGCCAACTGTGAAAGATACTGCATGAATAATATTACTGCCTCGGAAAGTTGTAAATCCGAAGGTCCATGGGGAGACCAGTCAAGCTACCATCAAATTCCATTTGCGCCTGGTGGCTCTATCAAAAACGGATTCCGCCGTTTAGTCATCTATCAGCAATTCACATCAGGCAACAGCTGGATCGGTTATATGCTGTATCCTGCTTTCACTACCGATGAAGCATTGCTTTGCCGGGCTGAAGCTTACACATTACTAAAGCGTTACGACGAAGCTGCAACCGATATAGATGTCTGGCAGAAAGCCTTTACGAAAAATACGCGGCCCCTAACCAAAGAAACAATCAATGATTTTTATGCTCAACTAAAATATTACAAGCCGGAAGCTCCGACGGTAAAGAAAGAATTACATCCGGATTTTGTAATAGAAAAAGGCATGCAAGAGAATCTGATACATTGTATTCTACATGCAAGACGCCTGCTAACTTTAGAAGAGGGACTTAGATGGCAAGATATAAAACGCTATGGTATCGTAATCTACCGCCGCTACTATGAAGGTTATACTTTAGTGAATATCACCGACAAGATGGACACGAATGATCCCAGACGTGCTATTCAACTACCAGCCAGTGTCATTACAGCAGGTATGCAACCAAATCCAAGAAATGACTAACTAACTTAAGGAGGGAAAAATATGAAGAAATACATCATATATAGTTTAATCATGACATTAACCTGTGGACTGGGTGCTTGCAACAACGACGAGGACGTGGACAAAGCAAACAGCATCTTCTCTACAGAGGAAGTAGAACGCAGCCTATTCGATAACTGGATATTGGGCAATTACACCAATCCATATAATATCGCATTGAAATATCGCATGGAAGATAACGAGAGCGACATGACACATATATTAGCTCCTGCCGACTATAAGAAATCCGTAGTACTGGCTAAAATTATCAAACATGTATGGCTGGAAGCATACGATGAAGCGACCGGTAATCCAGACTTTTTACGTCAATACATCCCCAAGACCATTCACTTTATCGGCTCTCCTGCCTATGAAGACAATGGAACCATGGTATTAGGAACGGCTGAAGGAGGCATGAAAATTACATTATACAATGTAAATGACATCAATCCTGATAAAATAGATATCAATCTGCTAAACGAATATTATTTCCAGACAATGCACCATGAGTTCGCCCACATCCTGCATCAAACCAAAAACTATGATCCAGCATTTGATCGCATCACAGAAAATGCCTATATCGGCAGCGATTGGTATATGGTGGGAGCTAACCGTAACGCATGGCAACAAGGATTTGTCACTTCTTATGCAATGAGTGAATCGCGTGAAGATTTTGTCGAGAACATTGCAGTGTATGTCACAAATACAGAAAGCTACTGGAATAATATGTTACAGAGTGCCGGTGAACGTGGCCGTGCACTTATCAAACAGAAATTCGAAATAGTCTATAGTTATATGGAACAAACCTGGGGAATCAATCTGGATGAATTACGTGACATCGTTCTACGACGTCAGGATGAAATAGCAAACGGTAATGTAGACTTAAGTATTATTGAATAAACTATGAAAATTATGAAGAAATATCTATCAATATACACACTTCTGGCATTGACTTGCATTGCATTACAATCTTGCCTTTTCTCTGAAGAAGAAATATTCGACGAATCATCTGCCAACAGAGCTACAGCCGATGTAATAAAATGCCAGGAGATTCTTAAAGATGTTCCAAACGGATGGAAACTGGAATATTACATAGGAAGCAACTATGCCGCAGGGGCAGTCACTTTATTAATGAAATTTGATGGGAAACAGGTAGAAATGGCTTCAGAAACAGGAGCAGAAGGTTACAAGCCAGGTACTATAATAACCTCTCTGTATCAAGTTAAATCGGAGCAAAGCACTATGCTCACTTTCGACTCATATAACCAGCTGATCCACATGTTTTCAGGTCCTTTAGGCCTGAACATGAATGTGGGAGGAGATTATGAGTTCATTATCATGAGTGCAACTCCTGACAAGGTTATTCTGCAAGGGAAAAAATATAAAAATATAATGGAAATGACGCCTATGCCCAAAGACATACCATGGCGTATCCAGCTTGAGGATATCATTGATATCGAGAAAGATGCCTTTCTGAATACATATCGCATGGAAAAAGGGGGACAAATACTGAACTACTTTATACGCGACAATGGCACAATGTCTACATTCTCTGTTTACAGTACCGATTATAGCATTGCAGGAAGCTTACCATATATTTATACTGAAAAAGGACTGAAGTTACAGTCTCCGTTCAATGCTAACGGAGTTAAAATCCAGCACTTCAAATGGGATAAAAAGTCCAGACTATTTGTTTGTACCGATGCAGATGCAACAGATATTGTACTAAAAGAGTATTACCCCGAGAATTATCTGCAATACGAAGACTATATAGGTACCTATACTGCAACGGTTGACGATTACGATGAAGGCCCGATTACACAATCTGTAACCATCACTCCTAAAGTCAGAGGAGAAAGTTATACACTGAAAAGTATTGGCGGATTCAACTTCACTCTTCTGTATGACAAAGCCAACGGAAAACTGACTTTAGATTCACAAAGTATAAGTCCGGCTTCTTCATCGTCTTACTACTTTGCGTGTGCGGCAGGTGTAGAAGGATACGCTCACACAGAATTAAGTTTGCCTTCACGTTTACGCAGTGGATTAGTAAATGTTACGGTGAAAACCAATCCTTTCACTTTCTACTTCGCGGATAAAGCAAGCCAAGAAAATACGTCATTGATAATCTGGGCTTATTCATCCGATGAATATTCAACTTCGGGGCTAATGGGTTACTGGAGCTGGTATAACTCAATCTTAATGGTAAAAGAAAACGAAGGTAATTAATACAATTATGAGAAAGTTTTTTAATATATTCTTATTTGTACTTTGCACCATAGCAATAGCGGGATGCAATGATACGGAAAGCAGCGAATCCAAGTTAGAAATCAAAGCTGTAAATACTAATTTCCAGGCCCCCGGTGGAAAAGGGTATATACAACTCCAATCAACAGGGAATATCACAGCAGATGTTGATGCCGACTGGTGTGTATTGAAAGAAGTAAACCCCAATGAAGTAGTATTCGAAGTAAAAGAAAACACCGGTTACTCTGGTAGAAACGCTTTATTGACAATCAGTAACGGAGTAGAAAAAAAGGCATTCAATATCAATCAATCCGGAGCTGTTTTCATCTTCGGTAAAGACGAGTGGATGCTCCGCACCGATAATAAAGCAGCTACGCTACCTGTAAAATTACAAAGTTCTTTCGATTATGTAATAGACATACCCGCAGAAGCTCAAAGCTGGTTATCATTTGAACAGAATGCGAAAGGAATAAACTTCAAAGTAAAAGAAAACACTTCCGGGAAAATGAGAGGAGCTATTGTCAACGTGACAGCTAAAGACAGATCGACTTCTTATCAGGTGATACAATATGATGTGGACGAGCTTATTGGAACATGGCAAGGAATGTTTTCAGACGGACAGATGAATTACGGTTTGAAAGATGTTACGATTGAAAAACTGGAAAACGGAACATATCAGCTTTCAAACATGTTAACCGGCTTGCCCTATAAACTGAAAGCCAAAGCTGTAGATAACTGCCTGGCGCTTGAAGCCGGACAAAATCTGGGAGTCTTCGCAAACAACTCATATCTCTCATTCGAAATTCTTAGCTCTGATCTATATTATGTAAAAGACCCTTCCGTAACAATCTCATTAGGCCCTGTAATGTTAACAGACGGTACATTCGTTTTCGCTTTTTCGGGAATAAAAGAAAGTGATCCTTTTGGTTTTGTTTTCCGGGTATATGAAGATGCAGAACTACAGAAAGTTATAGACAATCTGTCTATTTTTATTAATTGTATTCTATTTAAAGAAGACATAATCCAATAACATATGAAAAAGATACTATTAACTAGCTTTATCGTGGCATTAGGATTACTTGGTGCAAGCTGTAAAGATGACAACAGCACCGCAGGCGGAGGAGGAGAAATACTTCCGGACCAACAGGTAAGCTGTGAGATATTTATGCCAACTGATGGCGCAACCGTTATTATGTCAGACAAACTGATTATCAGAGGAGAAGGGACTACAAACTATGGTAAAATCATTTCTGCAGAACTGAAAGTCGGGGAAGAGATTATCACTGACATCACTTCAGTTCCATTCTATTATGAGTATACCTTCTCCAAAGATGCCGAACCGGGAGAACTGAAAATTGAGTTAGCAGTTAAAGGAGATCACGAAGGTAGTGCCTTGGCAACTATTACAGTGACAACAGAACAAGGAAACAAGCCTGCTCCCCCTCAATATGGAGAAGTGCTAACCGATACCCGTGATGGAAATACATACAAAACCGTACAACTTGCAGACCAGTTATGGATGGCAGAAAATTTACGCTATCTACCAGAGCAACAGTTTGATGTGTCCTCAACCGAACCAAGATATTACGTAATGTTTGATAATGATGCAAAAACAGAACTTGGAAAAGGTTTCCTGAATGCATATGGAGCTTATTACAACCTACCTGCTGCTCTACAAAACGAAACGGCTTTAGGTCCCGATGAAACACGTATAATAAAAGGAGTTTGCCCTGATGGATGGCATATTCCTTCTCAAAAAGAATGGCAAAAATTATCTCAATACGTATTAGATTCCGGAATGGCAGCAATTATGAATGATGGTCAAGTAGATGAAACAGCCCTAGCAAAGGCTCTAGCTTCAACAACGATGTGGATGATGCCGGAATACACAGAAATAGAACCACAGCCAACCTGGGTTGGAGTTGAGATGGAAAAGAATAATGCAACCTTATTCAATGGTCTGCCTATAGGTTTCCGTGCTTGTGCAGGCGACGAAGATTGGATGCATTCAGCCTACAGTGCGGGTTGGTGGAGTTCAACAGCGGGAGTACAAATGGGACCAGAATTTGGTATTACCGTACGTATGTGGTCAGACCTCCACACATTTGTAACCAATGCAGAATTTAATCCGGGAGTAGGACTCCCCGTTCGTTGTATCAAAGATTAACCATATATTATTACTCACTAAATAAAAATACAATTATGAAGAAGTTAGGATTCCTTTTATTTTTAGTCTTAGGACTAACGGCTTGCGGTGATGACAACAATGATCCCGCTCCAGAACAACATGTAACATGTGCCATATCTTCTCCCACCGAAGGAGCAACGATAGACATAGCTGAAAAGATGACAATCAAAGGAGAAGCAACTGTTGACATTGGTCAAATATCGAATGTTACTCTTAAAATCGGAGACAAACAAATTTCAGAGGTAACTTCTGTTCCATTTAGTTATGAATACACATTCGAAGCCAGTCAAGCCGTAGGAGCACTAAAAATTGAACTGACCGTCAAAGGCGATCAAGGTGCCATGGCGACAAGTGAAGTAAATGTCACACTAAAAAAGACCGAACCAACCCCAGAACCGGAAGAAGGAAAGATGATTGACCCACGGGATAATCATGAATACAAAATTGTTACAATTGGTGAACAAATATGGATGGCAGAGAACTTGGCTTATTTACCATCAGTTAGCAAACCGGAAGATGCCGCTACCAGTGATGGAGATCCGCTCTATTTTGTTTTCAACTATGATGGCAAAGATGTAAATGCAGCTAAAGCCACGAAAGAATACAAGACATACGGAGTCTTGTATAATTGGTATGCCGCTATGAACCAAAAGAACGCAACCGGTGGAAATGCGGATGCCATACCAAGTGGCATTCAAGGAATCTGTCCTAACGGATGGCATCTACCCAGCAAAGCAGAGTGGAAAAAACTAGAAAGTTTTGTTGCAGATGAATTAGCACCAGTTGAAGGTAATGTATGGACAGATGATGAAGGAAATAAATACTCCGATAAAGACTGTAAAAACGTCTGGTCAGCATTGACAGGAAAAATGGATGCTGACGGTTGGGGAGAATCCGGCATGATAGATGAAAATCCTGATCTCGCTAAAGGTCCACGTGACACCTATGGCTTTAATGTTATACCTGCCGGACAATGTTATCAGAGCGGAAGTTTTGAAACGCCTAAGTCACAGAGTAGAACAGACTTTTGGAGCACAGACCAAGCTACTTACGGAGCAGGAACTGTATATTTCAGTAATATGAGTTATGGGTTAGGTTATTCTTCTGATAAAGGAGGAATACAAGTAAAACGTGGCCTTTCAGTACGTTGCGTAAAAGATTAACTATATTGTAGATAAACATTTATCAATTAGTTCATTACAGAATTAATAAATTCTCTCTTAAAGATAAGGGAAGTATGTCGGGAGATATACTTCCCTTTTAATATATCTTTTTACACCTAGTTATCAACTCACTCAAACATATAATTAGTCGATATCCAATATCACGAAATAAAACAAATTCTGAATGTTCTTCCATTTTATTATATATCTTTGTAACTAGATATTTTAAAAGACTACATTATGGCAAAAAAGAAAGAAAAGAAAGAGAAAAAGGCCGGCAAGAGAATGAGTAAGAAAGAGCTGGCAGCGTTATTAATAGACTTTTTCCATGCCAAATCCAGCGAGACCTTAAGTATGAAATATATTTTTTCAGAACTGCGTCTCACTACCCATCCGCAAAAAATGTTATGCGTCGATATATTACATGACCTTTTAGCTGACGATTATATTTCTGAAGTAGAGAAAGGAAAGTTCCGTCTCAACAATCATGGAACGGAGATGACAGGCACTTTCCAACGGAAAAGCAATGGTAAGAATTCCTTCATCCCTGAAGGAGGAGGCGAACCGATATTTGTAGCCGAACGTAATTCGGCACATGCTATGAACAATGACAAAGTAAAGATTGCCTTCTATGCCAAACGGAAAAACAGAGAAGCAGAAGGAGAAGTGATAGAAATACTGGAACGCGCCAACGATACTTTCGTCGGCACGCTGGAAGTAGCTAAATCCTATGCATTCCTGGTGACAGAAAACCGTACACTTGCCAATGACATCTTTATCCCGAAAGACAAGCTGAAAGGTGGAAAGACCGGAGATAAAGCCATCGTGAAAGTAACCGAATGGCCGGACAAAGCAAAGAATCCTATCGGACAAGTAATAGATATATTAGGCCAAGCCGGTGATAACACTACGGAAATGCACGCCATTCTTGCAGAGTTTGGTCTGCCGTATGTATATCCGAAAGCAGTAGAAACAGCAGCGGATAAGATTCCTGCCGAAATTTCAGCAGAAGAGATTGCCAAACGCGAAGATTTCCGCAAGGTAACGACTTTCACCATCGACCCGAAAGATGCCAAAGACTTTGACGACGCACTTTCCATCCGTAAACTGAAAGACGGATTGTGGGAAGTGGGTGTACACATCGCCGACGTGACACATTACGTAAAAGAAGGAGGAATTATCGACAAGGAAGCAGAAAAGCGGGCAACTTCCGTCTATCTGGTAGACCGTACTATCCCGATGCTTCCCGAACGGCTGTGTAACTTCATTTGTTCACTCCGACCGAACGAAGAAAAACTGGCTTTCTCCGTCATCTTCGATATTACAGAAAAAGGAGAAGTCAGAGACTCACGTATCGTGCACACAGTCATCAATTCCGACCGCCGTTTCACTTACGAAGAGGCGCAGCAGATTATTGAAACCAAAGAAGGAGACTACAAAGAAGAAGTACTCACACTGGACACCATTGCCAAAGCACTTCGTGAAAAACGTTTCGCAGCAGGAGCCATCAACTTCGACCGCTACGAGGTGAAATTTGAAATTGACGAGAAAGGAAAACCGATCAGCGTATATTTCAAAGAGTCAAAAGACGCCAATAAACTGGTAGAAGAATTCATGTTGCTTGCCAACAGAACAGTGGCAGAATTCGTCGGTAAAGTTCCTAAAAATAAAAAGCCCAAAGTGCTTCCTTACCGTATCCACGACCTTCCCGATCCGGAGAAACTGGAGAATCTGTCACAATTCATCGCCCGCTTCGGCTACAAAGTACGTACAAGCGGAACGAAGACGGATATTTCAAAATCCATTAACCACTTGCTGGACGACATACACGGAAAGAAAGAAGAAAACCTGATTGAAACCGTATCTATCCGTGCCATGCAAAAAGCTCGTTATTCGACTCACAACATCGGTCACTACGGACTGGCATTCGAATATTACACCCACTTTACTTCACCCATCCGCCGTTTCCCGGACATGATGGTACATCGCTTGGTGACGAAGTATATGGATGGAGGACGCAGTGTATCCGAAGCAAAATACGAAGACCTCTGCGACCACAGTTCGAACATGGAACAAATTGCAGCCAACGCTGAACGCGCTTCCATCAAATACAAACAAGTGGAATTCATGAGCGAACGTCTGGGACAGATTTATGACGGCGTTATCTCCGGCGTCACCGAATGGGGGCTCTACGTAGAACTGAACGAGAACAAATGCGAAGGTCTGGTTCCTGTCCGTGATCTGGATGACGATTATTACGAATTCGATGAAAAAAACTATTGTCTTCGTGGACGTCGCAAAAATAAGATCTATAGTCTGGGAGATGCCATCACCGTTCGTGTAGCCCGCGCTAATCTGGAAAAGAAACAGCTGGACTTTGAATTAATCGAAAAATAAGTTTGAATCGATAAGGAAGTAAAACTGAAAAGCAAAATTCAAAGCTGGAAAGACTTTAGGGTGTATCCAATGTCAGAAAGATCTATAATTCTGTCATTAGATACACCCTTTATTCAAAATACAAAGCGAGCCAACTTCCCTTAACATACCAACAGACTCCGTTACCAACTACACAAACCAACAAAGACAACGATAAAAAAAGTCTGCATAGATTTGTGTAATCAATCGTAAGTCTGTACTTTAGCATCTCATTTTAATTATTCTTACTATTATAATCTATGAAAACTGTCATTATCGAAGACAAACAACGAATCGAGTCCATTATCCTCCATTGCGATGCCTGCTTTGTAGGTATCACAGATTTAGAAGGTAATCCCTACGTAGTTCCGATGAACTTCGGTTATGAGAATGGCATCCTATACCTTCATTCGGGTCCCGAAGGCAGCAAGCTGGAAATGTTGGAACATAATAATAATGTCTGCATCACTTTCAGCGTCGGTCATAAACTCGTATATCAACACGAGAAAGTAGCGTGCAGTTACAGTATGCGTTCCGAAAGCGCCATGTGCCGTGGAAAAGTGACATTCATAGAAGATATGGATGAAAAACGCCGGGTATTGGATATTATCATGCGTCATTACACGGATAGTGAGTTCAACTATTCCGAACCTGCCGTGCGCAATGTCAAAGTATGGCAAGTGCCCATCGAGCAGATGACGGGAAAAGTCTTCGGTTTGCGAGCCAACGAAAAGCCATGAAACGTTTTCCGGCTCTCTGCCTATTGACCATCTTCCTTCTGTTACCTGCTCTTTCCATTTTCGCACAATTAGAAAAGCAGGTAAACAGTCACTCTTTTACCTATCAATACCTCACAACCAAGGAAGGATTAAGCAACCAGCGCGTATTCTCCATCCTCGAAGATAAGAAAGGCTTCATCTGGATTTCTACACGTTCAGGGGTGGATTGCTTCAACGGAAGAACCGTAAAAAACTACAGCCTTTTCGGTGAAGACATCATCGTTGACGGAGCCGGACGTATGATTTACCTGACGAAAGACTCACACGAAACGCTTTGGGCTTATACCAGTGCCGGCAAAGTATTCAGATATGACCCCATCTCTGACGCCTTCACACTGGAGATTGACGTAACGGAACTGACGGAAAGCGGAATATTCCTGAACAATCTCTTCATCGACTCGTCCGATCATTTCTGGTTCGGACTGAAAAATGGCTTGTTCTGCTACGACAACACTAACCGCCACACAGAGAATATACTAAAAAAGAAATGTATCAACTCCATCCATTTCTCCCCATCCAACGAAACTCTGTATATCGCCACTACCGAAGGATTGTACGAACGCAATCTGCAAAACGGAACAGTCAGCACCCTATTATCCGACCTTTATATCCAGTCCGTTTTCTATGATCCCGCAACCCATCTGCTCTGGATAGGCACTTTCAATTCCGGAATAAAAGTGAAGGACACCCGTACCGGGGAGTTTCTCTCGAACGGATCGCTGAATCAACTGCCACATCTCCCCTACCGTTCCATCATCGCTTACGATGCACATACATTATTACTGGGAGTAGACGGAGCAGGCGTCTATGCAGCTACCCGTGACGGCGTACACTCCTGGTCTTTCCTCAATGCCAATCTCGAAGAAGAAGGGGAACTGAAAGGAAACGGTATTTATGCCCTCTGCAAAGACAGCTCTTCCAATCTATGGATCGGCAGCTATACAGGAGGTGTAGCATACGCTAATCCGAAAAAATATCTTTTCGAGCTTACCCAGCATGAGTATAAAAACCCGCAATCACTGATTAACAATCATGTCAACGCTATCCTCGAAGATCATGAAGGCGACTTATGGTATGCCACAAATCAAGGAATCAGCGTACACCTGATAAAATCCGGAACCTGGAAACATTTCCTGAAAGAAAATGTATTCCTGACTCTCTGCAACGATGAGAATGGCAATGTATGGACCGGAGGTTACGGCACAGGCGTCTACTGCCTCAACAAACAAACCGGCATCCGCCAGCATCTCACCACCGAACGTCCGGGCACACTAACAACGAACTACATTTATTCCATCGTAGAGGACAATAACAAAGACTTATGGTTTGGCGGCATGTACGGCAACCTCATCCGATATACCCCGCCTCAAGCGGGAAAGGCAGAAAAGTTTACTCCGTACAGCATCACGCTTATCAACTCGATAACCACAGTCGGTAAAGACACGATAGCCCTTGCCACAGCAAACGGGTTCTACCTGCTGAACAAACAAACCGGTAACTTCAAACAGTATTTCACCTCACCTTCCAATGCCGACACCCGAAGCAACAGCTTCATCTACTCCATGTATTTCCCCACTCCCGATAAGGTATGGTTCGGTACGGATGGTGGTGGCATCAACCTATTAGATTTGAAAACAGGCAAAGCCGTCACCTATTCCACAGCAGACGGTCTGCCTTCCAACTATGTATACAGTATCCTTCCCGACAACGAAGGACATCTATGGCTTAGCACGGACAAGGGACTGGCTTACATCACCACCTCACCTTCTCCGGCCATCACCAACATCGGCTTCCTCGACGGACTGGCAAACGAATTTAACTTCATGTCCTACACCCGTCTACGAAACGGGGATTTTGTTTACGGAAGTACCAACGGTGCAGTGCGCTTCAGTCCGAAGAACTTCACCCGGCATCTTTACAAAGCCCCTTTGTTGTTCACCTCCTTCGAAGTTCCGCAAAAGTCGCGTGAAAAGACCGAGAAAAAGAAGATTCAATTCAACCGGATGCTGAATGAAGGAAAAACGATTGAATTGAAGTATAACGAGAATTCTTTCCTCCTTTCATTTATCTCTGTCTCCTACCAATATCAGCAAGATATTCAGTACAGCTATCAACTGGAAGGTTTCGAACAAAGTTGGAGTGCACCTACCAACGAGTTAAGCATCCGTTATACCAACATTCCACCGGGAAACTACACTTTCCACGTGAAAAGCATGAGCAAAAACGGAGGACAGCAACTGGACGAGCAAACCATCCGCATACACATAGCGCAACCTTTCTGGAATACAGCCATCGCCTGGCTGATATATATCATCCTACTGGCAGGTATCACCTATTTTATCTGGCGTTTCTTTGCCAACAAGATGGAGAAGAAGCATTTCTCCGAAAAGATACAGTTCTTCATCAACACCGCCCATGACATCCGCACTCCGGTAACGCTTATCATGGCTCCGCTTAGCGATTTAAGCAAGGAGGACGGACTGTCCGGAGAAGGGAAGCGATACCTTCAGATAGCCCGCAAAAATACAGAAAAGCTATACAACTTAATCACGCAACTGCTCGACTTCCAGAAGATTGACACCACACATCTCACGCTTCAGGTAGCGGAGTACGATTTGAAATCATACTTGCAGGAAAAGGTATTCAGTTTCCAGTCCCTTTGCGAAAGCAAACAAATCCGGATGGAATTATCAGTGCCTGAAGCCCCCGTCTCACTTTGGATGGATAAAGATAAAGCGGACAAAATATTCGATAACCTGCTTTCGAACGCAGTGAAATACACTCCCTCCGGCGGAGATATTTCAATCACAGTAGAACAGAACGATAAAAAGATAACCATAGAAGTCAGAGACAACGGTATAGGTATCCCACGTAAAGCACAACGATACATTTTCTCCAACTTCTACCGTGCCGAAAACGCAGTCAACTCCAAAGAAACCGGAAGCGGTATCGGATTACTGCTGACCCGCCGCCTGATGAAACTGCACAAAGGAAACATTTCCTTTACCAGCAACGAAGGCGAAGGTTCCACCTTCCTGCTTACTTTCCGAAAAGGGAACCGTCATCTCGCACGCTACATTTTGCCGGAGAAAACGTCTCCTCTCTCTGCATCCATTCTCTCTGCATCCATTTCGAATATCCCCACAGAAGATATCGACAATGAGCTATCTCCGGAGGAAAGCATAGACCAGGAGGCAGGAACAGTTGAGAATACAGACTTATACGGAGAAAACGATCCACCCCAAACAGCCCGCAACGCCAAAGAACGAATCATGATTGTGGAGGACAACGACGATTTGCGTTTCTACCTGAAAAAAACGTTTGCCTCCATCTACACCGTCATCGACAAGCCTGACGGAGAATCCGCACTGGAATATCTGCAAGATAAATCTGTGGATTTGATAATCTCTGACGTCATGATGCCTGGGATTCAAGGAGACGAACTGTGTCGACGGATCAAATCAGACTTCACCACTTCGCATATCCCCGTTATCTTGCTGACTGCCAAAACGGAGAAAGACGCCATCCTCGAAGGATTGGAAAGCGGAGCGGACGATTATCTGACCAAGCCTTTCGATACGGAAATCCTAAAGACAAAAATAAAGGGAGTATTACAGAACCGCAAGATTATGCGACAGTATTTTCTTTCTCATTCGCTTCCTTCCGTCCCTGCTGCCGAACCAAGTGAAAAGAAAGAGGATACGGAATGTGCCAACCTCTTATCTGCCATGGACAAAGAGTTTCTGGAACGTTGCACAAGACTCATTACCGAAAATCTGGCAAACCCGGACTTCACCATCAACCAGCTCTCCCGCGAACTGGCGTTAAGTCGTACGATATTCTACGAAAAACTGAAAGCTCTGACAGGACAGGCGCCTAACGAATTTATAAAACTCATGCGCATGACAGAAGCTGCCAACCTACTAAAACAAGGGCTTCCGGTGCAGGATGTCGCTCTCCTGGTCGGTTTCACAGATTCCAAGTACTTTAGTACAGCATTTAAAAAGCATTTCGGAGTATCTCCAAGCAAATTTCTCTAAATAAAAGTTTGCATCACTTTTACCCTCACACCCTCACCCTCTTCTGCATCTCCTTATTCATCGGCATTGCAGGTGTGAGGGTAAAGGTGAGGGTAAGAATTACCCTCACCCTATGTCTCGTCCTGATTCCCTGTATTACATAAGAAATGCAACCGATATACATAGGAAACACAACCGGCATACATCTGTTATCCTTTCGTTATCTATCCGTTAAATTACCGATATGGTACATTCACCACGGCCGTGGTGAGATCTTCCCACGGCCGTGGTAGCTTCTCGTCATGGCTGTGGAGAGAAGTCGTCACGGCCGTGGGAAGCTAACTATACCGATAGTCTAATGTAAGAAGACCGGTTACTTAATATAAAAAGAAAGGGGAGATAAGGTATGCTTCCCTGCTTCATTACATCTATTTCCCTATACATCAGCACCCAAACAGCCGTTTATAACATTATTATAACAGCTATCCTATCCTTTAATACCAGATTCTTTTTGTATACTTGCAGCATAAAAAGACGAAAAGATGCAAATCCGATAGTTTTTCAACCTATTCCGATAGCTTTCAAACCCGTCAGGACATGGTTACGTCCTATATTTGCGAGGTAAATCAACAATCTAATAATCTATTTAAGATGAAAAAGCAGTTAACCCTATTTCTCTGTCTGTTGCTATTCATACCTATGTATGGATATGCGGAAGATGAAGTAAATCATCAAATTGTACAGCAAACTACCAAAGTAAAAGGCACTGTTACGGATGAACAAGGTGAACCGTTAATCGGAGCCAGTATCGCCGTCAAAGGAACTTCCCAGGGAGTGATTACCGACTTCAACGGTCAATTCAGTATCGACGCTTCCAGAAACGCTACATTAATAGTAAGTTATGTGGGCTATCGTTCGGAAGAAGTACAGGTAAAAGGACAATCTAATCTTAAAATCGTCTTGAAAGAAGACAGCAAAATCATCGATGAAGTAGTTGTTACCGCACTGGGTATCAAACGGGAACGGAAAGCGCTTGGTTATTCCATCGGTGAGGTGAAAGGCGAAGAGCTTGAAAAAGCGAAAGAAACCAATGTCATCAACTCGCTGGCAGGAAAGATTCCGGGACTGGTTATCAGCCAGACTGCCGGCGGTCCTTCCGGTTCGTCCAGAGTGATCGTCCGCGGTAGCACGGAGATGACCGGCAACAATCAGCCGCTCTATGTAGTAGACGGTGTGCCTTTGGACAACAGTAACTACGGAAGTGCCGGACAATACGGAGGTTATGACCTCGGCGACGGTATCTCCAGCATCAATCCGGACGATATTGAAAGCATGTCCGTGTTGAAAGGTCCAGCAGCATCCGCCTTGTACGGTAGCCGCGCTTCTCACGGTGTGATTCTTATCACTACGAAGAAAGCAAATACCAAAAAGAAATTTGCAGTGGAACTGAACAGTACCACTACTTTCGAGAAACAATTAACGAAGTGGGACGATGTACAGTACGTCTACGGTCAGGGAACCGGCGGACGCATCAACGGTACGGACGACCAGTATTCTTCGAACAAAAACTGGGGACCGAAGATTGATCCGGGACTGAACCTGACGTATTTCGACGGAGTGACCCGCCCGTATGTTGTCATTCCCAACAATATCGACGGTTTCTTCAGAACCGGTATGACCACCACCAACACAATCGTTGTCAGCACCGTGAAAGATGACACGGGTATCCGCGCCACTTATACGGATATGCGCAACAAAGACATTCTTCCAAACACGAAGATGAGCCGTAACACGCTGAATCTGCGTGCCAACACTACGATCAATAAGAAAGTAGACCTCGACTTCAAGGTGAATTACACCCCGTGAAGACGTAAAGAACCGTCCCGCACTGTCTGACCACCGTGCCAACCCTGCCAAGAACCTGATGTCTCTGGCAACCACCTACGACCAGAAATGGCTGCGCGACAACTACAAAGATGCCGACGGCAACTACTACGACTGGAACGGACGCGACGTATGGAACCTCAACCCTTACTGGGTGCTCAACGAAATGACCAATGAATCGGGAAAGGATAAATTCATGGGATCGGCACTGGTACGCTACAACGTGAACGAACACTTCAAAATTCAGGTCACCGGGGGTGCGGACATCAACTTCATGAACTTCCAAGACTATGCAGCACCCACCTCACCGGGATTTGAACAGGGACAGTTGCAAATCAGCGATTTCAAAAACAGAATGTATAACATAGAAGCATTGGCTATTTACAACAACAGTTATAAGAAATTCGACTATGGAGTAACCATCGGCGGCAACCTCTATAAAGTGGATAATAAAACACAGATTGTAACTGCCAAAGAGATGGTGATGCGTGACGTAATTGCTCTGCAAAGCTTCACAAGCAAAGAGATTACCGAAGGAACCTACCGCAAACAGATAAACTCTCTCTATGGTTCTATCAACTTGGCTTACGGCAACTTCGTCTACCTCGACGCCACGCTACGCGGTGACCATTCTTCCACTCTGCCATCGGGAAACAATACTTATTTATATCCATCGGTATCAGGAAGTTTCCTGTTCTCGGAATTCTTCAAAATCAATCCGACGATATTGCCTTACGGTAAAGTGAGAGTTTCATGGGCACAGGTGGGTAGTGACACAGATCCCTATCAATTGGGACTATCCTACGAACTGTCTTCCAAAAACTATTCAGGTTACGCACTGTCTCAAATCGCCAATACGACGATTCCGAACAAAGACCTGAAACCGACCAAGACCAACTCCACCGAAATCGGCCTGGAACTGAAATTCTTGAAAAACCGCATTGGACTGGATTTCACCTACTACACCCAGAAAAGTAGTAACCAGATTATGCGCCTCAACACCACAGGAACTTCCGGTTACAACTCCATACTGATTAATGCAGGAGAAATAGAGAACAAAGGAGTGGAAATTGCATTGAACACACGCCCCATACAGACGAAAGATTTCTCATGGGATTTGAATATCAACTTCTCAAAGAATAGTAATAAGGTAAAAAGATTAGCTTCAGGTATTAAAGAATTTGAATTGGAATCGGCACGTTGGATTAACGTGAAGGTAGCTGCCGTAGAAGGGGAGAACTATGGTTCCATCCTCGGTAAAGACTTCCTTAGAAATGATGCCGGACAGATTATCGTAGATGCTTCTACGGGACTTCCGAAAGTGACGGAAGACTTGCGAGTGCTGGGCAACGCCACCTGGAAATGGACAGGAGGTATCACCACCAACCTGACTTACCGCGACATCTCCCTGTCTGCCATCTTCGATATTAAGGTAGGCGCCGATGTCTATTCCATGTCCGCCCGTTCTTCTTACATGACCGGAAAGGACAAAGCTACTCTTGCAGGACGCGACGGCTGGTATGAATCGGAAGAGCAACGACTGCAAGCCGGAGTGAAAGAAAGTAATTGGGAAGCGACAGGCGGTTATGTAGTAGAGGGCGTGGTAGAAATGCCGGACGGAAGTTTCGCGGAAAACAAGAAGTTTGTCGACCCCGAAGTATATTGGAAACATATAGCCGATCAGACTCCGGTTCCGTTTATCTACGACAACTCTTACGTAAAGGTGCGCGAAATTACGTTGGCTTACCGTCTGCCCAAAAGATGGATCAGCAAGGTGTTTGATGCCGTATCCGTATCGTTCGTGGCACGTAACCCGTTCATCATCTACAAGAACGTACCGAACATCGACCCGGACTCCAACTACAACAACGGCTCGGGTATGGGACTGGAATACGGCTCGCTGCCATCCAGAAGAAGCTATGGTTTCAATGTTAACGTAAAATTCTAATAGTAAGCAATCATGAAAACAATCTATAAAATCGCCTTCGGTATGTTATGTATATGCGGTCTGCTGCTGGGAGCCTGCACCGACTTTGAGGAACTGAATACAGACCCTTCCAAGTCGTCCTCTACCGACCCGAACCAGCAACTGTCTATGATTCAGTTGCAAACATGGGGACATTGGCAAATGTGCCAGCCCTATCCATTCTATCTGGCTGCTTTCGCACAATATATGCAAGGCGACTGGAACACCACCAACTATGGCGGACAGTATCGCAAAAATGATGCGGAAATGGGAAACACATGGAACCTGATGTACCCGGCACTCATCAAGAACATTGTCGACATTCTGGACAAGACCAAGGATAACGAACGGGAAGTGAACATCCACTCCGTTGCCCGTATTTATAAAGTATATCTTTTCTCCATACTGACGGATATGTACGGCGACTGCCCTTACTTCGAAGCGGGTAAAGGCTTTATCACCGGTAATGTAAAACCTGCCTACGACAAACAGGAACTGATATACAAGGATTTCCTGAAAGAACTCGGCGAAGCGGCAGATGCTCTGACCGCCAGTGGTGACAAGGTCACGGGAGATATTATCTTTCAAGGGAATATCGACAAATGGAAACGTTTTGCCAACTCCCTGCACCTGCGCTATGCAATGCGCATCGTAAACGCAGACCCGGAACTGGCAAAAGCAGAAGCCATCAAAGCTGTCGGTCAGGAAGCCGGCCTGATGCAATCGGCCGCTGACGATGCCCTGATTGCTTACACCGATATTCAGGACTGGGCATCCAACGAATTCCGCAGAAACGGGCTCGCCCAACTATGGAGAGGTCGCGAAGCATATCCTACGGCTTATCTCTGCAGTACATTCTGGAAACAACTGGACGCTACTTCCGACCCGCGGCAGTTTGTATTCGGACGTTGTTATGACGAAAGTTCGGCAAACAATCCATTCGGACGTGTGGATCTGACGGAGGAAATGCAGAATACGGAAGCCGCCAAGTTTCAGCCTTGCAACCCGGGTTATTTCTGGTACAGCAACGGGACATGGCCGGAGGGTTATTGGAGCAAGCTGACTAATAAATGGCAGGACAAAGCTACCCGTCCGCAGCTCAACAACATTTTCCTGAAAGGCGATATGCCCGGAGTGGTTATGACATACGCGGAAGCGGAATTATTACTGGCGGAAGCCAAAGCCCGCTGGGCAGGAGACATTACAACAGGTGCCGACGCTTCCACCCATTATAAAAACGGAGTACGCGCAGCCATCCATTTCCTGGAGAAATTCGGTGCCAAGACTTTTGACGATCAGGTCATCGATACCTATCTGCAAGCTAATTCACTACCTGCCAGCGGATTGGATGCACAGCTTACTGCTATCAACACCCAATTATGGATTCTGCACTTCAACAATATCCCCGAAGGATATGCCAACTGGAGAAGAACAGACATTCCGGTGTTGCTTCCTTCTCCCCACTACGGGGCAGTGACGATTGATTCGCAGACTACACCGCTGCGTCTCTGCTACCCGCTCTTTGAAAGTTCGTACAATCCGGAGGGTTATCAATCTGCCATCCAGGCTATGGGAGGCAAAGACGACTGGAATTCACCGGTATGGTGGGACAAATAAACCTAAGATCATCAACACTAAAAGAAAAAACGATTATGAAGAAAATAATATTTATATGCACGTTGCTGGTATCTCTGTTTGCCATGAGTGGTTGCAGCGACGATATAGACACTCCGGTACTGACTACTGACGAATATCCGCGCATACTAGGCCGGTGGCCGGACAAGCAGGAGGATGGCACGTTGGGTAAATTCAGTATTCCATTGAATCAGGTGCTTTCCATCAATGTACAATACACTCCTGCCGAACTTTGCGAGGGGACATGGTATCTGGATGGAAGGGAAATTCATAAGGGAGTAGGATTGACGTACATTCCTTCGACTATCGGCACTTTCCACCTCGAACTGATTGTAAAGACTCCGACTAAGGAAACCACCCGTGAAGCTATTATCCAAGTAACCGAAGCAACAGAGTAAACCATTAAAACAAGAATTGTATGAAAAAAAGACTTATAATCTATCTGGCCTGTCTGTTTGCATGCCTGATAGCCTCCTGTTCCGAAAAAGATGAAGTAATCAGCAACGGAGGAGAACCGCAAAGCTATGTTCCTTTTGCCATCAACAAAGGGGTGAATATCAGTAACTGGCTGTCGCAGGTAGACGCCATCCCCGCCAACGGCTTCTCACAAGCCGAAGCACAAAAGCTGGCAGGATACGGTTTCGACCACATCCGTCTGCCGATAGACGAAAAACTGTTCTTCACGGAAGACGGTCAGAAGATACCGGAAGCATTCACACTGTTGCACAATGCCATAGGATGGTGCCGGGATGCCGGAATGAAAGTGATTGTAGACCTGCACGTATTGCGCGATCATAACTTCAATACAACGGTCACTACATCGGGCGACCCGATTGAGAGTTTCTACGACACATTTGAAGATATGAAATGGGCAGGATGGTTTGCCAATGGCTCCGGCGTGACGGTGAACAATGTAGATAATCCCAGCAAAAGCGGTATAAACACCAGCAACAGGGTGTTCTCTGTGGTACGAAAATCAGGAGTGGACACTTGGTCGAACGCCAAGAAAAAGGATTTTTCCATTATTCCTGTCGGGTCAGGCAAAATGCAGTTCAAGTACCTGCGCGCCAAAATATACAAAAGCACCAAAAGCACTATTACCGTTGTATTGAGTGACGAGAACAATACGAACGACGGTTACTACGGATATACCAATACTACGGCAAATGAATGGGAAGAAATCGCCGTAGATGTATCCAACTATAACAAAAACTGCGGTCGCGTGGCTCTCCGTCCGGAAGAAGGAGAAACAATGTATTTCGACGATGTATTCTTCTCCGACAGTAAAACTGGTGACAACAAGATCTACCCTGAAAGTGGAACTACCACCGTTGTCCCCAAACTCTGGACAGACAAAGACGCCCAGTACAAATATCTCGACTTATGGAAAACGCTGGCGGAAGAACTGAACCAGTATCCCAACGATCTCGTTGCCTACGAGTTATTGAATGAACCGGTAGCCCCTTACGCCTCACAATGGAACTCTCTTTCCGCCCAACTGATTCGTGAACTCCGGCAAACGGAACCCGAACGTAAACTCATCATCGGCTCCAACCGCTGGCAGAGTGTCAACACTTTCAACGAGCTGACTATTCCCGGCGGTGATCCGAATATCATCTTGAGTTTCCACTTCTACAACCCGCATCCCCTCACGCACTACCAAGCCGAGTGGACGGAAGAAAAAGACCTGAATGTACCCATTCACTATCCGGGCGAACTGATAGAAGAGGCGGACTTCAACCAACTATCCGAAGCGATGCAAAAACTGGTGACTCCTTATATGGGAACGTATGATAAAACCACGCTTGAGTCACTCGTATTGAAAGCGGAGATGAAAGCTACCAGTCTCGGCGTACAACTCTACTGCGGTGAATTCGGTTGCTACAAAAAGACTCCGGCTGCCGACAGAATGGAATGGATACGGGACGTAGTATCTATCTTGAAGGATCGTCACATCTCCTACTCTTATTGGGAATATAAAGCAGGATTCGGTTTCTGCGATTCACAAGGAAACGTGATTGAACAGGAGGTACTGGATTTGTTAACTAAATAATAGTCATTCAGATAACAATAATCATTCAAATTAAAAAAGAAATATGCGACAAACATTCATCGCTATGGGAATTTGTTGTGCTATCGGCATTTCCACATTAGCTTGTCAGGATAAAAGCAAAGATTACACCGATCCTACGCTGCCTGTGTCCGAACGTGTCTCCAGCCTGATGTCTCAAATGACATTGGAGGAAAAAGTTGCCCAAATGTGCCAATACGTGGGATTGGAACACATGAAGAAAGCAGAAAAGGATATGTCCGCCGAAGACTTGAAACACAGTCATTCGCAGGGTTTCTATCCCAATCTACATTCTTCCGATGTGGAAGAGATGACGAAAAAAGGACTGATTAGCTCGTTCCTGCACGTGGTAAAGGCCGAAGAAGCCAACTATCTGCAATCGTTGGCACAGCAAAGCCGCCTGAAGATTCCACTCCTGATTGGCATTGACGCCATTCATGGAAACGGTTTGTATCGTGGTTCGACCATTTATCCCACTCCTATCGGACAGGCAGCTACTTTTGACCCTGCACTGGTAGAACGGATGTCGCGGGAGACTGCTATTGAAATGCGTGCCAGCGGTATGCACTGGACGTTTACTCCGAACGTGGAAGTGGCACGTGACGCTCGCTGGGGACGTGTAGTTGAAAGTTACGGAGAAGATCCTTATCTGGTAGGCGAATTGGGTAAGCAAATGATTCTTGGTCTGCAAAGTGAAGGAATCGTTGCCACTCCGAAGCATTTTGCCGTTTATAGTATTCCGGTCGGTGGACGCGATGGAGGTACACGTACCGATCCGCACGTGGCTCCGCGTGAGATGAAAACTCTGTATCTGGAACCATTCCGTAAAGGTATTCAGGAGGCGGGTGCATTGGGCGTCATGAGTTCTTACAATGACTATGACGGGGAGCCTGTTTCCGGAAGTTATCATTTCCTCACGGAAATTCTGCGTCAGCAATGGGGATTTAAGGGATATGTAGTTTCGGATAGTGAAGCGGTGGAATTTCTACACACTAAACATCGTATCACTCCGACTGAAGAAGAAATGGCTGCACAAGTGGTAAATGCCGGATTGAATATCCGCACGAACTTCACTCCGCCACAGGATTTTATTCTTCCATTGCGTCGTGCTATTAGTGAGGGAAAAGTCTCTCTGCATACGCTCGATCAACGTGTTGGTGAGATTCTCCGTGTCAAGTTTATGATGGGGCTTTTTGATAATCCGTATCCCGGTGATGACCGTCGCCCGGAAGTGGTAGTGCATAATGCCGCCCATCAGGATGTATCTATGAGAGCAGCTTTAGAGTCCATCGTGCTTTTGAAGAATGAAAAAGAGATGCTTCCGCTATCCAAGAGTTTTAGCAAAATAGCTGTTATCGGTCCGAATGCGGAAGAAGTGAAAGAACTGACTTGCAGATACGGTCCCGCCAATGCATCTATAAAGACTGTCTATCAGGGAATCAAAGAATATCTGCCCAATGCAGAAGTTCGCTATGCAAAAGGTTGTGATATTATTGATAAGTATTTCCCGGAGAGTGAACTATACAATGTTCCATTAGACACACAGGAGCAAGCGATGATTAATGAAGCCGTAGAATTAGCAAAGGCTTCGGATGTCGCTATCCTTGTATTAGGTGGAAATGAGAAGACGGTTCGGGAAGAATTCTCACGTACCAACCTCGATCTCTGCGGGCGCCAACAGCAATTATTGGAAGCTGTTTATGCCACAGGAAAACCTGTCGTTCTGGTAATGGTAGACGGAAGAGCAGCTACTATCAATTGGGCAAACAAATATGTTCCTGCCATCATTCATGCCTGGTTCCCCGGCGAATTCATGGGAGATGCCATTGCCAAAGTTCTTTTCGGAGACTATAACCCGGGCGGACGTCTGGCTGTTACTTTCCCGAAATCTGTGGGACAGATACCTTTCGCTTTCCCATTCAAACCGGGTTCGGATTCTAAAGGAAAAGTCCGTGTTGCCGGTGTGCTTTATCCTTTCGGATATGGTTTAAGTTATACGACTTTCAATTATTCAAACTTGAAGATCTCCAAACCGGTTATCGGGGCACAAGAGAATATCACTCTTTCATGCACTGTAAAGAATACAGGAAAGAAAGCAGGAGATGAAGTGGTCCAGCTTTATATCCGTGATGATTTTAGTAGTGTAACAACCTACGATAAAGTATTACGTGGTTTCGAACGCATTCATTTGCAACCGGGAGAAGAACAAACGATTAGCTTTACACTTACTCCTCAAGACTTGGGATTATGGGATAAGAATAATCAGTTTACAGTAGAGCCGGGAAGTTTCTCGGTGATGGTGGGGGCTTCTTCGGAGGATATTCGGTTGAAGGGAAGTTTCGAGGTTCAATAAACTAAAAATGTAGGCAGGCAAAGGTTACCTACATTCAAAATACTTATTAAAATATGGTCAAACAATAAATTGAGACTTCATTCTCTTTCTATCGTTTGACCATATTTGATGAATATACCTAAACTAACCTTATTGAAAACGTCTCTTTAGCTATGTATATTATTCCAAACTAAATTTCTTTGTTTGTACATCCCGGCTATTTCCGCCAACCATCACTTCAAATTCACCCGGTTCACATACCCAATTCAACGCACTGTTATAGAATTTCAGTTGTTCTGCTGTGATATCGAAAGAAACAGTACGGCTTTCTCCTTTCTTCAAATGAATACGTTCGAAGCCTTTCAGCTCTTTTACCGGACGTGCTACACTTCCTACCATATCACGGATATACATTTGTACAATTTCATCAGCATCATAGTTGCCCGTATTGGTTACAGTGACAGAAGCCGTTATCTTACCATTTTCATTCATAGAGTTGTTACTAAGTTGGAGGTCACCATACCGGAATGTGGTGTATGACAGACCATATCCAAATGGATAAAGAGGTTCATTGTCTATATCAAGGTAGTTACTACGGAACTTAGTGAACCACTTTCCTGCTTCAAGAGGGCGACCAGTATTCAGATGATTGTAGTATAAAGGAATCTGTCCGACATTCTTAGGGAATGTAGTAGTCAGTTTACCACTGGGGGATACGTCTCCGAATACAACATCACATATCGCATCGGCTGCTTCACTGCCTCCGAACCATACATTCAATATAGCCGGGAAGTTTTCCTGCTCCCAAGTCATCACAGTGCTACGACCTGCAAAATAGACCAAAACAATCGGTTTACCTGTCTTTTTCAATGCTATCAGAAGATCGCGCTGGGCATCCGGCATTTCAAGATTAGTACGGCTACTGGATTCACCGCTCATTTCAGACGATTCACCGACAGCTGCTACAATTACATCAGCCTGCGAAGCTATATTCAGAGCCTCATCCAACAATTCCTGTGCGCTACGCGGATCACGCATCTCACGACCGAACATGGTAGCTTCTGCCTCTCTTTGGGCGTCATACATCAGATTCGATCCTTTTGCATAAAGTACTTCCGCTTTGCCTGCCAATGATTGCTTCATGCTATCATACAAGGAATTGTATTTATCAAAAGCAGCCGCCACACTCCATGTACCCGGCATATTGGCCTTTGTATTAGCTAACGGACCAACCAAAGCTATTTTACCTTTACGCTGCAATGGGAGCAGATTATTTTCATTCTTCAGAAGCACAAATGTTTCAGTAGCTATTTTACGGGCTACAGCACGATTCTCCGCAGTGAAGATATCTTTCTTTACCCGGCTTGCATCACAATATTTATAAGGATCATCAAACAATCCGAGCTTGTATTTCGCTTCGAGAATACGACGGCAGGCTTTATCTATTTCCGCCATTGTCACTTTTCCTTCTTTCAGAGACTTCTCCAGAGTAGTGAGGAACCCGTCTGCAACCATATCCATATCGGTTCCGGCACCAAGCGACATGGCAGATACTTGTTGCAAGTCCCCCATCCCGTGAGCAATCATTTCGGAAATGGCTGTATAGTCTGTTACCACAAAACCATCAAATCCCCAGCGGTCACGCAGCACATCGGTCATCAACCATTTATTACCGGTAGCAGGAATGCCATCGACCACGTTGAAAGAAGTCATCACACTACCCACACCTGCATCAATAGCTGCTTTGTAAGGAGGAAAATAATTATTGAACATACTTAGGTGACTCATGTCCACTGTGTTATAGTCACGACCTGCTTCGGGTGCACCATACAGGGCAAAGTGTTTCACGCAAGCCATGATGGTGTTCTTATCCGTCAGATCGTCACCCTGATAACCTTTTACCATAGCAACCGATATCTCCGAACCTAAATAAGGGTCTTCACCTCCACCTTCAGACATACGGCCCCAACGAGGATCGCGACAGATATCAACCATAGGACTGAAAGTCCAGCAAATACCATCGGCACTGGATTCTTTGGCTGCTATACGGGCGGATTCTTCGATAGCCTCCATATCCCAGCTACAAGAGAGTGCCAAAGGAATAGGGAAGACAGTCTCATATCCGTGAATGACATCCATACCAAACAACAAAGGAATTTTCAGACGACTCTGTTCTACCGCAATCTTTTGTACTTCACGAATATTATCCACTCCTTTCACATTGAAAAGGCCGCCGACCTGGCCTTTTCTTATCTTTCCGGCTACGTCACTACTCTTAGCTTGTCCGGTAACAATTTCACCCGACACAGGAAGGTTGAGCTGACCGATCTTCTCCTGTAAAGTCATCTTCCCCATCAGGTTGTCAATAAACTTATCCATTTTACCTTTATCGGCTTGTGGTGTAGCCATGGCAGTGGCAGCAGATGCCGAAATCACTGCAGCTAGCAAAAATCTACCTATTCTCATATTCTGTTTTGTATTTATATTATTCTTTCTTCTGTTTTTAGTCGGTTGCTGTAGAAGTGAAGCCCAGCTTCTTCAGTCCTTGCTGGATTTCCGGACAACTCATGAATAACCGCCAAAGCAATCCTGTACGGTAGTTCTCTATCATTGGCGCAATCGTACACTGATCGATGGCAAGATAATGCGGAACAGTCCACTTCTCGTTCGGTGAGAATGCATCGTAAAATCCATATTTACCCCAGATCCACGATCCTTGTTTATAGAAACCTTTCAAGGCAGCCATCGATTCCTCCGGTGTATAAGGGAAAGAGGATAAAGCGGCAGTAGGAGTAATCACACCAAGATCATTGTCCGGCATGTGTGCTGAATAACCATTTATTGAATAACTCGCTGTAAGTCCCCAACAATCAGGCCCGTATCCTTTGTATCCCTTCGGATTAGTGACACAATATTGATAATCACTCATCGCATGATTGCGTACCACGTTCCAGTAGTTGGCATATTGATCGGTCAAATTACGCGGGTCAAGACCGATGTAAGAGTAGTGTGCCCAGAATAAAGGGCCACCTTTTTCTTCTGCTCCATTATGTTTCAGTTCGAGCGGGTAACCGTAAGGTTTAGAGGCACTTTTGATGCCACCGCTACGCGCCCATCCTTCATGATAACATTCCGCCGGAACGGAATGTGTAGGAGATGAGGCGGCAAGGATATAGGTAATCAGACATTCATTATAACCTTCAAGCGGGAAGTTCATTTCCCAGCCATAGTTAGGAGACCAATGCCAGTATAATACATTTTGCCCGCCGTTCCGGTACCAGTCGAATTCCATTCCGTGCCATAGTTCATCTATTTTAGAGGCCAATGCTTTTTCTTTTTCGTTGCCGTCTTTCACGTATTGTCGCACACACAACAGGCTTTGCATAAGGAAACTACTTTCCACCAGGTCGCCGCCGTCATCTTTTGTTCCGAATGGTTTCACTTTGCCCGTAGGGCCATTCAGCCAGTGTGGCCATACTCCATGAAATCGGTCGGCTTTTGCCAGATAGTCTACAATCTTTGTCAAGCGGGCTACACCTTCTTCCCGGTCGATAAAGTTCCGTTCGATAGCTACTAACAAGCCGGCAACTCCAAATCCACTACCTCCGATTGTAATCACATCCTGGTCTTGCTGCGGATAGATATTATCAAGGTGTATGCGTTCGCAGGCCAGTCCGGAAGTCTTTTCCGCACCTTCCCACATATAGTTGAAGTGTGTTTTTTGAATATAGTCGAGCAGTTCGTTGTCGTTCGCAAATGCCACGGGGCGATCAGGCTCCGCATCGATCACTGTCTTGTTCTTTTGTGTACATGCGCATATCACTACGAGTAGGGTAATAAATATGCCGGTTCTTGTCCATTCCATCATCTTATAAAGTATTTCTTCTGATTAATAATTATTGTTTCACGACTTTCGACAACGCCGACCGCCCCGATTCACTCAAGGCTTCAATGGTAAAGTAATAAGTCGTACCAAGGTCCAGTCCCCGGAAGTCATAATGATCCGCACCGTTCACGGTTATACAGTTGTATAACTTTTCAGGAGCAATGCCATAGTAGATATTATAACCGTAGGCACCGGATGAAGGACTCCATGAAATCATCGCATTGCGCTTATCCTGTTTGTCACGTACTACTTTGAAATTTCGTACCGGAAGCGGTTTCTCCCCATCAGCAAAACCAAATACCCGGAATTCCGAGAGACAGAAATTGCCTGATGGGACATGAATGTTTTCCAGTTTCAGATAACGGGCATCCAAAGTCTCGCTCAATTCGATGTAGTCATGAGGTACATCTTTATCATTATCGCTTTTATCTACCACCAGTGTCCAGTCTGTCCCGCTATCACTGGAGTAGATATGATATTGATAGTATAAATCGTTTGCACGATTATGCTGCACACTTTTATGGTCATAGTAGTTGAGTTGGATCGCCTTTATGTGTTTCATGGCGCCAAGGTCAATTTCTATCCACTCACCCGGTTCCCCGGTTTTAGCAGCCCAATACGTACGCATATTTTCATCGGTAAGATTGGAAGCGGAATAGATGCTGTCGGTGCTGGATACTTTTACCGGTTTCTCATAAGAAAGAAGCATCCATCCGGTAAACCGGTCAGCCGGATTTTTAATATCGTAGTCGGCATTCCAGCAAGGATAATCGCCGAATGCTGTGGTAGAGTACATCACCCCATCCGGATCGAATGTTGTAGGATATAATCCGATACGTCTTTCAAACTTATATTTGAGGGATAACATACAAGTACCCACATGCCAGTAGTTTCCTTTCAAATCTTGAAAAGTACCACTGTGTCCGACTCCCTGTACAAATCCACCGGGCTTATAGCTCATTGGATTATGCTGCTGGTAAGTGAACGGTCCTAATGGCGAATCACTGACATATACTCCGTCGGCATATACCTTAAACTCCGTTCCCGGAGCACCGTACTGAAAATAATATTTTCCATTATGCTTCGTCATATAAGCCCCTTCGGTAAACGGACGCAACGTCACTTCATCATCATTGTTCATGCCAAACCGTTCCCAGCCATGTTCTTCCGGACGAAGCATCATGATATCATAGATCTTACTGACCGGACGAAAATCATCACGACTCACTTGTACGCCTTTAAGAGGATACTCATTGCTCGAACCGTAATAAAGATAGAGCTTACCGTCATCATCCAAAAACAAGCAAGGATCCCATGAAGGTAACGTATTACGTTCGACAGCACGCTTAAAACGCCCGGATTTGGGAGACGTGCTATACCATACGGGCAATCCTTCATAAGTAGAACCGGTATAGAACAGCGTATCTCCGCTTACAAATGCTGCCGGAGCACACATATCGTCGTCCGTAGGACGACGCTGGAAAGAGGCCGGAGCAAATTCCCAGTCACTTAGATTCTTTGAATAATGGAAGCCTCCCTGGTTCGTGGAAAACAGGAAATACTCATCTTTATAAGTTAATCCCATCGGATCGGCAGAAGATCTGAACGATCCGTTAGACTGAACATTGTTGTTATAAGGTTCATAGTTATAACTAATATTCATAGGATTACAATAGGTACGAGTGACAGGATGCGCAGGGTCATACCACCTTGTAGCTTGAGCAGGCTGACGCTGCACAGACTTATGCTTTCCTGATTGCATAACGATTTTCACTTGCCGATCGGCAACGGCACGTTTTACATCAGCAAAAGATTTTCCCGGATAATACACATACAGATGTACATCATTGTCAGTAGCTTTCAACTTATAACGCCCCTCTGCATCTGTGTTACAATGAACGGGGCTTGAGAAAAACATAACAGTAGCCCCCTCAAGCGGATTACCCTGTTCATCTACAACCATTCCGGTTATTTCGTATTGATTTACTACCGGGATATAGTAGTCGCTTACCTGTCCTTTTACCACTTTAATAGAATCTTCCGGTGGTAGCGCGTTCCCTGCCAAGGCAGAGAACGCTATCCCAGAACTTAGTAATATCTTTTTTACTATTCCTGTCATTTCCTAATTTTATTTAGACATAATTACTCGTCAATCGGTTCGTTCGTCAGACTTGGGATATTGGATACCTGATCGAAAGGAAGCGGATAATAGGTTTTATCTGCAGTCCACCCTTTGGAACCAAGCACAGAAGCAGCCTTACCGGTACGGATCAAGTCATTGTAACGTTCTCCCCACTCACAAACAAGTTCCATACGGCGTTCATCAAGGATCTGATCTACAGTCGCACCATCAATTTCGGACATTCCGGCACGATCACGTACAAGATTCAATGACTCATCACCATCCTTACCCAAACGTACCTTAGCTTCCGCATTCATCAATAATACATCAGCGTAACGGAATATACGGACATTGTTATTTGCACCATATTTGGTACGTCCCGGTGTTAACTGATCTGTCGGTGTATAAGCTTTTCCATTCCAGCAGTCTGTTTGAGTCGGATTCTGCAATGGACGAATCACATCACCACTAGGAGTAGTTGTACCAGCCAAAAGGAATGAAGTCGTAGCACGGACAGTCTCGCCACGAGCCGCAGCCCAATCACGAAGCTCCTTATATATTCCGATAAATCCCCAGCCTGAAATGTTTCCGTCATTTGCCGGTCCTTGGAATACAAACCAGTTATCAGCATCTACCATATCACCTGAACCTACCCCAAAGTCTGTACACTGACATTCGAACAACGATTCGTCACATACTTTACCGGGAATCTTGAATAAATTATAGTAATCATCATAAAGCTTAAATTTCTTGCTGCCTATAATATCATCTGTCAGTGTTTCAACTTCTCCATAATTTCCCAGATTCAAATGTATCTTTGCTGCAAGCATCTCTGCAGAGAAAGCAGTGACAGCACCATAATGTGCCATTTCATTCGGGCGTAATCTCGGAGTGTGATCCATCGTATACTGCAAATCCTCAAGAGCATATTTATAAACAGCATTAATCGTTGAACGTGTCATGTCTGCCTGAGTATTATTACGAAGAATAGTCACCGGACCAAAAGCCTGTACAAGCCGATAATAAGCATAAGCACGAAGGAACTTCACTTCACCACAGTAAGAGCGGTAATTAGTCATATCATCGTCCGACGTGATATTTTCTGCGTAGGAATCCAGCGATTCAAGAGCAGCATTGGCCACTTTTATGATACCATAATACTGATTCCACATCTCGTTGAGTCCCCAGAAAGAACTGTCGTAGTTGTAGTTACCCATATCAATAAGGGTTGCCTGGTCATCTATACGTCCGGACCAAACATCATCATCACGCACGACAGACAATGGCCATATCACCCAGTGCATACCGCCTGTTCTAACTTTAGCATATACTCCAGAAACCGCTTGATACATATTCTCAATTTGAGTAAAGTCTACATTCTCTTCCGGAACCTTATTTTCGGGCTCTTTATCAAGATAATCACATGATGTATTGCATAACATTAATGCTGGCAACGCATATATTAAGATATTCTTTAGTATTCTCATTTTCTTGTTCTTTTGTTAGATTAAAATTAATTTTTCCATTCCGGCTTAGAAATCAATCTGGATTCCAAAGCTATAAGTAGATGTCAAAGGATAAACTTCTGTATCCCATCCTTCAGCATCGCTCAACTCCGGAGTGAATGAATTCGCCTTAAATGTTGTGAACGGACGGTCTGCCGTCAGTGAGAAACGGATACCCGGCAATGTGTAATTTCCCATCTTGATATTACGCAAACTATAACCGAGAGTTATGTTCTGAATACGGAAGAAATCGGCACTTTCTACAAAATAAGAGTTCACTCTTTGGTCAGATACATTCCACCCCTTTACCAATGCTGCTGCAGACGGATGCGAGTTAGTAGAACCCGGTCCGGTCCAACGATTCTCATACTGTGCTTTATCAAAGTTATAATTAGACTGTGCATAACGCAAAGCACGTTTACGGTTGTATATCTGTCCGCCTGTTTGACCATACGTAGTCAATTCAAAATCCAGATTCTTCCAGTTCAAACCAAGATTAATGCCGTATGTAAAATTAGGTATGTAAGAGCCAAGTACTTGGCGGTCATCACCATCAATCACGTTATCACCGTTTACATCTTCATACTTGAAGTCACCCGGTACAAGATTGTTGGCTACGGCAATCGGATCTTCCGCACATTCTTCCAAAGTCTGATAAACTCCTACAACCTTATATCCATAGTATGAATTCATTTCTTTGCCTACCATATTAATGGTCTTTCCTCCCTTGATAGAGCTCAATCCTCCAAGGTCTTTTACCTTATTCTTCAAATATGAAAGGTTCACTCCCAAATTATATTTGAAGTCTCTTCCGATATTATCATTCCAGTTAAGTGATAAATCAAAACCCGAATTCAGAATCTTACCATAGTTTCCGGCAAGTACGTCATTGCTGAACGGTAAACGCGGAGATATAACAGCTCTTTTTGTCAGGCGATAGAAATAGTCCAAATCTACATTCAAACGATTCTTAAAAGTAGAGAAGTTCAAACCGACGTTTGTTTCATCTACCAGCTCCCACTTCAAATAACTGAAATAAGTTGTATTTTGATAGCCTGGGAAAGTAGAGTTTCCAAATACACCGGATGCAGAATTACCTGTGGTAATTGAAGCAAAACCGTCACTTGCAGCTACGTGGTCATTACCCAAACGTCCCCAGCTGGCACGCAGTTTCAGGTAATCGAAGAACTTTTGATCTTTCATAAAATCTTCTTCACTGATAACCCATGCAGCACCAACAGATGGGAAATATCCCCAATGTTCCTGATATTTGGAAGAACCGTCCGCACGCATAGTGAATGTCAACAGGTATTTCCCTGCATAGTCATAACTTAAACGGGTGAAATAAGACTGACCGCGATAACAGTAGCCGTCATCTCCAAGAGTCACACCTTCGGCATTTCCCTGGCTTAAATAAAGCCATTCATCTTTTCCGTCAGGCACGTTATTGGCTTTTCCCCACATATATCTATACTGTTGTTGCCTCATAGAATAACCCAACATAGCACTGAAATTATGCTTTCCCCATTGATTATTATAGGTCAATATATTATCCCAAATATAATTGTAATAGTTCGTATCTTTCTTTGTCAGTTCTGAAACAGCTTGTTGCTGCCAGCTACTTACATAGTAAGGAGCAGTATATTCACGGCCACGAATAGCTGAATAATCGTAACTATAACTTGTTCTGAAATTCAATTTTTCCGGTAAGATCTGGAATTGAGCATAGAAATTAGTCAGAACCTGGTAGTTCTCATTTTGTGAGTCATAATAGTTGGCTGTCGCTACAGGATTGTAGAAATTAGACGTGAAACCGACTGCATCAGGTGATGCATACTTGTCAGGGAAAGTATTGTCATTTGTCGTATCATAAACCGGATAAATGCCAGGAGCATTAAATGCCTGCTGCCAAGCTTTATTTTGCGGTAATATCTGGGTAGAGTTACTAAATACACCATTAAAACCTACCTTTAGCCAATTAGTTGCTTCATAATCAAGTGCTGCACGGAAGTTAAGACGTTTATAGTTGTTCTCTACATCCATTACACCATCCTGATACAGATAACTCATACCTACGGAATAAGTGCTTTTCTCTGTTCCGCCACTAATTCCTAAACTGTGGTTAGTGATAAGTGCACTCCGCAGTAACTCCTTATACCAATCTGTGTCTGAATCGAATTTCCAATTATGAAAATCGGGATCGGAATAGTCACCACCAAATTTATCAATGGAAGCCTTCATTGTGGATACATAAGCATCATAATTGGCTTCAAGAAGCATAGTAGCATACTCGCTAGAGTTAGCCATTTCCAGAACGTTAGTAGCTTTCTGAACACCTACATACCCATTATAGGTAATTTTAGCTTTCTGATTACGTTGGCCTTTTTTAGTAGTGATAATAACAACACCATTAGCAGCACGCACACCATAAATGGCAGCTGCCGAAGCATCCTTCAACACAGACATATCTTGAATGTCATTACTATTAAGGAAATTGATATCATCATAGAACATACCATCCACTACATAAAGAGGTGAACTGTTGGAAAATGATCCTTTACCACGAATAGCTACCTTCGGTCCTTCTCCCGGAGTACCGCTATTAGTAACATTCACTCCGGCCACTTTTCCTTGCATGGCAGCCATAGGTGAAGAGGCAGGAGTAGAAAGTAACGCTTCCCCCTTGACTACTGTAATAGGAGAAGTCAAGTCTTTAGCTTTGGCCGAACCGTAACCGATTACTACCACCTCTTCCAGTTTCTGAACATCATCTTTTAATTGGACATTGATTACATTCTTCCCTTTTACAGCAATTTCTTGAGGTATCATTCCTATATAAGAAAAGGTAATAATAGCATCATCAGGAACGTTTTCCAAAGTATAGTTACCATTAAGATCCGAGATCGTACCGATATAGGTACCTTTAACATGAGCAGACGCACCAATGATCGGTTCACTAAAGGAATCAACAATAGTACCTCTGATTGTTTTGTTTTGAGCAAGTAGTGTCTGTAAGCACAACACTACAACTACAAGAAAAGTAATCTTTCTCTTCATTTTTTTACGTATTAGTTGATAATAAGGTTGCTAAAAAATCGATGCAACAAAGGAATGGACTTTTTAAAATTCTTGCAAAATAACGCATACTACGCTACTACTTTTATGCTGTATAACACTACGTTTTTAGTACGTTTATCGCTTACAGACACTTATTTCAGCATGTTTTTTCGGTGATTTGGGATTTTTTAATAAATTGGTATTATATTTGGAATTATTTTATTCAAAATATAGAGGAAAAAATGATCCTATGAAGTACACCCGTTTTATATATTTATTTATTATTCTTACAGAAGGATGTTTATTCCCGGCAATAAGTCACGCATCTACATTCATGCCTATTGTTACCAACTATACTGCCAAAGATTACCAGGCGGGATTACAGAACTGGGCTTTAGCTCAAGGAAAAAATGGAGAGATGTATATTGGCAATAACACTGGATTGTTATGTTTTGACGGTTATACATGGAGTAAATATCAGATGCCCGGTAATCAACTTGTTAGATCTATACTCATTGATGGCGACCGTATTTATGTGGGAACATACGAAGACTTCGGCTATTTCAGCCGTAACTCTCTCGGTATACTTGAATATACCTCATTATGGAGCCAGCTCAAAAATATCAAAACCCACAACGATGAAATATGGAATATACTCAAAATAGGCGAATGTATTTATTTCCAATCATTCAGTTCATGGTTTAAATACGATGGAAAGAAAGTAACCGCCCATTATAACTCCCAACACCTGCCACTGTATTTTCATCAAGCCAATGGACAAATCTATGTACAGATGGTCAATGGTGATTTTTATCTCCTGGAAAATGATGAATATAAACTGCTGATTAAACGCAAAGCACTAAAGGATGATTCTGTGGTCGCACTCATTCCCACAGCAGGAGGAAAGATGATTCTATGCACCGAATGGAACGGACTTTTTGATTATGACGGGAAAACAGTATCCCCTCATCCTACTGCCATCGACAAGGAATTAAAAAGCCAGCAGATGAATCGTGCCATAATGATTCCATCAGATTCAACAATTGTACTCGGAACTATCCGTAATGGTATTTATGCCGTTGATAAAGAAGGGAAAGAGAAGTGGCATTATGACATGGACAACCGGTTATACAACAATTCCGTATTACGACTATTCTGCGACCGGGATAATAATGTGTGGGCGGCACTTGATATCGGTATTGCCTTAATCCATACCGGTTCTCCTTATTCCATTCTAATACCCAATCGCAATTCACAGTCGTTCGGAATGGTATATGGAGTTAATGCATTCAATAATAGTCTATATATTGCCACTAACCAGTCTGCCTGGTTATACTCTTTTGCAGACCAAACAATTGTTCCTATCCGAGGTACCGAAGGGCAAAACTGGCATATCAGCACATTTGATTCACAAATCCTGCTGGGAAACAATTTCGGAACTAAAATCATAACGGGAACTGTAGCCAGTAACATCCCTGAAACAGAAACCAGTAGCACGTGCCTGCGCAAATGTATAATTAATGGGCAGGAAGTTCTCATTGAGTCGTCTTATTATAACCTTCGGGTCTATCGCAAATATAATGGTAAATGGAGTTTTTCTAACTCAATTGACGGCTTCTGGAATCCGGTACGCCAGTTCGAAGTCGATCATAGCGGTAATATCTGGGCAGCACATATGAGTCTTGGGATCTATAAGATAGAACTTTCAAGAGACCTAAAAAAGGTGGAAAAGTGTACTTACATCAAGTCATTGTCAGACGAAGAAAATAATGCAAGCCTGATGCATGTCATGAAAATACGGGGAAGAGTCGTATTATCCGACAGTAAAAGAACGTATACTTATGACGATATCAATCAGCGCATCATACCTTTCGTCCAACTTAATTCTATTCTTAAAAACGGGATTAATATGGCTATTCCGGTAGATGATAATCTCTATTGGCTCACCGATTATCGAGGATATACCCTGATAAGATATGACAATGATAATTTTAGAATGGAGCGATTCATTCCCTCGTCTTTTTTCGGGCTTGAATGTAATGAAAACAATAATAATGTATATGTAAACGGTAACGTTACTTATTTCTGCCTCAATAATGGCATCGGGCGTCTTGATATGAATCTGAAAAAAGACACTTTACTGCAAAGGAGTTCTTTGCTCATTAGGGAAGTCACTTCTTTATCACAAGATCATCAATTGTATTTAATGTCTACATCTGCCCAAAAGAAAGATAATGAAAAAATATGGGGTGATATAACTTTCCATCTGTCTTATCCTAACTTCAATTGCGAACCCCTCCGTTTTTACTATCAACTCACGGGAAGCAGCCTGAATCTGGTATCAGAATCTGCCGATCCAGCCATCACATTTGGTAGCTTAGGGTATGGAGAATATCATTTTACAGCTTTAGTGAAAAATGTCGATGGGCAGGTGCTTAGTTCCGTAGAATATTATTTCAATAAACCACGCCCATTTTATCTATCTATATATGCCTGGATAATATACGCACTTCTTGCGAGTGTTATAGTATACTTTTACTCTTGCTGGCATGCTGCCAAAATGCTTAGAAAGCGCAATAGGGAGTTTGAGAAAGAGAAAATGAAACAGGACTTCAAGATGTTGGAACAGGAACATATCATTGCGCAACAACGCGAACAATTACTTGAAGCTGAATTGCAGGTTAAAAGCAAGGAATTAGCTAGTCTGGCTCTCGATGCCGTAGTTCAACGCAAAGCGGTCGAAAGTCTGAAAGAAGTTATGTCAGAGCAAGAACATAAGGGAATTATCAATCAGCATGATATAGACACTATATTGAAGCAGATTAATGGAAACCTGAATGAAGAGGAATTCTGGGATATTTACCACAAGAATTTCGATATGATCCATAAGAACTTCTTCCGTAATCTACGCAAACAGTACCCCAGTCTTACTGCCAGTGATTTGAGATTTTGTGCACTGCTACGGTTAAATCTTTCGACTAAAGATATTGCCCAGTTCACCAACCTTACTATTCGTGGGGTAGAGACGGCACGCTATCGAATAAGAAAGAAACTTGCCATTCCCGGGAATATTAATCTTGTCGATTTTCTTATTGATTTTACATAATATTCCAGCACAATAGCAACAGGATTCGCTTGGAAATCGGGTAAGATGTACTACTTAAGAACTTAAGATACCAATATTAATTCGTTCTTCTGCTAATTCTTATTCGTTCCATCCGGGTTTCCCTTTCGTTCCACCTGGGTGGGACTAAACAAACACCCAGGTGGAACGAACCATTCAATACACTAAAAGTTACTGTTGTTTTACAAACGGTTAAGTAGCTTTGTTAACCAGCGATCTTCAATCAATAACTATTAACTTCACTATCTATATAGTTCGCCCTATTTTTCAACCAGCTTTTCAACTCTGCAACTTTCGTATCGAATGAACGAGTGTTTTCCCATAATACACTATTTCTTTCAATAGAGGGTTTCAACATTACAGCATAATCATCGACATATTGCAACAAAGCATTTAATTTGTTCTTCTTGAAATCTTGCCAGATTTCCTTATATATTGTCTTTACACGACTATCCCGTAGGAAACGTTGGAAAAATGCAGTACCAACGCCATTCATACTATTAGAGAACAGCGGAATAGTATAGCTTGCGAAATGCTTTCCTTTTCCCTCATAATCATACGCCCAATCGAAATCCCAAATCGGTCCCATCACATATTTGCCATTTCCCTCTTTATGGAGGAAAATACTTTTAGGATGATTTATCTCCATGTTATGTACCAGATTAAAGGTTATCAGATATTTAGCTACAGACTCTATATCAATCATATCTACATACGTGTTGCCCTGTAATGGTTCTTTAGCAAACTGTGTCGCAAATGCATTAAAGTCTTTCTTCCAGTATTCAAACTGTTCTGTAGTCAAATCAGGGTCTTTCACCATTACCGGAAGATTGAATGCAGTTGACTTGAACCTCGGTTCATCATCAAAGTAAGAATCAAGTTCCCACATAACGCTATTTTTATCATCTAAATCCACACGGTTTTTCTTAACCTCTATCTGTTCGGTCAGCAGATAAGAGCCTTTGTATTTTCCATTCAGAACGACATCTACAGGAATTGCATGATTGGTAAAAGGAAGTTCCAGCAGTCGTCCAATCTTGAAAGCAACAGAGTTAAGCATTAATGTGGGGTCTATGTGATTCGCCAATAATACATAATTCTTAGCCTCTCCAAAACCACAAATCTCTGCTTTCTTGTTAAGTTTCAGTCGATAAGGCTTTTTAGGATAACCCCAAGTTGAATTCCCTCGTCCCTTTATCTCTGTTTTACCTGTATAACTTTCATAAAAGCTTTTCCCATTAACTGTCAGAGTTGCATTCAGATAAGAATCTTTACTTGGTATTTCTGAAATAGAAGAATCATCTGTAGTAATAGTTAGCAGAGGTATCAAGTCCAATAAAAATTCCATCCTTACAGTATATTGAAGAATGTCTCCATTCCGCATAACAAGCTTATAAACAACCGGAGAAGAGAAGTCATTCTCTGTTACGCCACTTACTTGCTCCACCTCATCTACTAAAACTTCCACGGCATTAGAACTAAACTCTGCCACCAACTTGGACTGTGGAAACTCATAAAGAGAAACAATCTTATTTCCCTCAATCAAACACGTAGCATCCGCTGTTAAAAAAGAGTTGTTCTTTTTCAAGAAACGGAAAGATGTAAATCCCGCCTTTTCTTCAAGCACAACTTTAACTGTATAGGTTTCTTTACTGCCGTCTTCCGCTTCTATAATAAAAGCCAATGGCTGGGAATAATCATTCAGAGTTACCCCAGACTCTTGTTCGATGCCATCTACCGTTATAGATTTCCCATCATATTCGAACGTGGCAACCAATGATTTCAAATCATCATACTTGTTCATTGACAATGTCAGCACATTCCCTACGATGAGAGCATTTACATCATTTCCGATTTTACCTTGATTATCACCTTTCAGAATAGAAAAGCTATTCAACTGTTTGGTAGAAGAAAGAGGAGAATCTTCGTCTTTACAGGCGGAAAACAGCAAGAGAATGGTTACTAGAATCCCTAAAGTCTTGTTTAACATACTATTAAAAAAATGGTTACCTGGCAAATATACGTTTTTACCAGGTAACCACAGGACTATTCTCTCTCTTTTTTCTTTTTTACAAAGGATATTCCTCAAAAGCATACAAAATGGTAGACAGATAACGTTCTCCAGTATCAGGAAGCAGAGCAACGATCATCTTCCCTGCATTTTCCGGTCGTTTCGCCAGTTCCGTAGCGGCATATACAGCTGCTCCTGAAGATATACCTACCAATAAACCTTCTTGTTTGGCCAGTTCACGACTCGTACGAATAGCATCGTCATTCTGCACCTGAATAATTTCATCTACGACAGAAGCTTTGTACGTTTTAGGAATAAATCCCGCACCGATTCCCTGAATCTTATGAGGACCAGGTTTTCCTCCCGACAGTACAGGAGAATCAGATGGTTCCACTGCCACTATCTTTATACTCGGATCACGCATCTTCAATGCCTCACCTACACCGCTAACTGTCCCGCCAGTACCTACACCGGCTACAAAGATATCGACTTTCCCCTCGGTATCTCTCCATATTTCCAGACCGGTAGTTCGTAAATGCATGGCGGGGTTAGCAGGATTCTCAAATTGTTGTAAGATGACAGCTCCCGGAGTTACACCTTTTAAATCTTCCGCTTTGGCAATTGCCCCTTTCATACCATCCGCACCAGGAGTCAGCACTAATTCTGCTCCTAAGGCTTTCAGAAGATTACGTCGCTCAATGCTCATTGTATCAGGCATCGTCAGAATCAGTTTATAGCCTTTCGCTGCTGAAACAAAAGCCAATCCCACACCGGTATTGCCGCTAGTCGGTTCAATGATCGTTGCTCCGGGTTGTAAGACACCTTTCGTTTCGGCATCCTCAATCATAGCCAATGCGATACGGTCCTTAACACTTCCCGCAGGATTAAAAGATTCAATCTTTACAATCAGACGGGCTTTCAAATCATTGTTTTTATTATAGTTACTAAGTTCCAATAACGGAGTATTACCTACTAGATCCGTCAATTTCTTTGCAATCTTTTCCATATATATCTGTTTTTAAATTTTCTTGTTTTAAGATATGACAAAGATAGTGCAGATTCTGTTCAGAGGAAATACCACAGATGTGGTAATTTCATACCACATCTGTCTGACTTTCGATCCAGATACTACGCCAAGAAATCCGCTCGTATATTATTTGAATCTCTTCACATAATCTACAATCAGATAACATGCCGGGCCGAGTACCTGACCATGGTCGAATCCCTGCATCTCATACAAAACGACTTTCTTATTGCCTATGCTTTTCAAGACTGCTTCCAACAGTGCATTTTCTTCATATCTTGCCGCCATCTCCAGATGCTTGTCACCCGTTATCAATACAAGAGGGGCTGTTTCCTTGCGGGCCTTATTTACTGGAGCATATTCATCAACCACCGGAATACCGTCGGGCAAACCACGTTCCTTGCGAATTGTGAAATGGGTTACTGTCTGACCACTGACCGGAAGATAAGCAGCTACGCTATCAGCATCTGCTCCGTATGTTGCCATATACTTTTTATCCATTGCCAGAATCAACGAAAGATAACCTCCCGCAGAATGACCGGAAACAAAAATGCGATCCTTACGTCCACCGTACTTCTCGATGTTCTTGAAAACCCATGCCACAGCTTCAGCCGCATCTTCAATATAAGTCGGATTTTTCGCCTTCGGACTCAAACGATAATTTACCGCCACTACGGCAAACCCCTGTTCCGTAAATTCTTTAGGAATAAATTTATTCCCACCTTCCATGCCACCACCGTGGAACCATACGATCGTTGAGAAACCCTTCTTTTTTTCGGGATAATAGATATCCAGTTTACAACGTTCCAAACGATAAGTATCTATTTCGGAACCGGATACATAAGATATATCCTTGTCTGTACGATAAACAGTCTGTGCCTGAACAACACAAACACAAAGCAAAAAGAGAAGAAGAAGACAATTCTTTTTCATGTTTTTTATTTATTTCAGTTATGAATAGTCATGGTTCTAATAAAATGCAATATTACAAAATTCTGACAAGAATAGAAAAGAAAAGATTTAAAAGAGTAAGAGCGTAAAAATCTCACAATTTTTATTTATGTTTATAACCTTACTTAGTGGAAAGAACGACATAAAAAGTCTTATATAAATAAAATCATAATAGATCAACGACTATGAATAAACTATTAATTTACCTTTTTCTACTTACAACAGGACTCTTGTCCACCGCGCAAGTATTTGCTCAAAAAGAGATTGCTCCGGGAGTTATCAAACTGGAAAAGGGGGAGATCGATACCTTCACCCCCTATTCGTTGTTCGGTGGAAAGCCCATCATTGAGGCAATGAAGTCACTTCCTACAGCCAAGTTGCCTTTCGACACAGAAGAAGTACAAATAAAGATAACCGACCGGGGATGCCTGATAGAAGCCCCCCTGGAAGACTATGAACAAATCTATGGCTTCGGACTTCAATTCGAAACCTTCGGCCAGCGCGGTTTACGCAAACGCCCGATAGTGAACGATAATCCTTTGAACGGACTCGGATATACACATGCCCCGCAGACATTCTATGTCTCCACCAAAGGTTATGGTATCCTCGTCAACACAGCACGTTACACTACATTCTTATGTGGTTCCAACCAGAAAACCCGACAAAGCATGCAAAGCACGGAGGTCCGCAAACCTATCTCCACCACTACGGAAGACCTGTATAAGAACAGAAGCAACGGAGACAAAGTCTTTATCGACGTCCCCGGTGCAAAAGGTATCGAAGTATTCATCATCACCGGACCGGAATTGCTGGATGTGGTGAAGAGATACAATCTTCTTTCCGGTGGGGGATGCCTCCCTCCGATGTGGGGACTCGGATTCAAATACCGTGTGAAAGGAGACGCCACACAAGACTCTGTCATGCGTTTTGCCAATTACTTCCGTAACAACAATATTCCATGTGACGTATTAGGACTCGAACCGGGATGGCAAACAGCTACTTACTCCTGTTCTTACATCTGGAACAAAGAACGATTCCCACAACACAAAGAAATGCTAACCCGGCTCCAAGAGAAAGGCTACAAGGTCAATCTATGGGAACACGCTTACGTGCACCCTACTTCTCCTATCCGGAAAGAACTTGAACCTTACTCTGGCGACTTCCTTGTATGGAATGGACTTGTACCCGACTTTATCAAACCGGAAGCACACAAGATATTTACCGGCTATCACCGTACACTGATAGATGAAGGTATCTCCGGATTCAAACTGGACGAATGTGACAACTCGAATATTTCATTCGCCTCTGCCACCTGGTGTTTCCCAGACTTGACTCAATTTCCTTCGGGCATTGACGGTGAAAAGATGCACCAGATATTCGGCTCTCTCTATGTAAACGCTATGGACAGCATCTACCGTGCCAAAAACACCCGCGCTTACCAAGATTACCGTTCATCCGGTATGTTTATGTCTCCACGTAGCGCCGTGCTCTACAGTGATACATACGATCCCAAAGAATACATCCAGGCGCTCTGCAACTCTGCATTCGGCGGATTGTTGTGGTGTCCCGAAGTACGCGAAGCTCACTCTGCCGAGGATTTTTTCCATCGCCTGCAGACTGTGATTCTCTCCCCACAAGCTATGGTTAACGCATGGTACCTGCAATATGCCCCCTGGCTACAATTTGACCGCGGAAAGAATGAGCGAGGAGAGTTTCTGCCGGAAGCAAAACAATACGAAGAGTATGCCCGCACGCTGATTAACCTTCGCATGGAACTGATACCTTACCTTTATACAGCTTTCCGCACATACCAGCAAGAGGGAATACCTCCTTTTCGCCCGCTGCTGATGGATGATCCC